>ENA-OPAA01001695-OPAA01001695.1-human-gut-metagenome-genome-assembly--contig:-NODE-1695-length-12288-cov-5.606474_pt1 | contig 12288 bp, 6 predicted proteins | sample MGYA00241049_ERZ501414 | MGnify/ENA primary metagenome ERZ501414 (study PRJEB25962, sample SAMEA2042520) | human gut metagenome | biome: human gut; feature: human-associated habitat; material: faeces... | reverse complement strand
CGGCGGTCGCGGCGGACTCGTCCTTGAACGGGTCGAACGCCTGGGTGCTTTCTAGGGCGGCGGCCTGCTCATCCAACGGAATGCCCTTGCCCCAGGTCAGCGTGTCTTCCAGCGGCGCAAACGTCTCGCCATAGCGGCCGGTGCGGCCGGAATGCACGGAATTGGCCAAACGGGCGATGCCTTCAGACGGCTCGTCACTGCCCTCGATGGCCTTGGTCGCCGCCGCCAGCACATGATGGGCGGTGTCGGACTTGGCTTCGACTTCGGCATCCGGGAAGAACAGGGCGGAATCGTAGGAGCCATGAGCCTCGTCACGCATGATCTTGCCGTTGTGCAGTTCGACCACGCGCTTGCGCATCGAGTTGACGATCTCTTCGTTATGCGTGGCCATGACGATGGTGGTGCCGGTGCGGTTGATGGCGTCCAGCACTTCCATGATGCCCAGCGAAGTGGTCGGGTCGAGGTTGCCGGTGGGCTCGTCGGCCAGCAGAATCTGCGGGTGATTCACGTAGGCGCGGGCGATGGCCACACGCTGCTGCTCGCCACCGGAGAGCTCATGCGGATAGTTCTTTTCCTTGCCGGTGAGTCCCACGGTATTCAGCACCTTGGGCACCAACGATTTGATGGTGGACCGCCGCGTGCCGATCACCTCAAGGGCGAACGCCACGTTCTCCCATACGGTTTTGTTATTGAGCAGCTTGTAATCCTGGAACACGAAGCCCAGCGAACGGCGGTACTGCGGCACTTGACGGTTGGTGATGCGCCGCAGATCGTTGCCGGCCACGCGAATCTCGCCGTTGGTGGCCTCTTCCTCGCGCAACAGCAGGCTCAAGAGCGTGGTCTTGCCGGAGCCGGACGCACCCACAAGGAACACGAAATCACCGCGTTCGATATCGAGGTTGATGTCGTCAAGCGCCGGTCGGGTGCCTTTGGGATAGATCTTGGACACATTGTCCAGTGAGATCAGTGCCATAATGCTGTTTACTCCTCGGTTTCGGCGGCGCGGCGCTGTTCATGGCGCCAGCGGATGCCGGCCTCGATGAACGCGTTGATGTCGCCGTCGAACACGGCCTGGGTCTGGCTGGTTTCGTAGCCGGTGCGCAAATCCTTGACCATCTGGTAGGGGTGCAGCACGTAGGAGCGCATCTGATCGCCCCAGCTGGCCTTGATGTCGCCGGCGAGCTCCTTCTTCTTCTTGGCCTCCTCCTCGTGGCGCAGCACGAGCAGTCGGGACTGGAGCACGGCCATGGCGGAGGCACGGTTCTGAATCTGCGAACGCTCATCCTGCATGGTCACCACGATGCCGGTGGGAAGGTGGGTGATGCGCACGGCCGAGTACGTGGTGTTCACGCCCTGGCCGCCGGGGCCGGAGGAACAGTAGGTGTCCACGCGGATGTCCGTATCCGGAATGTCGATATGGTCGGTGGCCTCGACCAGCGGCACCACTTCCACGGCGGCGAAGCTGGTCTGGCGGCGGCCCTGGTTGTCGAACGGGGAGATGCGTACCAGACGGTGGGTGCCGCCCTCCACGGACAGACGGCCGTAAGCGTAGGGGGCGTCCACCTGGAAGGTGGCGGACTTGATGCCGGCCTCTTCGGCGTAGGAGGTGTCCATGACCTTGGCCTTGAAGCCGTTACGCTCGCAGTAGCGCAGGTACATGCGCAGCAGCATCTGCGCGAAGTCGGCCGCGTCGACGCCGCCGGCACCGGAGCGGATGGTCACCACGGCGGAACGTTCGTCATATTCGCCGTCAAGCAGGGTCTGAATCTCCATCTGGTCGAGATCCTTCTGGATCTCGCCGATTTCGCTTTGCGCCTCGTCCAGAGAGTCCTGATCGCCCTCCTCGTGGCCGAGTTCGACGAGCGTTTCCACATCGTCGATGCGCTGGGAGGCGGAGTGCAGACGCTTCAGCTGCGATTCCGCGGCGGACAGCCGGCTGGTGATCTTCTGGGCGTTTTCCGGGTCATCCCACAGGCCCGGGGCCGCGGCCTGCGTTTCGAGATCCTTGATATCGGCCTTGAGTCGGTCGACGTCCAGCGCCTTGGCGATGGATTCGTATTTGGCGCGGGCTTCGCCGATCGCCTGGGTAAAGTCAAATTCTGCCATCGTGGTTTACCTTACTGTTGATTCTTTGAGATTCCTTGGGAAGTCACGTCCTTGTTGACAGCCTTCGCACATTCCTCTGGCGTTGGCGGGCATTGCCGCGCCACACGCGCATCCGCCTGCAATCCATGCTGTCAGAAGGTTCCGGGCCTGCCTTGCCGATAACCGGCCGGGCGACCTCACGAATCCCTCGCATCAGACGTGTTCAACTGCGGGCACGAATATGCGAAGGCAACGTCAAAGCCCCGCGTAAATCGCCGGGATGACCAGGGAGCCGAGCATGGCCACAGCTATGACCACGCACACCACACGCACGATGGTGCGGCGGCGGTTCTCACGCTGCTGTCGGCTGTCCTGATAGTTACTCACGAGACCAATAGTGTACTCACCGCTTACGACCGCAGGACTTGCCGCCGACGCCCGCCCTGCCGGTGGACCCCCACGGCCCTTTCCCTTGCGCTTTCAGCGCCGCCAGATGGTGTTTCATGGCCACCAGCATGATGTGCGAATCCTCAAGGCCCAGGTGGCGTTCGTTGTGGGCGGAATCAAGCGCGCCCTGACGTTTGGCGTAGGCGTCGAGCGTGTTGTCTCCGTAAGGATGCTCGTTGGTGGGTACCGCGCCGGGGTCCCACTGCCGGCTCATCGGCAGGGTATCGATGATGGTGATGCGCCCGGCGCGGTAGCTTTCCGCGTATCCGGCGACGTTCAGCATGAACCAGCTATGTTCGAAGGTGGCGTTATGCGCCACGTACGGCTGCTGGGTAAGCCGCGCGAGCAGGCCGGCCTGGGCTTGGGGCCATTCGTCGAAGAGTCGGTACCCGGCCTCGCTGCTGCGGCCGCGTACATCGATGCCGGTGAGTTTGGCGATGAGGGCGTTGCCGAGCGCCGCGTTTTCCGGCGGCACGCCAAAAGCGAGGCGGGACTGGCCGTAGGCGTCGCCGGCGGCGTAATAACCCTGCTCATAGGCGTATGTCTCGGGTTCGCCGGCCGGGCGCGGACTGGCCATGTTCATGAACTCGAAGCCGACGTCGATGATGTAGTCACGTGCCGGATCGATGCCGGTGGTTTCGATGTCGATGCCCATCACCGCATCCACGTCGCGGCCGGGCAGGTAGGCGTCGCGCCAGTCGGGCTTGGGATGGTGTCCGGTAGCGTTGCCAGACGCGGCGGCACCACCCGGCAGAGCGGCACCACCCGGCGAAATCGCGCCGGAGAGATTGGCGCGGGCCATCGCCGCATCGCCCGCACGCTTCTGGAAGCGCTGGGCCTTACGTCGTTCGGCGCGTGCGTCAAGAATCGCCGCCGTACGGTCTTGGACATCGTCCAAGGCGACTGTTGTGGGGAACTTGACATCGCTGTTTTCGGCAGCAGTGTTTCCGGCAGATGCGTCACCGGTTTCACCGCTCAGATCCAGCATGCCTTGGTCATCGTTCGATGGGCGGCTGCCGGAGTACGGCCTGAGCACGGCAACGGTAGTCCTCCCCCGCCGTTCGCGACTGACCACCCATAGGTGTTGCTGTTCGCCCAGATGCAACAGCGTGTTGATGTTGTCGTTGAGCCGACGATTGGCGTAGGCGAGCGCGCGAGGCAGACGATAGGAGCCGATGAACCGGTCGAAATCGGTCATGAATGCGCTGTTGCATTGGGCGATGATCGATTCCAGACGCTCGCGTGTGGCGTAGTCGGCCTTCAATGCGTCGTGGATGGACTGTGGGGTGGATTCCGGTATTGTGCCGACGCCATGCGCCAGGTCCAGAGAACGCACCCAGTCCCAGTCGATGGTGGTGCCATCGGCGTCCTTGGGCATGGACGCCGCCCATTGGGGAATGTCTCCCTTGGCGGCGTCGAACCATGCACGGTCGGTCATAGTGCGAAACCGAGCTCTTCAGCGGCCTCGGTGGGCACCGGGTCTTCGCACCAGTAGTCCTCGAGGTTCTCGTTGGTGGTCAGCGAACGGATTTCGGCGCGATCGATATACAACTCGCCGCTCAAATGATCGGTTTCGTGCTGGAAGATGCGTGCGGGCCAGCCGTGCAGCGGCTCGCTGTGGTGTTTGCCGTCTTCATCATCCCATTCGGCGGTGATGTCGAGCCAACGCTTGCGCACAGCTTGGTATCCGTCGAAGCTCAGGCAGCCCTCGTAGAACGAGGCGGTTTTGTCGCTGGTGGGTTTGTAGCTCGGGTTGATGATCACGTGGAAGGGGAATTCCGCGATTTCGCGCGGATCATCCTCGTCGTCGCGCACGTGGTCTTCGACCACGGCGAGCGCGAGCCCCAAGCCGATCTGGGTGGCGGCGAGCCCCACGCCGGGTGCCTCCAGCATGGTGGTGTGCATCGTATCGATGAGTTTGGCGAGCGTACGCTTGGAAAGCTGGCCATTATAGGCCACTGTCCGTTGGCGCAACACCGGTTCGCCGGCCTGCACGATGGGCAGGAGCTTCTCCTTGCCGCCGGTTTTGATGAGTTGTTCGACATCACGGTTGAGTTCGAGGTCGACTTTGGCGTTCTTTCCAAACATTGTTTTTTCCTTAGGGAAGGGTGCTACAGCGCGAGTTCTTCGGCGACGATCTTGGCGAGGCGGGTGCAGACTTCGTCGGCGTAGGCTTGGGTGGCGGCCTCGGCCATCACGCGCACGAGCGGTTCGGTGCCGGAGGGGCGCAGCAGCACACGGCCGGTGTCTCCCAGCAGTTCCTCCTCACGGGCCACGGCATCCTGGATGCGCTTGTTGGTGGAGGCGGCCTTCTTGTCCACGTTCGGCACGTTGATGAGGGTCTGCGGCAGCTGCGGGAAGTCGGCGGCGAGCTCCTTCAGGCTCTTGCCGGACTTGACGACCTCGTTGCACAGGGTCAGTGCGGTCAGGGTGCCGTCGCCGGTGGTGGCGAATTCGCGGTTGATCACGTGGCCGGACTGCTCGCCGCCGAGCGAGTAATCGCCCTTGAGCATTTCCTCAAGCACGTAACGATCGCCCACGGCGGTTTCCACGGTCTTGATGCCCATATCTTTCAGGGCGAGCTTCAGACCGAGGTTGCTCATCACGGTGACCACGAGGGTGTCGTGGTTGAGCTTGCCTTCGCGCTGCTTGGCGCGGGCCAGAATGCCCATGATCTGGTCGCCGTTGATCATGTTGCCGTCTTCGTCCACGGCGAGACAACGGTCGGCGTCGCCGTCGAAGGCCACGCCCATCACGGCATCGGTGGCCTTGACCATGGCCTGCAGCTGCTCGGGGTGGGTGGAACCGGCGTTCTTGTTGATGTTGTAGCCGTCCGGCGAGGCGTTGATCACGATTACATCCGCACCGGCACGGCGCAGGGCTTCGGGAGCCACCACGGAAGTGGCGCCGTTGGCGCAGTCGGCCACGATCTTCAGTCCCTTGAGCGGCTTGGGCTGGGTTTTGTCATCGTCCAGCGGAGCGATGGTGGCCACCAGATGATCGATGTACAGGTTGGTGGCGGTGGTCTGGTCGTGGCTCACGCGGCCCACGCCGGCACCGGTCGGGCGGTCCCAGTCCTGGCCGAGCACGGCCTCGATGTCGTCTTCCTTCTGGTCGGGCAGCTTGAAGCCGCCGCGTGCGAAGAACTTGATGCCGTTGTCAGGCATCGGGTTGTGGGAGGCGGAGATCACGGCACCCATCTCAACGTTGAGCACGCTGGTCAGGAACGCGATGCCCGGGGTCGGGATGATGCCTGCGTCGATCACGTCGAATCCGCCGGCGGCCATGCCCGCAGACAGGGCGGAAGCCAGAAAATCGCCGGACACACGGGTGTCACGACCCACGAGCGCGCGGCGGCGCCCCTCAGGCTGATCGTCTTGGGTGCCGGCGTCGCCGAGCACACGCACGGCGGCATCGCCCAAATCCAACGCCAGACGTGCGGTCAAATCCCTATTGGCCAGTCCTCGAACACCATCGGTTCCAAACATCTTCGGCATATGAAGTTCCACTCCTTGTATCGCGTTACCCGCACCATCGTAGTCGTTGTGCTCCACCCTAGGACCCGACTCGGCAAAAAACCGCCACGGAATCTGCTCCAGAACCGGAAATCAGCATTCAACAGCCGCAATGGCATCACCCACAAACCCGCATATTCATCTTGTTCGGCGGATGAATGATGAGATACATTCGTTAGCGGGCATGCCGGGCGGACCGATGCACTCCGGCACGGGAACGAAGCCATCGCACTAGTAAGAACGGGCCGGCAAACGCGCCTGTAAACAATACAGCGGCAAATACGACGAACGGAACTACCCAGCGTACATCGATAACCGGCAAAGCAACACCAAACAGAACGACGGCGAGGAACACGCTGAGCCATGCGATGAACATGCCCAACGGCATCTCCTCTACCGGGGTGGTCTCGGCCATGAATGCAACGATCTATTACTCCGATGTTGTGGTCAGTATGTGCGGCAGTTGCTCGTCGCGGTTGAGGAAAGAACGCGTTTGGCAGCGAAGTAGCGTATGCCGACCTTCCTCAGTGCGGGCGTATACCATGGTGCAATGCGTCAGGCAGCGGTCCAACTGCCGGCTCAGTATCTCGGCGTCCTGCTGGCGGCGGGCAAATACGGACGGGCAGGGGAAGCTCACGCAGTAAGCGCGCACGCCCCATTCCTTACCGATGATGACATATCGCGGATTGTTGATGGGCGCGAGTAGCTCCTTCATAACGCCGGAGAACAGCACCTGCTCGCGCCGCGAACCGCCAATCAGCATGGCACGCAACGCCGTGAATCTGCGACGTGTCTGGCGGATCGAGGAAGTCACTCACCTCTTTGCCTACCGCGTTGGTTTCTAGGCGCTCAGGTTCCGCAGTCGCCAAATGCCAGACATTGGCCACCTTATCGGGGTCTGCGGCCACGCTGCGGTTGGCGGCCATGCTGTATGCTTCACTGCATCAGTGTAAGGCATGAATCAATAGGTTTTGAGCCCCAGATCGATGGTGAGAATGATGCCGGCGATTACGGCGGCGGCGCGCATGATGTTTGCGGGAATCTTGCGGGTGATGGGCGGGGCGATGTACCCGCCGATGAAGCAGCCGATGCACAGCATGATGGCGGCCGGCCAATCGACCGCGCCTTGGATGATGAATACCACTGAGGCGCTGATGTTCGCGCCTGTGCCGATCAGGGTTTTCAATGCATTGATCTTGTGGAATGGGCCGATTTTGGCGGCATCAAGCATGGCGAGAGCCAGGGTGCCGGCGCCCGCGCCGAAGTAGCCGGAGTAGATGGCGACCGCCGCTACGCCCAGCCATACCCACCAGGAATCCTGACTCATGGGCTGCACGAGTTGTTCCGGCGGGCGGTGAGGTGCGGTAGGGGTGGTTGCGCGCTTGGCGGCATCAGTGGCATCAGTGGCATCAGTGGCTTCGATGTGCTTGAGTTGCGCGGTGGCATCCGCGGCGGCTTGCTTGGCCTGCATGCGGCCGCGCGGATTGATGGCGATGATCAGCGAGCTCAGCAAAATCAGCACTGGTGCGGCAAATTCAAAGACACTCGGGTCGAGTTTGAGCAACAGAAACGCACCGGCCACCCCGCCGAATGCGCCGATGACCACATACGTAATGGAGCGTACCGCTTGGCCTTTGAGTTCTTTGCGCGCACCCATCACGCCACCGATGCCCGTGCCGACCACGCCAACGGTGTTAGAAGCGTTTGCCAATACAGGCGGAATGCCGAACGCGAGCAGGGCCGGGTATGAGACCAGTGACGATGCGCCTACCGCATAGCCCACGAATCCTGCGCCGATTCCGGCCAACAGAATCAGTAGTAATGAAGTTATGGAAAAGCCCGCAATCATTCCCCGTATCCTTGTCGCTCATCGACCGGCATATTGCCGGCCTTGAGCGAGAATACGCTGTTGAGGATTGGTTGCGGGTTTTATGTTGGAATGTGGACGTAGCTTCTCGCGGAAGCGACTCCCCTCAGTCGCCTGAGGCGACAGCTCCCCTCGCGCCCGAGGGGAGCCAGAAGGAAATCAGAGCGCTTCGTTGTATTCGCGAACCTTGAGGGTGCGGTGGGAGGATGCCACGTTTTCGACGATCAGACGCTTCAGGGCATTGTCGGCGGCAATGTGCTCGTCCAGCCAGGCGTCACCGAGCTTGACCAGCGTGGCGGGATCGGCGTAGCCCGGGTACAGGCCGTTGAGCAGGGCGTCGGCCATGTGGTAGGTCTTGTTGGCCCAGACCCAGTCCACAGTCTCGAAGTACTTGGCGGCGAACGGCTCGGCCAGATCGGAGCGCGGGGTGGCGGAGAAGCCACGGGCCACGGCCTCGAGCTGGGAGTTGGTCAGCTCGTCGTTGTGGAGCGCCTGATCCCAAGCCCATTCCTTGGCCTCAGCGGTGGCCATGGAGGCACGGGCGCCGTAGGCGAACTCGCGGTTTTCCGTGGTCTCCTTCTTGGCGAGCTGCGCGTCCACGTCGTCGTTGGTCATCTCGTTGACGGAGGTGAGCGCTTGGACGATGGTCCACGTGAAGTTGTTGTCGATTTCGAGGCCTTCAAGACGCACGGTGCCGTCCAGCAGACCGTGTGCGTTGGCGGCGAATGCGGCGTCGCCCTCCTCACCGTAGCCCAAGTAGGCGGTGACGAGCTGGAACTGGGTGTCCGAGCCGGCTTCGGCGGCGTTGGCCAGAGTCCACAGTTCGGCGGCCACGTGGCGCAGCACATCGTCGCGGCGGGCGGGCGCCACGTAGTGGTGGGCGGTGGTGCTCATGCAGGCCAGCGCGTAACGGAAGGTGGTGGATTCGGTTTCCGTGGCCAGAAGACGCAGGGTCATGTCCACGAAGCGTTCGGCCGGGAATTCGCCGTCACGGGTCATATCCCAGAAGGCGAGCCAGGTCACGGCGCGGGCCAGGGCATCGTCGAAACGATGCAGGTTGGCTTCGGCGAATGCCTGGGATTCGGCGTCGAAACGAATCTTGGTGTAGGTCAGGTCATCGTCGTTGACCAGCACGAATGCCGGGCGCGGCTTGCCGGCTGCGGCCTCGACGATGGTGGTTTCGCCATCTACATCGAGTTCGAACTGCTCGGTGCGCACGATCTTGCCGGTTTCGGCGTCTTCGTTGTAGAAGCCGACGGCCAGGCGATGCGGGCGCAGCACCGGGTGTTCGGCCGGCGCGCTCTGGGTGAGCTTCAGTTCGGCGATGGTGCCGTCCGCGTTTACGGTCAGGCCGGTGGCGATCGTGTTGATGCCGGATTCCTCCAGCCACTTGGCGCTCCAGGCCTTGAGATCGCGGCCGGAGGTCTTTTCCAGTTCGCTCAGCAGGTCGGCCAGGGTGGCGTTGGAGTAGGCGTGGCGGTTCAGGTAGTTGTGGATACCTTCGAAGAACTGCGTGCGGCCCACGTAGAATGCCAGCTGCTTCAGCACGGAGGCGCCCTTGGCGTAGGTGATGCCGTCGAAGTTGACGTAGGTGTCGTTGAGGTCGTTGATCGGGGCGACGATCGGGTGCGTGGTGGGCAGCTGATCCTGGCGCAGCGCCCAGCTCTTCTCGCCGGAGCAGAAGGTGGCCCAGGCGTCATGCCATTCGGTGGCTTCGGCAGTGGCCAGCGTGGAGGTGAATTCAGCGAAGGACTCGTTGAGCCACAGGTCGTTCCACCACTTCATGGTCACATAGTCGCCGAACCACATGTGGGCCAGCTCGTGCAGCACGGTCACCACGCGGCGCTCGGCCAGCGCGTCGGTCACCTTGGACTCGAACACGTAGGAGTCGCGGATGGTGACCATGCCGATGTTCTCCATGGCGCCCGCGTTGTATTCGGGAACGTAGATCTGGTCGAACTTGGCGTACGGGTAGGGCACGCCCCAGGTCTTGGCGTAGAACGCGAAGCCCTTCTTGGTGATGTCGAACAGGTAGTCGACGTCCTTCGCGAAGGCCTTGGCCAACGACTGTCGGCAGTACTGGGCCATTGGCACGGTACGGCCGTCTTCGTTCAGGTATTCGGTGTGCCATTCGGCGTACGGGCCGGCGCAGATGGCGGTCAGGTAGGAGCTCATCACCGGGGTCGGCTCGAAGTCCCACAGACGGGTGCTTTCGTTCGGCTTGTCGCCGAGGGTGCCGTCGAGGGTTTCGCGCGGATCGTCCTCGATGGTGGCAACCGGCATGTTGGAGGTGACGATCCAGCTGGCGGGAGCGAGCACCTTGAAATCGAAGGTGGCCTTCAGGTCAGGCTGGTCGAACACGGCGTAGACGCGGCGCGCGTCCGGCACCTCGAACTGGGAGTACAGGTAGATGTTGCCATCGGACGGGTCGACCGAGCGGTGCAGGCCCTCGCCGGTGTTGGAGTAACGGCACCTGGCTTCGACGGTGACCTCGTTCTTCTCCTTGAGGTCGGTCAGTTCGATGCGGTTGTCTTGGAAGGCCACGGCTGGGTCCAGGGACTTGCCGTTGAGGTCGATGGATGTCACTTCGTCGGCGATCAGGTCGAGGAAGGTCGACGAACCAGGCTTCGCGTTGAAGCAGATGAGCGACTTGGAACCGAAGTTCTTCGCGCCGACCGTCAGGTCAAGGTCGACGTGATAGTGAATCGGCGCTTCGATAACGGCCTTACGTTCTTCGGCTTCAATACGAGTGAGATTAGAACCGGGCATGACTTCAATTACTCCTTACGGTCGTCCCTGGATAATCCGGACTACTTGGTTTCTACGGTTTCGACGTCCTGGGCGATGTCGGCCACGACGGGCACGATCATCGGCTTGCGGTGCAGCTGGCGCGCAACCCAGCTGCCGAGCGTGCGGCGCATGGTCTGCTGCAGCTTGTAGGTGTCGCGCGTGCCCTGCATCATCTGGTCGTTGAGCTGTTCGACGATCTGGTGACGCACCTTGTCGAACTCGCTTTCGTCCTCGGCCACGGCGTTCAGGTAGATCTTCGGGCCGGTGACGACCTCGTGGTTGTCGGTGTCGACCACCACGAACGCGGATACGAAGCCCTCGGTGCCGAGAATGCGGCGCTTTTCCAGCTCGTCATCGGTCAGCTCGCCGACGGAATCGCCATCGACGTACACGTAACCGCACGGCACGGAGCCGACGACCGCGGCCTTGCCGTGGTACAGGTCGACCACATCGCCGTCTTCGGCCAAGACCACGTTCTGCGGGTCCACGCCGGTCTTGACGGCGATCAGGCCGTTGGCCACCAGATGGCGGTTTTCGCCGTGGATCGGCATGGCGCACTTGGGCTTGACGATGTTGTACATGTACAGCAGCTCGCCCTCGTTGCAGTGGCCGGACACGTGCACGGCGGCGTTGTCGCGGTTGACGACCTTGGCGCCGAGCTGCACGAGCTTGTTGATCACCTTGTAGACGCCGTGCTCATTGCCTGGAATCAGGGAGCTGGCGAGAATCACGGTGTCGAACTCGTTGATGTGGATGTCGCGGTGGTTGCCGTCGGCGATGCGGCCGAGTGCGGCCATCGGTTCGCCCTGGGAGCCGGTGCACATGAAGACGAGCTTGTCGTCCTGAATGTCGTTGGCCTGCTTCAGGTCCACGACGGTGCCTTCGGGGATGTGCAGGTAGCCGAGGTCGGCGGCGATGGACATGTTGCGCACCATCGAACGGCCGACGAACACGACCTTGCGGCCGTACTTGTGGGCGGCGTCCACCACCTGCTGCACACGGTGCACGTGGGAGGAGAAGCTGGCGACGATGATTTTGCGGGTGGCCTGGGCGAACGCTTGGTCAAGGGCCGGGCCGATGGAGGTCTCGGGCTTGACGAAGCCGGGCACCTCGGCGTTGGTGGAGTCCATCATCAGCAGGTCCACGCCCTTTTCGCCGATCTTGCCGAATTCGACGAGGTCGGTGATGCGGTGGTCGAGCGGCAGCTGGTCGAGCTTGATATCGCCCGTGTCGATCAGGGAGCCGGCCGGGGTCTTGACATAGACGGCCAGGGCGTCCGGGATGGAGTGGGTGACGTTGACGAATTCGAGGTCGAAGGGACCCACCTTGAGCTTCTCACGGCCGGCAACCTCAACCTTGGTGGGGTTCTGGTGGTGTTCCTTGCACTTGGCGTCCACGAAGGCGAGGGTCAGCTTGGAGCCGATCAGCGGGATGTCCGGGCGCAGCTTGAGCAGGTAGGGCACGCCGCCGATGTGGTCCTCGTGGCCGTGGGTGAGCACCAGGGCGTCGACCTTGTCGAGACGGTTCTTGATGTAGCTGAAATCGGGCAGGATGAGATCCACGCCCGGCTGCTCCTCCTCGGGG
>ENA-OPAA01001692-OPAA01001692.1-human-gut-metagenome-genome-assembly--contig:-NODE-1692-length-12297-cov-6.399445_pt1 | contig 12297 bp, 9 predicted proteins | sample MGYA00241049_ERZ501414 | MGnify/ENA primary metagenome ERZ501414 (study PRJEB25962, sample SAMEA2042520) | human gut metagenome | biome: human gut; feature: human-associated habitat; material: faeces... | reverse complement strand
AATCGGTTCAATAAATCCAGAGATAAAAGTCATTCTCGTTTACTTCATTCAGGATTTGATTGGGCTTTCGGTGCTGGATGCGGATTCCGGGGAAGTGTACGGAGAACTGACCGATGTTCTGCAAACGGGAGCCAATGATGTGTATGAAGTTACCGGTACCGAGCGACCCATTCTGATTCCTGCCATTCCGGATGTGATTATAGAAACCAATCTGGAAGCAGGAACCATGCGGATCCGTCCGTTGGAGGGCTTGCTGGATGCGAATTAACATAGCAACTTTATTCCCGGAACTCTGTGAAGCAGTGCTTTCGGAAAGCATCATCGGACGTGCACGGAAGCAGGGGCATTTGGAAGTAACTTGCTGGAACATTCGGGATTATACGCTGGATAAGCATCGCCGGGTAGACGATATTCCATATGGCGGCGGACGTGGCATGGTCATGCAGGCGGATCCGATCTATCGGTGCTACGAGGCTGTCTGTACGCAAATCGGCACCAAACCGCATAGTATATATATGTCCCCGAAGGGGACGGTGCTGACGCAGCAAAAGGCACTGGAACTTTCTCAGAAATCCGATCTTTTTTTGCTTTGCGGGCATTATGAGGGTATCGATCAGCGAATTTTGGACACCATGATAGATGAGGAGATCTCCATCGGCGATTATATCCTCACCGGCGGCGAGCTGGCCAGCCTGGTGGTGGCAGACAGCGTCCTCCGCCTGAAACCCGGTGTTCTGGCTGAGCAGAAGGGCTACGAGGAGGAGAGCTACTGGGACGGCCTGCTGGAGTACCCCCAGTACACCCGGCCCGAGGTCTGGGAGGGCCGTGCGGTGCCGCCTGTCCTGCTGGAGGGCAACCACCAGAAGATCGATGCCTGGCGGGGGCAGCAGAGCCGGGAGCGCACCCGTCTGCGCCGCCCGGAGCTCTACGAGCAGTGGTGTGAGACCCATCCCCTGACCGAGATCCCCAAGTGGAAGCGGGGCGAGAATGTCCGGCTGGTCAAGACCGCCGAGCAGATGGAGGCTGCCGCAAAGCTGTTTGCGGAGGGCCGCCGGAGCATTTGTGCCGGGGGCTGGGTGCAGGAAGCGCTGGATGCCCTGACCCCGGAGATGTTCCTGCCGCAGCTGCAGCAGGAAAAGCAGGAAGGCTGGGTCTGCTACCTCCACTATACCAAGGATGTGCCGGATGCCACGGTCAGCGTACACCACAAGACCGGGCAGGTGGAGCACCTTTTTGTGACGGAGAGCGCTCGGGGCAGGGGCATCGGCCAGAAGATGCTGGATTTCGCCCGGAAGAAGCTGCCGGAGCATGAGCACCCGGTGCTTACGGTGCTGAACACCAACACCCGGGCACTGGCTCTTTACCGCCGCATGGGCTGGCAGGTAGTGGGCGCAAAGGAGAAATTCGACCCGGCCAAAGACCCGCTGGTGATGCGCCCCAGTCAGGTGCTGGAAATGCGCTATCAGGGCTGAAAACAGGGTCGAACGGGCCGGGAAACCGTCGAAGGTCGAAAAAATGTTGAAAACTTTTGTATTACCCGGCCAACACTGGGGGAATAATTTTGTTATCTTTGTATAAAAGGCGAAAAAGACCCCCCTCATCATTGGGAAAACCGCCAAAAATGCGTTCTGGGGCTGTACATTGGTTTCGGCTTGCGCTAAAATAGGTACAACGCAACAGGCAAGAAACAAATCGAATTCCCGAGAACGATAATAGATAGGAGCGTTTTACTATGTACGTCAAAGAAGTTACCGTTGAAAATCAGGTTGGTCTGCACGCTCGTCCGGCTACCTTCTTTATCCAGAAGGCTAACGAGTTCAAGTCTTCCATCTGGGTCGAGAAGGAAGAGCGCCGCGTGAACGCTAAGAGCCTGCTGGGCGTTCTGTCTCTGGGCATCGTGGGCGGCACCACCATCCGCATCATCGCTGACGGCGCAGACGAGCAGGCTGCTGTTGATGGCCTGATCAAGCTGGTCGAGTCTGGCTTTGCAGAGTAATTCGAGCCTTTGATTTTTGAGGCGGCGGGATGTTTCCTGCCGCTTTTTGTTTTACCAAGGAGCTGCCATGACCAAAGCAGAACTGTATCAGAAAGCCTGTATGCTGCCGCTTTTGCCCGGTGTGTATATCATCCGGGACAAAAGCGATACCATCATCTATATCGGCAAAGCCAAGCGCTTGCGCATCCGGGTGAGCCAGTATTTCCGCGAGGGTGTGCCCCACGACAACAAGGTCAGCCAGATGATCGCCCACGCCTATGCGTTTGATGTCATCGTCTGCCAGAGTGAGTTCGAGGCGCTGGTGCTGGAAGCCAGCCAGATCAAGGCGCACACCCCCAAATACAATATCCTGCTGAAGGATGACAAGGGTTACAGCTATATCAAGGTGACCCGGGAAGCCTGGCCCCGACTATCCTTCGTGCTGCAAAAGGAGGAGGACGATGCCGAATACATCGGCCCCTATACCTCGTCCTTTGCGGCCCGGCAGATGGCCGAGACCGCGCTGGATGCCTTTTTGCTGCCCCGGTGCAGCAAGCGGTTCCCCCAGGATATCGGCAAGGGGCGGCCCTGCCTGAATGCCCATATCGGCAAGTGCATGGCCGTGTGCAGCGGCAAGATCAGCTGCGAGAACTACAATCAGGCCGTGAAAAATGCGGTGCATCTGATCCGGTACGGCAAAAAGGACATTCTCAAGATCCTGAACGAGCGGATGCTGGAAGCCTCTGACCGGCTGGAATTTGAGACAGCGGCCCTCCTCCGGGACCAGATCAACGCCATCACCAAGGTGACAGCGGGCCAGAAGGTCGTGGTGGACCCGGAGGTGGAGATGGATGTGGTGGCGTTGGCCGGTACCCCCAGCAGTGTCTGCGCGGCGGTCCTGCGCTTCCGGGAGGGGCGGCTGACCGATAAGCGGGAGTTCCTTTTCCATGATACGGCGGATATTGCCGCCGTGCGGGAGGAGTTTCTGCCCCGGTATTATCTGGACGATGAGCAGATCCCAAAGATCATTGCCGTAGACGAGCTGCCGCCGGACAGCGAGGCGCTGCAGCGGGCCTTGAACGAAAAGCGGGGCAGTGAGGTACAGCTCTATGTGCCCCAGCGGGGCGATAAGGCCCATCTGGTGGAGATGGCCCACACCAACGCGGTGGAACGGCTGGCCCGGGAGAGCGGCCGCTACGCCCGTGAGGAAAAGCTGCTGGATGAGATGGCGCAGGTGCTGGGGCTTTCCAAGCCGCCGCGCACCATTGAGAGCTACGATATCTCCAACTGGGGTGATGGAACCAGCGTCTGCGGCATGGTCACCTTCCGGGATGGCAAGCCCTACAAAGCCGGGTATCGGAAGTTCCGGATGAAGACCGTGCTGGGGACGGACGACTACGCTTCGCTGGCCGAGACGGTGTCCCGGCGGGCGGCAGAGTATGAAAAATACGCCGCGCTGGCCGCACAGGGGCAGGGCAGCGATAATTATTTCGGGCAGAAGCCGGACCTGCTGCTGATGGATGGCGGTCGGGGGCAGGTCAGCGCGGCCAAGGCGGCACTGGCAGGCACCTCGCTGGCCGATGTGCCCCTTTACGGCATGGTCAAGGATGACCATCACCGTACCCGCGCCATCGTGGACAGTGAGGGCCGGGAGATCGCCATCAATATGAACCGGGGGACTTTCACCTTTATCACGGCCATCCAGGACGAGACCCACCGCTTTGCCAATGCCTACCGCAAGCAGCAGATGCGGAAGAAGAGCTATTCCTCCACCCTGACAGAGGTGCCCGGCGTGGGCCCCAAAACGGCCAAGGCCCTGATGACACAGTTCAAGAGTGTGGGTGCTGTGCGGGAGGCCACCCCCGACCAGCTGGAAAATACCCCCGGCGTTGGCCCCCAGCTGGCACAGACCATCTATGATTATTTTCATGCATAACAAAAGGAGGGCGGCTGCCGCCCTCCTGGCGTATTCAGGGAAAGATCAATTCTCAGAGGAGATATCCTGACCGAAGTACTTCTCGCCCAGCTCCTTCAGGGTGCCGTCAGCACGCAGCTCATCGATGGCGTTGTTGACGGCTTCCAGCAGGGTGGCGCTGTTGTCGCCCTTGCGCAGGGGGATGGCAACGTGGGAGGCATCCTCGGTCTGGGCCACGATCTTGAAGTCGGCATCCGGATGGACGTTCAGGTAATCGTAGAAGGAGACATCCGCATTCAGGGTGGCATCAATGCGTCCGGCAGCCAGCAGCTGGATGGTTTCCTCCAGGGTGTCGATGCCCTGCACGGTGGCACCGTAGCTCTCGGCCAGCTCCATGTAGGTGGAAGCCAGGCTGTTGGCAGTGGTCTTGCCCTTCAGATCCTCAAAGGTCTTGATCTCGTCGTTGTCCTTGCGGACGGCCAGAGCGGTGTGGATGTAACCGTAGGGAGTGGTGAAATCATAAGTCAGGGCGCGCTCGTCGGTGACCTCCACGCCGTTGCAGACCATGTCAAAGCGTCCAGCATCCAGACCGGCGAACAGGCTGTCCCAATCGCTCTCCACATACTCCGGCTCCACGCCCAGCTTTTCGGCAATGGCGCGGGACACCTCTACGTCGTAGCCCACCAGAGTGTCGCTCTCGTCATGGTAGCTCCAGGGCTGCCATGCGCCCTCCAGTGCCACGATCAGCTTGCCACTGGCCTGAATGGCAGCCAACTGGTCAGCAGAGGAACCGGCAGCAGAGGATGCACCGGAGCTTGCGGCGGTGGAGGTGCTGCTGTTGGAGCAGCCGGACAGGGTCAGAACGCCGGCGGCGGCCATGACACTCATCATCGAAATAAAAGTTCTGCGCTTCATAGTTAAGATCCTTTCATAGAAAAAGCTGTATCAAAAGGACGGCGGGGAGTTTCCTAAGCAAATGTTCCGCTGGGGTGGGACCCTGTTGCCGAAGGCAATAGGGCGGGCGATGGAATGGCCCGAAGCATTTGCGTGGAAAGCTCCCCGTCGGCCATCCCTTATGCTGTGTGCTCGATCTTCCGCAGGAACTCCCGGGTCCGCTCCTCGCGGGGGTGGGCAAAGAATTCGTGGGAAGGGGCCTGCTCCACCACCACGCCGTTCTCCATGAATACCGTCTTGGAGGAGACGTTGCGGGCAAAGCCCATCTCGTGGGTGACCACCAGCATGGTCATGCCCTCTTCGGCCAGCTTCCGCATGACCGAGAGCACCTCGCCGGTCAGCTCCGGGTCAAGGGCACTGGTGGGCTCGTCAAAGTAAATGATCTCCGGGTCGGTGGCAAGGGCGCGGGCAATGGCAACGCGCTGCTGCTGTCCGCCGGAAAGCTGGCGGGGATAGTAGTCGGCCCGGTCGGCCAGACCGACCTTTTCCAGCATCCGTCTGCCGATCTCATCCGCCTGCTCTTTGGGCATCCTGCGGGCAACGATCAGGCCCTCGGTCACATTCTGCAGGGCGGTCTTGTTCCGGAACAGGTTGTAGTTCTGGAACACAAAGGCCGTTTTTTTGCGCAGGCGGGCAATGTCGGCCCGGGAGATCCTGCCAAGATCGAAGGATTCGCCGTCGAACACCAGAGTGCCGCTGTCAGCGGTCTCCAGAAAGTTCAGGCAACGCAGCAGGGTGGTCTTGCCGGAGCCGGAAGGGCCCAGAATGGCAACAACATCTCCCTTTTCCACATTCAGGTCCACGCCGTTCAGGACGTGCAGTGCGCTGCGCACCCGGCGGGCATTGCCGCGCGGGAAAGGCCCGATGTGGAAGCGGGGCTTGTCATCATAGGTGTAAAATGTTTTGTGGATGTCTTTGATCTCTAACATGGCCATACCGTCCACCCCTTTCTCACTGGAAGCCGTGTGCGTTCAGCTGCCGCTCCACCAGCGCCTGCAGCTTGGTGATGATGGTGCAGAACAGCAGGTAGACCACAGCCACCTCGCAGTAGATGGGCAGGAAAATGTAGGTGCGGGCTGCCACACGCTGGCCTGCCATGAACAACTCTGCCACCGTGATGTTGGAGGCCAGAGAGGTGTCCTTGATCATGCTGATGAGGGAGTTGGACAGGGAGGGCACGGCGGTGCGCAGGGCCTGCGGCAGAACGATGCGGCGCATGATCTGCCACCAGGTCATGCCCACGCAGGAACCGGCCTCCAGCTGGCCCTGGGGCACGCTTTCCAGCGCGCCGCGCATGGTCTCGGCGCAGTAGGCACCCTCGTTGAAAGCAAAGGCGATGACGGCTGCCGGAAAAGCATCCAGCATGATGCCTAGGCTGGGCAGGCCGTAGAAGATGATGAACAGCTGCACCAGCAGCGGCGTGCCCCGGATGACCCAGATGTAAAACCGGGCGATCTGGCGCAGCACCGGAACATTGGCGTACTGCACCAGCGCAACAGCCACTGCAATGACCATGGCAAGGTTGAAGGAGATCAGGGTCAGGGGAATGGTCATGGTCAAGCCTGCCGTCAGGATGCGGGGCAGGGCCTCCCACAGCACGCTGACCGTGCGGTTGGTAAGAAGTGCTTCAAACATATTTTTCTTCCTTATTGATAAAAAACGGTGGAATATCTTTAGGATACACCTTAAACTATGGTTCAGGTCAAGAGCATATCCTACAATTCCTACCAAAATACTATAGCATGAAATGGCGACAAGTGCAATCCATTGGCGAAAATCTTTCACTCTGGCCAAAAACAAAAGAAAACACCGGTTAACTTTGTGCAGACTGGCAAGGAGTTGACGCGGTACGATGTTTCGTGTAAAATGGAATCAGACAGGCCCCGTGCAGGAAGCGCGGGGAACAGGCCGGGCACACAAGCAGCCCGGCGCATACGGAGGACAAAACACAATGAAGCATAAAATTGGTATTCTGGGTGCAGGCACCTGGGGCATGGCTCTGGCGCGGATGCTGACGGTGAGCGGCAATGACGTGACCGTGTGGTCGGCGCTGGAACAGGAGATCGACAACCTTTCCACCACCCGGGTCCACCCCAATCTGCCCGGCATGACCATTCCGGCAGAGATGAAGTTCACCAAGAGCGTGGAAGAGGTGTGCACGGACAAGGAGATCCTGCTGTTCGCGGTGCCGTCGGTGTTCGTGCGCTCCACCGCCGCCAAGGCCCGGCCCTTTGTGCCGGACGGTCAGATCATTGTGGACGTTGCCAAGGGCATTGAAAAGGATACCCTGTTCACCATGACGGAGATCCTGGCCGATGAGCTGGGCAAAGAGGGCGGCCCCAAGGGGGTGCGTCTGGTGGCCCTGAGCGGTCCCACCCACGCTGAGGAGGTGGCGATCGACCTGCCCACCACCATCGTTTCGGCCAGCAAGGATATGGAAGCGGCCAGATTCGTGCAGACGGTGTTCACCAACAACGTCATGCGTGTGTACACCAATGAGGACATCAAGGGCGTGGAACTCAGCGGTGCCATGAAGAATGTCATTGCGCTGGGCGTGGGCATCTCCACCGGCCTGGGCTATGGCGACAACGCCCGTGCCGCCCTCATCACCCGCGGCATTGCCGAGCTTGCCCGGCTGGGCGTGGCCATGGGCTGCAATGTCCATACCTTTGCCGGTCTGGCCGGCATCGGTGACCTGATCGTGACCGCCACCAGTATGCACAGCCGCAACAACCGGGCCGGCATCCTCATCGGCAAGGGTGAGACCCCGGAGCAGGCCGTGAAGGAGGTGGGTATGGTGGTCGAGGGCATGAACGCCCTGCCCGCCGCGCTGGAGCTTGCCGCCAAGTATCAGGTGGAAATGCCCATCGTCCAGACCGTGAACGCTGTTGTGAACAAGGGCATGAGCGCCGCCGAGGCGGTGCGCTCCCTGATGGACCGGGACCCCAAGAACGAACTGCCCCAGAGTTACGAAAAGTAATATTTTTTCATCGAGAGGGACGACCCTCTCCGTCATTGCCTCGCAATGCCACCTCTCCCGAGGGGAGAGGTTTGGTGCTGTACTTTACGGCATCAAAAAAGCTCCCCCTTTTGGGGGAGCTGGCAAAGCCGCAGGCTTTGACTGAGAGGGTTGTTCCTCTTTCATTTTACTGCTGGGCTTCGATTGCCTTGACGATCTTGTCGGCGATGTACTTGTGGCCGGAGACGGTGGGGTGGCCATCCAGCTCAGTCTGAGCAAAGGGGATGGAAACGTAGGTGGCACCGTAAACATCGGCCAGCTGCTTTTCGTAGTTGTTCAGCTTGCTGAAGTAGTTGCTCCAGCTGGGCAGCAGGGGCACAGGGTTGGTGGCACCGATGATCAGGATCTGAGCATCAGGGTTCAGTTCCTTGACAGTCGCCACGATCTGGCGCAGGTTGCTGCTGCTTTCAGGATAAGCGTTCTCGCAGATCTTGTTCATGCCAGAGAAGAACAGGTTCCAGACGGCATCCTTCTCGCTGCGGGTCAGGCTGAGCTTTTTCAGGCTCTCGTTCAGTGCGTCCTCGGTTTCCTTGCTGCTGCCGCGCAGGTTGCCGCTGAGCACGATGGAAGCCAGGTCCTCACTTTTCCAGTTGGTGGCCTCACCAAAAGAGACCACGGTGGGCACAAAAGCATCATTGGAGCCCAGCTGGATGGAGATAACATCGGCACTTTTGATGTAATCTACAAACTCGGGGTAATTGTACTGGCAGCCGGAGAGGGTGTTCATCTCGGCCATGGTGCCGGTCTTGACCAGCTCCAGCATATCCTTGCTCATCACGCCGGGCAGGCCAAGGTTGATGGCGTGATCCCGGTCGAGGTTCAGGCTTTTGCCCACCTGACCCACATAGCAGGCCTCGGGGTAACCCTTGAAGTTGAAGGAAACGTCCACGCCCATCAAGTTATGTGCATATTGAACGGTAGTCAGGCCGATGCCGGCGCAGATGCTGTCGCCCAGGGCAACATAGGTGATGGAGTTGGGCTCCTTCTCTTCTTCGGTGCTGCTGGAGGTGAAGAAACAGTTCTCCTCCTCTGCAGCGGTCTGTTCAGTGGTCAGAGCGGGGTCTGCGCTCTCTTCCGGGGCGGCTGCAAAGGCCGGAACGCTCAGGACAGAGAACAGCATGGCGGCCGAGAGGGCCAGGCCAATCAGTTTCTTTTTCATGGTGTCGTCACGAATCCTTTCCAATATGTATTATTCTGCTTAATAATCGCGGGGAGTGATCTCTTCTTCCAGCTTGCGATAATCAAATTTAGCGGCCAGTGTCAGGGGCATTTCGGGGATGATCTTGTACCCCACGGGCTGGACATATTCGGGCAGCTCCTCGATGCAGAGCTGGCGCAGCTCCTTGATGATCTGCTTGCGCTTGGCGGCGGGAACCGCAGGGTCAAGCACCAGATAGACAAAAGGCAGGCGGCCCTGCACATGATCCTTGTCGGTGCAGCCCACCACAGAGCACTGATGCACGGCGGGATGCTGGCTGACCACATTTTCGATCATGGAGGGGAACACCTTGAAGCCATCGTGGCGGATGATGAGCCGCTTGATCCGGCTGTCCAGATAGACAAAGCCGTCCTCGTCCAGATAGCCGATGTCACCGGTGTGCACCCAGACCCGGCCATCTGCATGGGTGCGCAGGATGGCGGCGGTCTCGGCAGGCTTGTTGTAGTAACCCTTCATAACGCCGGGGCCGGAGATGCACAGCTCACCCCGCTGACCGATGGGCAGCTCCGTGTCGGTGCCCGGCTCAAAGGCGGCCACCAGCGTGCTGACCAGTGGCAGGCCCACGCTGCCGGGCTTGTTGTTCCGACCAGCAGCAGCGGTGGCAGCAGAGGATGCCTCGGTCATGCCGTAGCCCTTGGCGATGGGGAATTCCACGTTGTGGGCGGCCAGGAAGTCGTTGACCGTCTGCTCGGCACCCCGGGCAATGGCATCGCCGCCCGCGGCATAGTTGCGGATGAAGGAGAGATCCTTGTTCTGCAGCTTGGGGTCAACAGCCAGCTGCTGGTAGTGGGAGGGCACGCCGAACATGTGTTCGGGCTTGTACTTCCAGATCAGGCTGCCCAGCTTATTGGAGTCGAGGTTGGGGATGATGACCACCTTGATGCCCAGCGTCAGCGGCAGATGTACGCCGCAGGCAAAGCCGTAGGCAATGAAGGGGGGCATGATGTTCAGCAGGGACTGACCCTTGGAAAACAGCGTGTCGCAGGCGGAGAACTGCATGGCAATGCCGTTGAAGTTGTTATCGGTCAGCATCACGCCCTTGGGGGAGCCAGTGGTGCCGCCGGTGTGCACCACCACGCAGGCGTGCTCCGGGTCATAGGGTTCTGCGGCAATGCTCTCGTCTTTCCCGGCAGCAAGGAACTGCTTCCAGTGGATGACGTTGGAATGGTACTTGTTCTTGTCGAGATTCTTGACCTTGTAACCCAGCGCCAGAGGCAGCGGCAGGGAGTCGGCCGGGGAGAGCACCACCACATGCTCCACATGGGTGCGCTTGGCAGCCTGATGGCAGCGCTCATACACCACATTCAGGCAGATCAGTAGGTGGGAATCCACCTCTTCAATGTACTCACGGATGCCCTCCACACTGTAACGGGGATCCACCAGGTTCAGAGTCGCGCCGATCATGTCGGCGGCATAGAACGCAAAGATGATCTCCGGGGTCATCACACTGACCACAGTGGCGATATCGCCCTTTTTCAGGCCTGCGGCCCGCAGGGCGGCAGCTGTCTTTTTGACGTTGACGATAAAATCAGCGTAGGTGAACTTGCGGCCATAGTATTCCAGTGCGGTCTCGCCCAGCCGGTTCTTGTTCTGCCGGCAGACGAGCTCAAACGCCGTGCAGGCGGGCATGGTCTGGTCAATGTACTTCTGATCGTAGAATTTCAGCCAGGGACGTGCCTGGGAAGCATAGATCGGGGTGTTGGATGTTGTCATAAATTGTCCTTTGTCCTTTGAGCAGTCACTGCACCCGCGGCCGGGGCAGCTGGATTCAACAGGGTCTTAAATTTCGTCCGTTTGTCAAAAACAACACAATACGTACAAGAGCTATTGTAGTAGAGCAGGGTGGAAATGTCAAGAAACAAAGGGCGAACTTTGCCAAAAAACGCAAGAGAAAGTTTACATTTCAGCCAGCCAGTCTTTGGCCTCCTGCTCGCTGCAGAGCACCCAGTGGCTGGGGGGCAGCTCCCGCCACTGGGGAGCCTCCTGCGTGTAATCGTGCATGGCGGGGTCGTAGACCAGCAGCTTTTTCTTCCGCTCCAGCCTGGGGTTGGGCATGGGGATGGCGGAAAGCAGGCTGCGGGTGTAGGGGTGGATGGCATGGGTCACCAGCTCTTCCGCATCGGCCAGCTCTACGATATCGCCCTTGTGGATGACGGCGATGCGGTCCGAAATGTACCGCATGACCGAGAGGTCGTGGGCGATGAACAGGTAGGTGATGCCGCGCTCCTTCTGCAGATGGCGCAGCAGGTTGAGCACCTGGGCGCGGATGGACATATCCAGAGCCGAGATGGGCTCGTCGGCAATGATGAACTCAGGCTCCACGATCAGGGCGCGGGCAATGCCGATGCGCTGGCGCTGGCCGCCGGAGAACTCATGCGGGAAACGGGAAGCGAATTCAGGCAGCAGGCCCACATCCAGCAGTGCCTGCCGAACCTTCTCCTCCCGCTGGGCGGCAGTCAGGTCGGGCCGGACATTCTGCAGGCCCTCGCCCACGATGTAGCTGACCTTGGCGCGCTCGTTCAGGGAGGACTGCGGGTCCTGGAAGATCATCTGGATCTCCTTGATGACCTGCTGGTCCAGCTGGCGGGAGATCTTGCCGTTGATCTTCTGGCCCTTGTACAGGACCTCGCCGCCCGAGGTGGGCAGGATGCGCATGATGGCGCGGCCGATGGTGGTCTTGCCGGAGCCGGATTCGCCCACCAGACCAAAGGTCTCACCTTTGTAAATTTCAAAGTTGGCACGGTTCACGGCCTTGAAGGCCTTGCGGCCGGAGCCGTAGGTCACCTCGAGGTCCTTGACCTCAAGCAGGACCTGCCGGGGCGAGGCCTCTCCATCTTGCTGGCGCAAGACCGTTTTTTCGCTCGAACACTCCACTGGGGTATTCGCTGTCTCGCAAACGCGAACGTCACGATTTTCAGGCATCCTGCATCCCCTCCTCTTTCAACAGTTTGACGGCGGCAGGCGGCTCCACCTTGGGGGCCCGGGGGTCCAGCAGCCAGGTCTTGGCCTTGTGGGTGGGGCTGACCGTAAAGTAGGGCGGGCGCTTGACAAAGTCGATCTTCAGCGCCTGGGGGTTGCGGGGGGCAAAGGCATCGCCGTGGATCTCGGTGAACAGATTCGGGGGTGTGCCCTGAATGTTGAACAGATCCTCGCCTTTGATGCCCATCTGGGGCATACTGGACAGCAGCGCCCAGGTGTAGGGGTGGCGGGGGTCG
>ENA-OPAA01001690-OPAA01001690.1-human-gut-metagenome-genome-assembly--contig:-NODE-1690-length-12301-cov-2.136943_pt1 | contig 12301 bp, 10 predicted proteins | sample MGYA00241049_ERZ501414 | MGnify/ENA primary metagenome ERZ501414 (study PRJEB25962, sample SAMEA2042520) | human gut metagenome | biome: human gut; feature: human-associated habitat; material: faeces... | reverse complement strand
TTCCTTTGTTAAAAAGCCCAAATCCTCCGCAATAATGTGTGGGTCACCAAATCTGTCTTTTATAGCATTTATAAAATCTTTTCCGGGACCTTGACGCCAGCAACCGTTTTCTGCGGTTTTATCTTTGGCAGGAATGGCATAGTAGCTTTCGAAGCCTCTAAAATGATCGATTCGAACATAATCGAACAGTTCAAAAGACATCGAAAGACGCTCCAGCCACCAAGAATAGCCCTGATCGGCTAAGATGTTCCATCGGTAGGTCGGGTTTCCCCACAATTGCCCTGTGGCTGCAAAGGCATCAGGAGGGCATCCTGCCACCTCGGTTGGATGTCCATCCGTATCAAGATTGAAATATTCCTGATGTGCCCATACATCCGCAGAGTCCAAAGCTACATAAATTGGAATATCTCCGACAATCTGTGCATATATCGGTGCAGTAGCGACGCTTGCACGGAGTTTTAGCGACACCGTATCGGGGAAATAGCGACACTTTGTCGGCCTAAAGCGACATCTTGAGAGCTTTGCGGTATACTTGATTTGCACGTAGATTTACGTGCAAATCAAAATACCGGAGGTTAAAAATGGTAAACTACCGCGAGATTCTCAGGCTTCACTCATTGGGGCAAAGTCAACGCACAATTCGAAGTTCAGCACACTGTTCAGACAATACTGTTCGTACTGTTTTGGAGGTGGCTAGTCAAAAAGGCATCCAGTGGCCTCTTGATGACGACATTACCAACGCCGATCTGGAGCGGATGCTCTTCCCGGACAAGTACAAGAGTGCTTGCTTGTACATTGAACCGGACTATCCGTACATTCACCGTGAGCTGGCAAAGCGTGGTGTTACACTGACCTTGTTGTGGGAAGAGTACCGTCGCACATGCTACGATGAAGGCAAGAAGCCGTACATGTTTACGCAGTTCGGCGAGAAATACCGCAAATGGGCCCGCGTCACCAAGGCAACCATGCGTATCCAGCACAAGCCCGGAGACGCCATTGAGGTAGATTGGGCCGGCGATACGATTCCCATTTTCGATTCTGTAACCGGTGAGCAGAGCAAGGCTTACCTATTTGTAGCAGTCCTGCCCTGCAGTTACTACGCCTATGCAGAAGTTTGCGGTGACACGCAGACTGAGAATTGGTTGAACTGCCATGTTCATGCGTTTAACTACTTTGGCGGAGCAACGAGACTTTTGATTCCGGACAACTGCAAAACTGCGACATCTTCCAATACCCAGTATGATGTGGTAGTGAACCGCAGCTACCAGGAGTTGGCAGAGTACTATGGAACTGCCATTGTTCCAACTCGCGTTCGTAAGCCAAAGGACAAAAGCGCCGCTGAAGCATCTGTGAACTTTGCAGAGACCTGGATTATTGCAGCTCTGCGTGACAGGAAATTCTTCACCGTGAGGGAAGCACAGGAAGCGGCGGCAGAAAAGCTCGAAGAGTTCAATGCCCGCACATTTAAAGCGCGTGCAGGATGTCGGCGTAGTGCCTATCTTGAAGAAGAAAAGGCGTATATGCTGCCGTTGCCAGCAATTCCGTTTGAGCCTGCCGTCTGGTCTGTAGCCAAGGTCCCCAACGATTACTGCATCTCGGATGGCCGGAACAAATATTCTGTTCCGTACAATCTGATTGGAGAGAAAGTCGATATTCGCGTCACGAAGAATGTGGTTGAGGTTTATTACCGCGGCAGCCGCATGGCGTGTCACCGCCGTCTGCAAACAGTGCAGCACGATCCACTGGTGAAGTTGGAACATATGCCGGAAGCTCACCAGAAATACCTGACATACAATGCGGATGACTTTAAAATCTGGGCAATGTCTGTAGGGCCTCAAACGGAGCAGGTCGTTGCTTACTTTCTGGAATCCGGTAAGGTTCCCGAGCAGGGATACAAGGCCTGTGTAAGTCTTAGAAAGCTCGGCGAAAGGTACGGCAAAGAGCGCCTGGAAATGGCTTGTATGAACACGCTTGCATATGGTGCGACGCCTTCTATTCGTAATATTAGCAGTATTCTGAAAAGCAAGCAGAGCAAGTCTGCTGAAAATGCTGCAACTCCGAAGAAAACGCAAGATCTCGAACGCTATGGCATTACGCGTGGCGCTGCCTACTTTGCGAAGGGAGGCAACCGCTAATGACACAGCAGACGCTTGATATGCTCGCAGATATGAAGTTGAGCGCGATGGCAGCGGAGCTTGCCAACCAGCTAAAAGATCCTTCGTTTGCAGCCCTCGGCTTTGAAGAACGGCTTGATATGATTGTGACCGCAGAATGGAACAAGCGGCAGACAAACAAGATTAACCGTTTGATTAGAAACGCTCATTTCAGCGCCTCATCTGCAACAATTGAAGGCATTGAATACTACGAGGACCGCAAGCTGGACAAGACGCAGATCCTGCGTTTGGCTACATGCAAATACATTGATGAAGGTCACCATGTAATTCTGAAGGGAGCCTCCGGCAATGGAAAGACGTATATTGCCTGTGCGCTTGGAAATGCAGCCTGCCGCCGCTTGAAAAAAGTTGCCTACATCCGCTTACCTGAATTACTGGACGAAATTACGATTGCCCGCAGCCGTGGCGAAGTGAAGAAGTTGCAAGCCACTTACAGAAAATTTAATCTGCTGATTTTGGACGAATGGCTGATTCGTCCTCTCACTCCTGAGGAGTCCTACGAGCTGCTGGAAATTGTTGAGATGCGCTGCGAACGTTCGATGATTTTTTGCACGCAGTACGAACCGGATGGCTGGTATCCACGTATTAATTCCAACCCTGAAACGGATAGTCCCATCTCAGAGGCGATTATGGACCGCATTGTCCACAATTCGTATGACATTATGGTAGATGGCCGTATCTCCATGCGGGAGCGCAAAGGTTTGAAGGCTATGCAGAAAGCGGGTGCTACGGATGTCTAAGTGCCCTTACAATTCGTCCACTGATCCGTGCGAGCTTGAAGTTCAACTTATGGTAGCCAATGTTGTTGAGGAAGAGGCCACCGAAACATTCCACGAGATGCAGGCTGAAATTGACCGGTTGTTACGGCGCATTCATCTTTTGGAAGATCTATTGCAAAGAAACGATATCCCTGTACCTGAACTAGGCGATTGACTTCTGCTCTGCCAGTAAAAACGCTGACAGAGCTTTTTGCTGCCATGGTCACCGGTGAGGGTAGCTTAAACATTCCGACAGGGTGGCCCAATCTGTTCGTGCAGATGGAACTTCGGTTCTTGGATGTATGGCTGTGTCGCTTTAGACCGTGAAAGTGTCGCTAAAACTCCGTACAAGCGTCGCTACTGCACCGATATATGCAAATCTGCACATCTTTTGCATTTGCATACTGTTTTAGATTCTCCCACTGCTCAAAAAACACTTTCTGCAAAAAAACATAGAATAAAATGTCATCGTGGTAGTCTCTATCTGCCTTAGCAAGAGCCTCGAAGTTGCGATTGCGCAGGAGTTCTGGCCATTCCTGCCAGGACTTTCCCATTTGACTGTCTTTGATTGCCATAAAGAGAGCATAGTCATGCGCCCATGCGTTCTCCTTAATGAACTCATTCAAAGATTGCTTCATTGGATAGCGCTGGTAAGCCTTTCGCAGGAGAGAGAATCTGTTATCGTAAAGAATTTTATATTCTATTTTTTTCGATGTATATTCCCATTGAATTGCCGTGCATTCATCCTTTGTAAGAAGCTTCTGGTCGCATAACAATTCTAAGTCGATAAAATAAGGATTTCCTGCAAACGCGGAAAAACTCTGATACGGGCTGTCTCCGTAGCTTGTAGGCCCCACAGGTAAAACTTGCCACAATTTTTGATGCGCATCATTCAAAAAATCCACCCATCTATAGGCTGCACGACCAAGTGTTCCGATGCCATATTCTGATGGCAAACTAAAAATCGGTAAAAGAATACCAGCTTTTCTGCTCATATAAGTAACCTCCCAAATAAAAAGGCAGGCGTAACGCTAAACGCTACGCCTGCCTTTATTAACCCTATGTTTTACTTAGAAATTAGGATAAATGTCAATCGTTTCGCCTCCAACAACCGTATAGTTGTTGCCAGAAGACCACGTTGTATCATTGATCAGCGGCTTGAGCTCAAAGCTCTCGCCCTTGCTGATACGTTCCGTTTCATAAACCCAAACATCCGACGAAACATTCAGCATGCTGCGGCCGCTATCCCAAGTAAGCGGATAATCAGAACCACGCAGATACATGGTGTTGCCGAGGCCGACATCATAATGTACGCGGATCGTCGTAACCGTGCGGGCAGGAGGGGCGTAATCAGCAACATTATCAGAGGTGAATACCCATGCCGTCTTTGCCGGAATAGTCAGGTTCAAAACCTTTCCAGTGATACCGCCAGCTTCTACAGTTGCTGTTACAGAAGTGTCCAGCAGGTTCGTCAGCGTGGTTCCTACGGCAAGAGAACTTTCGGCACGCAGGGGGATTGCGCGGGTCTCGTTGCTGGTTCCGTTATTAAACACGGAGATGATTTCCTGGCCGTTCGAATCATCGCGGCGGGAGAACGCATAAATGTTATCTTCAGCCCACATTTCACGCTGCGTTCCCGTCTGGAGACAAGCATATTCTTTACGCAGTTCGGTCAAGCGCTGAATATATTTAAAGGTAATCCCATCCTCATCAAAGCCGGGCATCACTTCACGATTTTCCTTGTTTGCAATGCCTGCCCATTCGGTGGGGACACCACCGCCATAGCAGTTCTGCTCGGTGCCGTAATAGACATCAGGAATACCGCGAACAGTGAAAATGAAGGTCAGCGCAAGACGCAGCTTCTGGTAGTTGTCATCAGCCAAGCAGAGGAATCTATCGCGATCGTGGTTGTCGATGAAGGTCACGAGGTGATTGACATCGTTGTATTTGCTATCCTGATCAAAGATGCTCTTCACCGTGGTAAAACTTGCATCATGTGCAAATACTTCTCTAGCCTGGAAGAAAAGCGGAAAGTCCAAAACACCCCATTCGTAATTCGAGAAATCACTAACGTAATCGACATCACCTACAAAGATTTCGCCAAACGAAGGAACACCCAGATAATTTTCAAATTCCTGAATGAAATCCTTCGGAAGCGAACGGGCTGCATCAATGCGAACGCCGTCTGCACCAGTATCCTCTACCCATGCTTTGTAGGCATCTTTTATGGCCTGTCGTGCATCTGGATTATCCTGGTTCAGGTCATCCAAGCCGCCAAGGTCATAGTTCAGAACCTGATTTTCATCGCTCCAGTCAGTAATATCGCCGAAATGATGATACCAATCAGGGTTATTGAATGGCGCTGCGGGCTGATAGCTATCAGAGTCATAGGTGCTGCTACTACCATTAAAGTAATCCGCAGTGTGGTTCGGAACGACATCGAGAATGACCTTGAGCCCCTTTTCATGAGCAGTAGAGACCAGATTGATTAAATCTTCCTTCGTGCCATAGTGAGGGTCAGCCGAATTGTAATTGTGGGTAAAGTATCCGTGATAACCAGATTCCTCACCATCGCGGCTAAGAAGTTCATTTTCGGACGGTGGGGAAATCCAAATGGCAGTGACCCCCAGATCCTTGATGTAATCCAGCTTCTGAGTGATGCCGTTCCAGTCGCCGCCCTGCGTGTATTTCAGTTCGCCGGGGCGGTACTCAACGCCAAGTGTACCGTTGTTGCTGCTGTCGCTGTCGTAACAGCGATCCGTCAAAATCATGTAGATGATGTCGCTCTCGTCCAGGACAGACTTCTTTTCTGTGATTTTCTGAATGTCGGTGTCGTTGATTGCATCCGCAGGTGTAAAGTCGGAGCTTTCTTCTGCGGTCGCAATCTGGGAAGTATCACCGATATCCTGTGCAAATGCGGTCGGCGCAAATATAGCCGAAATCGCGAGTGTTGATGCAAGTAAGGCGCTTAACGCGCGCATATTTAATGTCTTTTTACTTTTCATGGTTACCTCCTTTGGTAACTGTCATTAGCCTTTGATGCCTCCTGTTTGTAACCCGGAAACGAAATATTTCTGGCAGCAGATAAATATAATCAGAACCGGAAGTAAGCTTGCCATAGACATTGCGAAAACATAGCCCCACTGTGTGAATTGATGCTGTCCAAAGAATCCAGAAATAGCAATCGGCAGCGTTCTTTTAACATTATCGTTGATAACCGTCAAGGCCCACTGATATTCATCCCAGGCAGTAAGAAAGTTGAAAATGCTTACAGACGCAATTGCAGGACTTGCCAGCGGCATTACGATTCTAAAGAACACCGTAAAAATGCTACCACCGTCAACGTATACAGCTTCATCGAAGTCCCTGGGAATGCTCTCAATGTAGTTTTTGATCATAAACGTGGAGAAGGGAATAACCCACGCCACATAAAACGGAACCAATCCCAGCAGTTTATTTGTCAGCTTAAAGTAGGTTGCGAGTTGATATTGCGTAATTATCAAAGTAGTACCCGGAATAATCATTGTCCCGATAACCAAGGCAAACAGGACCTTTCTTCCAGGAAAGCGAAATCGCGCAATACAAAAGGCCAGAGCACTCGCAATAATTGCTGCAAATACGATAGTCAGAATGGCTACCACAAGGCTGTTCAAAAAGTTCAAATAGAACTTTTCCTGATTGAATATGTAGACGTAGTTCTCCAGCGTTATCTGGCTAAGCTTCGGAAAAAAGTGCGGCGGATACTCATAAAGTGCTCCATTGGGCTTCAGCGAAGTGCTGATCATATAGATCATAGGCAGGACAGAAAACACACCGCCAATGAGCAGAAGACCATAAAGAATCACATTTTGAATCGTTTTTTGCTTATTTATGGTATGCATATATGCTCACCTCACTCTACAGAGTCACTTTGCTGCATAGCCTTGAACTGAAGGATTGCCAGCAGAATCAATGTTACCGCGACAATGAACGAAAGCGCTGCTGCGTATCCGAACTCACCGGCATTAAATGCCTTATAGTACATCCAAGTCAAGACCGTTTCAGTCTTGTGCATTGGTTTTCCGCCCGTAATCATCTTAATGGATGTGAACGCATTGAAGCCGCCAATTGTCAGCATTACAAGCGCAAACAGGATCGTTGATTTGATGCACGGAATCGTAATATAAAAGAAATTGGCAATACTTCCGCATCCGTCCATCTCAGCCGATTCATACAGCTCTTGCGGAACACTTTGCAATGCGGCCAAAAACACAACCATGTTCCAGCCTACACCTTTCCAGATGCCAAGCAGAATCAGGACAAACATGCCGCCTGCTCTTGTATCCAGCCAAGGAATGTTGGCAGTTGATATGTGAATCACATTCGTAATAAAGTAGTTCAACATACCTTCTGTATTGAAAATGTAGCGGAATACCAGTGAAACAATAACCCACGATGTAATTACAGGGATGTAATACACAATGCGAAACGTGATACGAAACCGGGGAATGGAATTAATAAATGCCGCGACCAGAAGTCCAAGAATCATCTGTCCAGGAACTGTGGTTATCGTATAAATGATTGTATTGACAAACGCAGTTCTAAAGGTTTCATCCGACAAAACATCAATGTAATTCTTGATCCCACAGAACGGGTGTTCCAGCATTGTTCCGAAGTTCCATTCGAAGAAACTCATGTAAAACAGCTTCGTAATAGGATAAATCGTAAACAATGCGAAGACCATTACTCCCGGCAGCAGAAGCGCTCCGATTTGGAATTTGTCACGCTTTGATTTGATTCCCATCGCTATATCCTCACTTTATATAGAGCAACCGCCGAAAACAGTTGTCTAACTGCGGGAAAAATGTTATAATACATTTACTCCGCCAATAGTGCATCTACCTTCGTTGCCAAAGCATCCAAAGTTTCCTGGACATCGGCACCCTCACTAATAATGGAAGTCATTGCAGTAGTGAGTTCGTTATCAATTTCGCTCCAAGAGGCTACTGGCGGGCGAGCCTTTGCAGTGGTAATGGCATCCAGGAACGGTGCATAATCAGCATTGGCAACAACATCGCTATCCAGCGCTTCTTTGTTTACCGGAATCTGCCCGCACTTTGCCATTTCTTCTTCGGCAAAATCGCTGGTCATAAACTTCATAAATTTCCATGCGCCTTCTTTATTGGCGGTGTTAAACATAGCGATGTCTTCGCCGCCCAGAACGGAAATGGAACCAGCCGATCCTGCGGGAACCTCACAAGTGGCGTACTTGAAGTCAGGATATGCGCCCGCCAACTCGGAAGTCTTCCACGGACCTTCCAGCAGCCTCATGTAACGACCAGTGCCGAAACCATCCGTCATCGGAATATCACCACTGTTAAAGCCAGTGAATTCGCTGTTCTTGTACATATCGGCCAGCATTTTCACAGCGTTCACAGTTGCTTCGCTGTTCAGATAGCCAGTTGCTTTCGTGTAGTTTTCATCGGTGATTTCGCCGCCGTTGCTCCAAATGTAGGGCAGAACATTCCAGCCCGCCAGAGCCGGCTCATCCAGGCCCCAGACTTGCTGACCGTTCGCGTTCGTTCCAGAAAGCTTCTGGGCAGCTGCAAGCATATCGTCCATTGTCTTCGGGGCGGACAAGCCTGCATCGTTAAACGCTTCCTCGTTATAGAACATGATTTTCGTGTTCGTGTTCAAGGCCAGCGCATAATAGCTTCCTTTGATTTGTGCAGTGCTCATTGCACTGGGAAGCAGTTCGCTGCTAACCTCCTCAAAATCGCTCATTTCCTGATCCAGGGGCACCAGAATATTCATCTTCTGGAATTCCGGTACCCATGCAATGTCCAGGCGGGCCACATCCGGCAGCGTCTGAGAGCTTGCACTGATCAGAATCTTGTCATGAAGGTCACTCCAGTCATGAGAAACTGCATTGACCTTATAGCCGGGATTCTCTTCTTCAAATTTAGGAATGAGAACATTCATCAAGGTCTCATTCTCTGCGGACTGCGCACTGTAGTGATGCCAAAAGTTGATCGTAACCGTATCACCGTTGGTGGAATCATCTTTTGCTTCTTCACTTTGTGCCTCGGAAGTTTGCTGAGTTGGGGTAGTGCTTGGTGCTTGTGAAGATCCGCATGCCGTGAATGCCGTCAACATCATTGCAGCGGAAGTAGCAAGTGCCAGCACTTTTTTTGTGGATTGCTTTTTCATTGTGTTACACCTTCGCTTTCTGTTGTTAATATTTTTACGGAACACCCTGATGTTATCCACATTTCTTCATCAGAGCATTTCGTTTCGGAACAAAGTTTGTTTTGCGGTGCAGAGAATGCACTTTCGTTAAATAAAACCGTTAGTGTTTTGTCAGTTGGTCCTTTTTGAGGTGGTATTTGGATTTCCTTGGTGCCGGTGTTAAGAATGATAATTGCCACATCATTATCGACGCTACGTGAAAATGCGTAAACACCATTTTCATCGTCAACATATAATGTGTGGAAGTTTCCCTCTTGAAGAACGTTGCTGTTTCTTCTGCAGTTGATTAGCTTTTTATACCATTCCTTTGTGTGGAGATCCTGTTTTGACTTATCCCATTGCATTGCCTGGCGGCATAGCGGGTCGTTATCCCCGGTTATGCCAATTTCATCACCATAGAATATTGCCGGGCAACCAGGCAATGTCATTTGAAGCGCAACTCCTAAACGCAGCCGTGCAATGTCATTGCCACAAGAGAATAGGAACCGGGCCGTATCGTGACTATCCAGCGGATTGTACATCCGCAAATTCGTCTCTTGCGGATAAAGGGAGAGCATCCGATTGATGCGCTGATCAAATGTGGATACAGATATTTTATCTTTTGCGATCCAATCTGTTACGGCATCCTTGAACAGATAATTCATCGCACAATCCAGGCGGTTTCCGCTTACAAGCCTATCAGCATCCCCCCATGTTTCACCGAGGAGAAGAGCATCGGGATATTTTTCTTTTACTGTAGCAGCAAAATGTTCAAGGAATTTTGTTGGCATTTCATCTGCCACATCTAATCGCCATCCATCAATTCCAAATTCTCGTATCCAATATAGTCCAACCTCTGTGAAATAGTTCTGGACCGCCTCGTTTGCCAAGTTTAACTTGGGCATCCATTTATAGTGTCCTACGCAGTCATAAGTACAAGGATCTGTTTTGATGGGATACGACTGTACAAAGAACCATCGGGAATATTGTGACGCTTGGCCTTTCTCAACAACATCCTGAAAATAAGGAAAGTAAAAACCACAATGATTAAATACGCCATCCAGTAAAATTCGGATGTTCAATGCATGCGCTTCAGTAATAAGTGCATGCAATTCTTTTTCCGTTCCGAACTGAGGATCGATTTTATAGTAATCGACCGTATCATATTTGTGATTCGAACTTCCTTCAAAAATCGGTGTCAGGTAAAGGCAAGTAATTCCTAAATCCGAAAGGTACGGAAGTTGTTTGATGATTCCGGGAATATCGCCACCCATATAGTTTTCACGAGTGGGGGTGCTTCCCCAAGCAACGGCCTGCTTGGGAGACAGTGCATTATCGCCATTACAAAAGCGTTCAGGGAAAATCTGATAATAAATTTGCGATGCGGCCCATTTAGGAGCCCGAAAGCCATCAGTCGGATTCGGCCAAAGAAATTCAAAGAAGCTTTCGTTCATACCTCGAAAACTTTCATCAAATCCGTTTCTGCCATACCAGATAGTTTCTGTACCTTTTTTCAGTTCAAAGCAATAGCGGATATATGCGGCAATGCTTTTCATCCTGATAGATGTTCGATAGCAATCTCGTTGATCATCTCTTAATGATACGGAAAGTTTCTTTCGATGGATTTTACTGGGATCTTGTTCATATCTTTCCCAGTATAGTAATGTAACTTCATCGATGTCTTTTGCAGCTGTAAATAGCTGCAAGATAAGTTCGTTCCTCGATGCGGGGTAAATAAACTCTTGCGTTGGTCGGTGATTAACCGCTGGCAGATTCATAGGGACAACCTCCTTGTTCTCTTTGTGTTGACCTACGTTCAATCATTCTTGTTGACAGTAAAATCTGGCGCAAGCTTGACGTAGGATTCTCAATTTGGTTAATCAATATGTCAGCGGCCTGGACTCCTAATTCGTAAGTGTTTACATCCAAGCTCGAAATCGAAGGCTCCATCACTTCTGTGATTGTCGTATTATCGAAGCAAACGATGCCAAATTCATTGGGAACGTCAATCCCCAGTGCTTTTGCTGCTCGCATTGCTCCCAACGCAAGCAAATCATTGCTACAAATAACCGCATCAGGTGGATTCTCCGATTTGAGTAATTCAACAACCTTTTTTTTGCATTCATCAATTGAAGAAATCTGATGAATGATCATTTCTTGATCAAACGGGAGATCACAATCTTGCAATTCACGGCAGTACCCAATAACACGATCCTTATTAAAAAGTTCCTTATCACCATTTGTGATGAGCGCGATTTTACGATAGCCTTTTTGGAACAAATGCCGTACCGCCAGCGAACCGGCTTGCATATTATTTATATCTACCCAACTGATTTCGTTTTCGGTATGCTCGTGGCGTCCTAAAATCACACAGGGGAATTTCTGCTCATTAAGGCGTTTGAGGAATAGCTCGTTTGCGATTGATTCAGGAATAATTACTCCATCGATTTTTTTCCCCAAGACCAACCTTTCTACAGAATCAATCCCACCAAATGCCTCCGCGCCATTTGTGATGAGCAGATTATAATCGTTTTTATGGGCAGTGGTCTCAATTCCAAAAACTGTATCGTTGAAGAAATTGTTCGAATATGCTTCTGTGTTTTCTACATCAATAACAATTGCAATCGTATGTGCGCTGCCTGTCGCAAAACTTCTTGCAAAATCGTTGGGAACATAATGTAGTTCCTGCATTGCTTTTTGTATGCGTTGTGCAGTTTCGTCTGAGATTACACCTTTATTATTTAGTACGCGCGATACAGTTGAGGGCGATACCCCCGCGCGATGCGCCACATCCCGGATGGTTGCTGCCATATCCTTCCTCCCGTGCAATCGGTTTACTTATATAATTTCAGAAAACAGATAATTTTCAAGTCTTTTTTGTTAAAAACAGACATCTTTCGCGGCGCATATCCATACACATTGGAACCACGTTGCAATCTTTAATGCAACCGCTTGCATTAGCTAAAGAATAGCACTCGCCCTATAAATTGTCAATATAGAAAATTAATTTTGGATAAAAAGCCAAAAAGACGGCATTGCTTTTGTCATAATTACCACCGAACTTGTGCGCTTCGTGCTAATTTTTTCGCTATTGCGCAACTCGGCGTATGTTTTTCTTTACAATTTACATTCCGAAATACCTCATTGCGTCTGTCCTGCTTC
>ENA-OPAA01001685-OPAA01001685.1-human-gut-metagenome-genome-assembly--contig:-NODE-1685-length-12320-cov-3.426417_pt1 | contig 12320 bp, 6 predicted proteins | sample MGYA00241049_ERZ501414 | MGnify/ENA primary metagenome ERZ501414 (study PRJEB25962, sample SAMEA2042520) | human gut metagenome | biome: human gut; feature: human-associated habitat; material: faeces... | reverse complement strand
AAACAGAAGTTTTTTGCCGGGATGCCCAAGCATAAAGGCATAACCAGCCATAAGATTCTGGAATTTGTCTCTTCCAAGTCCAGGCATCTTATTGAGCATAGAGCATTTTAAATGTACCACTTCGTCATGAGATAACACCAGGATATAATGTTCGCTCGCATTATAACTCATGGCAAATGTCATTTTATGATGATTATTTTTTCTAAAATATGGGTCTAACTTCATATAATCAAGGAAGTCATGCATCCATCCCATATTCCATTTATAACTGAAGTTCAGTCCGTCCTCTTCCACCGGTCCGGTCACTTTCGGCCATGCAGTAGATTCTTCTGCGATCATCACCGCTCCGTGGTTACGTCCCAGAATCAATGTGTTAATATGCTTAAAGAACTCAATGGCTTCCAGATTCTTATTATCGCCATATTTATTGCGGACCCACTGTCCTTCTTCTTTTCCATAATCCAGATATAACATAGAGGCAACCGCATCCACACGGAGACCATCAATATGATAGTGTTCTACCCACATCAGCGCACTGCCGATCAGGAAGTTCTTCACCTCATTTTTGCCATAATCAAAAATCTTGGTTCCCCAGTCCGGATGCTCTCCCATTCTTGGATCTGCATACTCATACAGGCATGTACCATCAAACTCTGCAAGTCCATGGGCATCTTTTGGAAAATGCGCCGGTACCCAATCCAGGATCACACCGATTTTATTCTTGTGGCACTCGTTGATAAAATATGCAAAGTCCTCAGGTTTTCCGTAGCGGGAAGTCGGTGCATAATATCCGGTCACCTGATATCCCCAGGAACCATCAAACGGATACTCCGAAATACCCATCAGCTCAATGTGTGTGTACCCCATTTCTTTTACATATGGGATCAGATAGGTTACGAGATCCCTGTAACTGTAAAATCCTTCATCATCCCTGCCCGGATGACGTTTCCAGGAGCCCGGATGAACCTCGTAGATTGCCATCGGCTGTGCATACACATCCTCTTCTTTTTTACGATTCTCCATCCACTTGCTGTCTGTCCATTTAAAATGTTCAATATCCGCAATCGCAGATGCTGTTCCCGGCCGGAGTTCTGCATAATTTGCATAAGGATCTGCCTTATAAAGACGCTTGCCATCTTTTGTCTCGATCAGATACTTATATAGCTCCCCCTCCTTCAATCCCGGAATGAACAATTCGTAAATCCCCATTGTCTCCGGTTTCAGGCGTGTCATCTCATTTGCCGTCTCATTCCATCCGTTAAATGAGCCGATCAAGAAAACTCTTTCCGCATTCGGTGCCCACAGGTCGAAGTATACTCCCTTTACTCCCTTTACCTCTGCAAAATGTGCCCCCAGCTTCCGATAAATATCGTAATGTGTCGCCTGACCGAACAGATAGCGGTCTAATTCAGTAAAATTCGCCATAATCCCTACCCCTCTTCACTTCTATCTCTAAACCGCAGACTCACTGTGGTTTTCTTCTTTAGTCAAAATCTTTCTCCCGTAAGATAATGTAATCATCCTCATCATATCTTCTGGATGTGATAATGCTGAACGCCTTTTTCAAACCACCCTTTTCTGAATGTGCTACTGCTTTATCGACGATCTCTTTTACCTCTGTCAGGGTTGTCTCCCTGTCAGCGTGCTCAATATTACTGATGCTGTTATACAGCGCCAGCACACCCATCTCATCAATGGTATATCCCAATTCATTTGCGTAAGATTTTGCAAACGAAACCAGCTCATCACTGGTAAAAATAGGAATATTGATCTTCTCAGAAAACTTCGCTGCAAATCCATCATCTCTGGATAAAGCCTTCTGGATTCCGTGTTTTGTATCCTCAATGATCACAAGCACTCCACTTGTATCCTGTTCTAATAAAAGAGAAAGTTTTAACGCTGTCTCGCGGGACAGATCTCCGGCTTTTTCGATGATCAGACAGCCACCGGCTACTTTTTTCAGCAATGCTGCAACATCCTTCTGATTGAGGACAGATGCTTCGATCTTGCCGATCTTGCCGTTTGGCTTTCCGGTTTCTTTCTGTAATGCCTTGATCATACTCGTCGCAAGCACTGTCTTACCGCTTCCGGAACCGCCCTGTATGATCATATTTCCGGTTCCAGCTGTCGCTCCCTTCGTCAGATGCTGGGATGCACCTGTAAGTGCCTGACAGAGCTGTTCTTCCATACCCGTGATTGGAACAAAATATGTAAAGATTTCTCTTAATTCTTTGGAAAGCTTACCGATCGTATCCGGAACTTCAAATGCCTCCGGTTCCGCAATGGCAGGAAGAATCTCTTCTGCTGTTTCCTCTTTTCCAAGGTCTAAGTCCCCTGGCAGCTCAATCTCCGGTAATTCTTCTTTTTCCACTGATTCTTTTGCCATCTGGCGCGCAGTCTCTGCTAAAATAGCTGCTTCCACATCTTCCGCAGATGTGCCTGCCTCCATTGTGTCGTCCGCTTCTGCTAACGCTTCCGGTTTGGTCTGCTCTGCTGTGTGTTCTGCAAGGGATGCGGCATTCTCCTGTGGAACTTCTGCATCCAGCTCCTCGAAGTCCTCATCCTCCCACTGATTGTCAATATCATCCAATCCTTCCGGCATTGCGATTTCCGGAAGTTCTTCCTCTGCCATTAATTCCTGTACACCGGCTGCCACAACGTTCTGTGCTGCGTCTTCCGCAGCCACACCGGCGTTTGCCATGTAATCTCCAACCGGAGATGCCCCGACAGCTGCGAGCTGTTCATCCATCTGTGCATTTTCATCGCTGAGGCGGTCGATCTCCTGCTGTAAAAACTGGTTCATGTTCGTAACCATGGAGACTGCACTGTCGTTCGGCTGTCCGTCTTTGCTTAAGTATTTCTGATCCAGAAGATCCTTCGGCGTCAAGCCGGAATCAAGCATTGGAATGACATCCGCAAGCCGCCCCAGCAGTTCTTCCGCTTCCTGAAGTGCTCTCGCCTTTGCAGACTCGAGTTTTCTCTGCTCTGCTTCCTGCAAGGCTGCCTCTGCGGCACGCTTGGTCTTTTCCCATTCGGCAAGCACATCCTCAATGCTCATCTGTCCGGATACCTGCGGCTCTGCCACTCTGCCTCCCTGCATATAAAGGCTCATCTGTCCATCCTCATCCACTAACATCTCCTGGAAATTGGATTTTAAAGAATTGTCAATCTCCTCATCTGTCTCAATATGCTGATAAACCTCTTCTTCCTGCGGTACTTCCTCTTTCTCGGATGGAATCTGGAGATACGGAATATCCTCTACCAGTTTCTTAATGTTATCCATCGTATCATTGACTGCCTCTTTTTCCGTGGCATTCATGATCTCCTGCATACTTCTCTGAAGTTCTTCCTGCAGGTTCTGTGTGTTAAAGCGTTCCGCAGACATCTTCACATCTTTGATCTGCACCGGTTCCGGTATGATCTCCCCGGATTCTAACGGATCTTCCGGTCTCACTTCTACAACGCCGTCATGTCTCTGACGGAATGTGCGGTACTTGTCTTCCTGCTGTTTTGTCAGTGGCTGGTACAGCATCTTTAATTCTAATGCACGTTCCACATATGGACCGTCACCAAACCATAAGATCAGTTCGTCACAGGCATCGATACATTTCTCGCTCATACCGGCTTTATGGTACAGATATGCAAGCTCATATGCCCACTCTTCTGAATACTCCTGCTCTTTGAGTTCTTCTAAAATGCCAATAAGGGTGCCGATATCTGCACCCTGCGCTTTGCTTATCTCATACTTTAACACGTATTTTAAATTATCATGAGGTGCGATCTCCACAAACTCCTGATAATACTCTTTTGCCTCATCAAAACTCTTTGTCCTGACTGCAACCTCTGCAAGACGATAAATGATCATTCTGCCGATCGGCGACTTGTCATAAGCCGTCAGCAAAACATCCTTGCTCTCATCATAACGCCCTACTTTCTCGTAGATCTCTCCTACTTTTACCAGAGCGTTAATGTTCTTTATCTTACGCCAGTTGATGGTATCCGCGATCTCAGCCGCCTCTTCGTATTTCCCCTCGGCTGTGAGTGATTTCATCTGATCCAGCTTTAATTTATATTCATATTTATCCAATTCTGCCACCTCAAACTGTGCATTTTCCGTAATGATCCATTACCTTTTTCACTTTGTCTATGATACCTTTTAGTTTATCATAGGCACAATTAGATGTCAAAAATTATCATGCTTCCCCTGCCGATTTTTCATCCTGTTTTTTGTTCTTTTCCGTGGTCTCATAAACCGGCTGATTGGTGTGTTTATCGATGCGCTCAAGGTTAACATAATCTATCTCCGTTTCCGGGATCCCACGCTTTTTCAGAGAATATGTGACCACATTGGAAACAATATAATAAATTACTGCCATGATCGGCACGCCAAGCAGCATTCCAGGAAAGCCCCACAGACCGCCAAATACCAGAATTGCAAACACAACCCAGAAAGAGGAAAGCCCGGTGGAATCTCCGAGGATCTTCGGTCCGATAATATTTCCGTCTACCTGCTGTAAAATGATAACAAAAATCAGGAAATATAATCCCTGTACCGGATTCTGCAAAACAATAATGATAAAGGATGGGATTGCCCCGATAAAAGGACCAAAAAACGGAATGATATTGGTCACACCAATGATCACAGCCACCAGCATGGTATCCGGCATTTTCATGATTGCAAGCACGATATAGGCGATCACACCGATAATGGCAGAATCTAAAATTTTTCCACTGATAAATCCGCCAAAGATTTCGTTGCTCTTCCGCACAGTCTCTACTACAACATTAGCTCTGACCGGTTTAAAAATGGCATAAATGATTTTCTTCGCCTGACCTGCAAACTTTTCCTGACTTGCCATAACATACACAGAGATGATTAGTCCGACCAGAATATTGATCACAAATTTTACTCCGGTGATCACTCCGCTGGTAATGGAAGAGATATAGACTTCTGCCTGTGGAAGCAGCGTGTTTTTCATCCAGTTTTCAAAGAAGTTACCCGCCTGTGTGATTACTTCTTCCGCAATGTCCGCTATCTGGCTGTCTCCCTTGGCGATATCATTGATCCAGTCAACAAGCGAACGCACCTCAGCAGGGAGTGTGGATATGATGCCCTGTATGCTCTGGATGATGGATGGAACGATCGCAGCGATCAGCAGGACAATAATGCCTACCAAAAACAGCAGTGCACCTGCGATTGCCAGCCCTCTTGATATTTTTTTCGCTTTTTTCTCACTCTTCATCTTTCCTTTAAACAGGGAAAATAACTTTCCATCTATGAGTTTCATCAACGGATTCAGAAGATATGCCACAACCAGTCCGATAATGACCGGCTGTAAAATATATGTCAGTTTCTTCCAGAAATCTGTAAACCCATTATAACGGTATATGACAAAGAAAAATAAAATGCAGCAACAGAATGTGATAAAAATAGCAAGCGCTATGATCGTGATCTGTTTCAAATGAAATTCATCTGTCTTTTTTGTCTTCGGTGTCTGTATCTGTTCGTTTTGTTTTAGTTCTTCCAACTTAAACTCTCCTTTTTCTGCCGGAAACGACTTGTGCAAACATGCGCTTCTAAGCGTAATTTATACTCTCATTCTAACGCAAAAACAGAGGTCTGTCACTAAGCAGACCTCTGTTTTTATCATCTTTTTAGATTTTTAAATTAACCACGGTAGTAATTGATGAGACAGCCTTTTAAAATGATCTCCCGCTCATCATCCGTCAGGGCATCCATATGAAGGCTGAATGGTTTTAATGCGCCGTCTTTCACTGCGTAAGCCTGGATTTCAGACTGCTTGTCCTCAACAGCTTTTCTGATCTCCGGAATAAAGAGATAATCCAGATTTTCAAATGGAAGATCACCCTTCCCGATAATGAATGGCAGCATGCCCCAGTTGATCAGATTGGAACGATAACGTTTGGTTGCATACTCATTCGCAATGTTCGCCCAGCCTCCGAGTACCTTCTGGCAGGAAGCAGCCTGCTCACGCGCAGAACCGTCCCCCGGTTTCACTGCAAAAATGGTACTTCCAAATCCTGCATAGCCTTTCTCTTTTCTCGCTTTTTCACCAAAATCAGGATAAACCGTCTTGATCGTATCGATCACTGCCTGCAATTCCGGTACAGCCTCAACCGGACACTCTCCGGCTTCCACTGCCTTCTCTGCCTTCTGGATCTCTTTTGCACGTCCTACATAGAGCGGATCTTTTCTGGAAAGTGCAAACTCTGCCAGTCCAAGCGGATTGGATCGGAAGGAGGAAGTCTCTCCGGATGGGATCAACTCGTCAGTTGTCGTAACCGGATCATGGATCTCTGAAACAACCTTTAATACCATATGCTCCGGTAATGCACTCATTGCCGGCCAGTCTTTGATATTTGGTCCAAACTGGATCTCCACACTTGGATCAGCCACTCCCTTGCTGTCAAAGACGCGATTCTCGTATATCCTGCTGTCGAAGAAGTATTTCGGTTTTGTATAATTTACATCCAGATCGGTAGCTGCGGTCAAATATCCCTTATTTGCTGCAGTTGCTGCAATGGATCTTGCATCCATAAGCGCAACGGATGCAACCTGTCCCTTCTGGACCTTGGAACCTTCGCGGTTCGGGAAGTTTCTTGTGGAGTGACGGATAGAGAATGCGTTATTTGCAGGAGTATCTCCGGCACCAAAGCAAGGACCGCAGAACGCTGTTTTGACGATCGCTCCTGTCTCCATGAGGCTTGCCACTGCACCATTTTTTACAAGTTCCATGTAAATCGGGGTACTTGCCGGATATACGCTCAATGTAAACTCATCCGGTCCGATGCTCGCACCTTTTAAAATGTCTGCGGCATCACAGATATTTTCAAATCCACCGCCGGCACAGCCCGCAATAATTCCCTGATCTACATAAAGCTTTCCGTTTCTTACTTTGCTCTTTAAATCTAATTTTACAGCTCCGTCGAAGCTGACTTCTGCACGTTTCTCGCAGTCGTCCAGAATATCCATCAGATTTGCATTCAGCTCTTCGATGGTATAAGTGTTGCTTGGATGGAATGGCATTGCGATCATTGGTTTGATCTGACCGAGGTCAATCTCGATCATTCCATCATAGTAAGCCACATCCCCCGGATTCAGCTCTTTGTATGCCTGTGGTCTTCCATGGATCGCATAGAAATCCTGTACCTTTTCATCGGTTCTCCAGATAGAGGAAAGGCAGGTCGTCTCGGTCGTCATAACGTCCACGCCGATACGGAAATCAACGCTTAAGTTCGACACACCCGGTCCCACAAATTCCATGACTTTATTCTTCACATAACCTTTATCAAACACTTCACCGATAATGGCAAGGGCAACGTCCTGAGGTCCAACCCCTTTCTGTGGTGTTCCGGTCAGGTAAACACCTACAACGCCCGGCATATCAATATCGTATGTTTTGTTCAGTAACTGTTTTACAAGCTCCGGTCCGCCTTCGCCGACTGCCATGGTTCCCAATGCACCGTAGCGGGTATGGGAATCAGATCCTAAGATCATGGCTCCGCTCTCTGCTAACATCTCTCTTGCAAACTGATGGATCACTGCCTGATGCGGTGGAACATAAACTCCACCGTATTTTTTTGCACAGGTAAGTCCAAACATGTGGTCATCTTCGTTGATCGTACCACCGACTGCACATAAACTGTTATGGCAGTTTGTCAGGACGTATGGCATTGGAAAACGCTCTAAGCCAGATGCTCTTGCGGTCTGAATGATTCCTACAAATGTAATATCATGTGAGGTAAGCTTGTCAAATCTAACCTGAAGCTTGTCCATGTTTCCTGAAGTATTATGTTTTTTCAAAATACCATAAGCGATGGTATTTTCGGCAGCCTGCTCTTTCGTGACAGCTTTTCCCGTCTTCTGCTGTACCTCTGTCGCGTCCGTCATAATTTCTTTTCCGTTTACAAGGTAAACGCCACTATCATATAATTTCATACGTTCCTCCATCCCAATCTCCGGCGAAGCTTTCTAACTCAACTCGTCTTTCGCGCTTTTATATGAATTATAAAGATACTCCCTGTAAAAATCAAGACTTTCATACACTAAATTAATAAATCAATTGTTTTATGCATTTAAAAAAGAACTCCGGGAATCCCCAAAGTTCTTTCTCTTCTAAATGATTGTTTTCAATCCGGCGAGTGTATCAAATTTTGCATACAGAAGTTTTGCTGTCTCCTCGTCCGGTTCTGCGAGATCCGGCACCATCACAACAGAAAGCCCTGCGCGGTATGCAGATAAGATTCCATTTGGCGAATCTTCCACCGCAATGCAATCCTTTGGTTTCTCCCCAATCTGCTCACATGCATAAAGGTACACGTCAGGCTCCGGTTTTCCGTTCTCTACGGTTGTGGCGCTCACAAGCTGATCAAATTTATCGTAGATACCAATCTGTGTGAGATACTGTTTTGTACGTTCCGGATCCGTTGCTGTTGCAACGGCAGTCTTGATGTTCTTTGAGCGGAGATAATCCAGGATTTCATCCACATCCGGCTTTTTCTCAATCCCATTTTTCTCAATATGTTCTTTCATGAGCTGTTTGCGTCTCGCCCGGATCGCTTCATAATCAAATTCCGGTCCAAATATCTTTTGCAGATAAGGTCCTGTATACTTTGTTGCAAGGCTGCGGATTGCAAGTCCATGCTCTCTGGTAAAATGAAATCCCGCCTCTTTTGCCGCCTGCTGCCAGTATATATTCAACCATTTTTCTGTGTCAATTAGCACGCCATCCATGTCAAAAATAACTGCTTTTATCATTCTTTCTCTGTTCTCTCCTCTGGTTCTAATTCTTCAATCTCGTAATCATCTTCGCTTGCCGGCTCTTCCATTTTCGGATTACTGCTGTTCTCGTCTACATATTGTGGGAATGTAATAGATGCCTTAAACAGATCACCATCCACCTTAATGTCAAACACTCCACCCATTAAAACCGTAAGGCTCTTTGCGATGGAAAGTCCCAGACCACTTCCCTCGGTCGTTCTCGACGAATCCCCGCGGATAAAACGTTCCGTCAGATCTCCGGCATTGCTGTTCTCCCTTGCAAGGGAATGTTCTGATACATTCTTAATGGAAAAGACAACCTTTTCTTCCACATATGCAATATCCACATACACCCTTGTTTTTTCCAGTGCATACTTTGCAACATTATTATAAAGATTTTCGATCACGCGGTAAAGCTGTCTGCCATCTGCGCGGATGAGCACAGCTGTCTTCGGGAGTTTTGTGACGATCGTAAGTTCTTTCTGCTCAAACTTCTCATTAAACTCTCCGCTTGTCTGATAGACAAGTTCTACAAGATCAATGACCTGCATGTCAAGTTTCACATTACCGGAACTGATCTTAGATGCCTCCACAAGATCCGCTGTAAGCTGCTTTAACCGCTGTGATTTTTCATCCAGAATCTTAATATATCCCTGCACACGCTCATTATCAATTTTTTCCAGCTTCATCAGGTTTACATAATTAATAATTGATGTCAGTGGTGTTTTGATATCATGAGATACATTTGTGATAAGATCTGCCTTCATGCGTTCATTTTTGGTGCTGTCATCCACTGCATGTAAAAGACCTTCTCCAATGTTATTGATCGCCTCCGCAAGACTTTTCTCTTCGCCGTGCAACTGTTCAATGTCAATTTTCCCGGAAAGCGCTCCATCCCTGATCTTCTCCACACCCAGCCGGATCTGATACTGCTCCACTGCCTTTCGCAGAATCATGTAACACTCTCCCGCTGAAAATAAGAGCAGCAGCACCAGTGCAGTCATGCTCCGATAGTAAAATGCACCGACCGCCAATATGAAGCAGACAGCCATGTGTCCTGCAAAAAGCAGCAGCACACGCACCGTTGTTTTCTGTCTGGCAAATACTTTGCGGATGCCTCTTTCGAGCCAGCACGCAACGCTTGTCTCCCAGAGCATCTCCGCTTTCATTCTGCGCACCATGCTCAGATAAAAGATCAGGAATAAACCGTCGATCACAAGACTCACGGTTCCCGATGCTACAATGATCCCGTAAACAGCCCATTCCTCACTGTTTACTTTGGCAATGAGGATCACAAGCTCTGCCATCATAAAAATAAAAGCCGCCACCAGAATCTCCGTCTTGATCTTATCGATCGGATTCAGATGGATTTTCTCCTCACCTGTGCGGCGTCCGGTTGCCAAAGTCAGATACACCAGTGAAATAATCCATCCCATCAGACTGACCAGACCACTGAAAATACAGACCTTGATCCATGGATGAAGCTGTTCGTACTCCCGGGATGCCTCATAAATATCATCTTCTGCAGACAGTTCCGTATCGATCCCGATGATCAGCGTCATGTCATCTGCAGGCCAGAGCATCTGATTCCCACCGCCAAAGAAGTAGTCTGCCATGCCGTTAATATCAGTGCCAAATTCTTTGTCCACAAGATCATAGATCAGGTAATTCCCCATGGTCTTCGCCTCCATCAGCACAGCTTCCACGTCAAACTCCTGTCCTTCCTTCGTGTCCGGCTGATTTGTATACCACGCCTCACCAATCCTGTACCAATAGCAGAAATTGCTATCACCGCTCTTAAACTCATTGGTGTATTGCAGATAACGCCTGTTCTCCTCTGAAGTACGGCTTTCACCTTTGATCAGCAGACGCAGGTAATCGCTCAGGTCATCACATTTTTTCTCAATACATTTTGTGTAATACCCGGAATCCAGAAACTGTTCTGTCCCAACGTCTGACAACTCAAAAATATTTTTACTAAGCATGGATGCCAGCAAAAATACTGCTATCGTTAAAACCACTGTAAAAAACAGATGCAGGATCAGTCCTGTCAGTTTTGTTCCGTAGGAATAAGGATGGCTCTCCATAATCGCTCCTTAACTTTTAATTCTTATCAATTTTGTAACCAACACCCCATACAACTTTCAGATAGCGGGGTTCTTTTGGATTAATCTCTATCTTCTCGCGGATATGGCGGATGTGTACTGCCACTGTATTATCCGCTCCGATCGCATCCTCATTCCAGATGCTCTCATAAATCTGGTTGATGGAAAATACTTTTCCCTGATTCTTCACCAACAGCAAAAGAATGTTATACTCGATCGGGGTAAGCTTCACTACTTCGCCATCCACCGTTACTTCCTTCAGATCGTCATTGATGCTCAAACCGCCAACTGTATAAATACTGTCACCGGATTCTGCTGCATTTCCAAGCTGCGTATAGCGGCGGAGCTGGGATTTCACGCGGGCCGTGAGCTCCAGCGGGTTGAACGGCTTTACCACATAATCGTCCGCGCCGGTTCCTAGACCCAGGATCTTATCGAGATCCGTGGATTTTGCGCTCAGCATGATGATCGGAATGTTGTTGGTCTCGCGGATCTTCCTGCACATCTCAAGACCGTCCATTCCCGGCATCATGATGTCTAAGAGTACCAGATGGATCTCCTCCTGATCCAGGATCTCCAGCCCCTCTTTCGCGTTATTTGCCTTAAATACTTTATATCCATCGCTGACCAGATAGATCTCTACAAGGTCCGCGATCTCTTTTTCATCATCCACTACCAGGATATTGATCTGCTCCATGATTTTTCCTCCTTTTAGACTTATTCCTAATACCCCTATCGTATCATATTTCGACCTTTTTTTCCTTACTTTTTTCTGAAAACTAATGAGTAAATGTTACAATTTTTTCCGTTCTCTGGAAGGCTTCCGAAAAACAGCGAACTTTGCTCAATAAATGCCATGTCTCATGTATACGCGCATTTAGGCTCATTATCTGTGTATAAAAGAGGCAGCAGAACTACTCTAAAAAGAATATGTCCCACTGCCTCATTTTAGATTTCATGTAACTGTTCAGTAGGTCTGCGCACTTGCTGCGCTGACCGTAAGAAAACAATTCTGTTTTCTCCCAACAGTACTCTTACAGCCCTAACTCCTCAAACACGCCCTTCAGGATGATCTTCACAGAACCATCCTCCAGCACCTTGTGAAGTCCGCTGTATTTCAGAAGGTCGAAGTATCCCATGGATCCGCCCGCTGCGCAGAGCTTATAATAATCTGCCCAGGCTGCCTTCCGGTCTTCCTTCATCTTTGTGTAGAACTCAAAGGCGCCCATCTGTGCCATCGCGTAATCTACATAGTAGAACGGATACAGGAAGATATGCTGCTGTTTGATCCAGAATGCTCCACTCTCGAGGAACTCATTTCCTGCATAATTTCTCCAGGGCATGTAGATCTTCTCCAGACCGCTCCAGACTGCTCTCCGCTCCATTGTGGTCATTTCCGGATTTTCAAATACCTTATGCTGGAACTCATCCAC
>ENA-OPAA01001684-OPAA01001684.1-human-gut-metagenome-genome-assembly--contig:-NODE-1684-length-12330-cov-6.600896_pt1 | contig 12330 bp, 10 predicted proteins | sample MGYA00241049_ERZ501414 | MGnify/ENA primary metagenome ERZ501414 (study PRJEB25962, sample SAMEA2042520) | human gut metagenome | biome: human gut; feature: human-associated habitat; material: faeces... | reverse complement strand
CAACGGATGCCGCATCGATTGCCACATCGGTTCCGGCACCGATGGCGATTCCGGTGTCTGCACGCGTCAGTGCCGGTGCATCGTTGATACCGTCTCCGACCATGGCAACTCTGCCGTGTTCTCTGAGTTTGCGGATCTCCGCCTCTTTTTCTTCCGGCAGAACACCTGCGATCACCTCGTCCACTCCTGCCTGTGCGCCGATGGCTTTTGCTGTGCGCTCGTTGTCCCCGGTCAGCATAATGACTCGGATTCCCATCTCACGCAGCTTAGCTACCGCCTGCGGACTGTCCTCTTTGATCGTGTCTGCTACGGCAACCAGACCGGCACAGGTATGGTTTTTGGCAAAAAGCAACGGTGTTTTTCCCTCTTCTGCCAGTTTCTTTGCCTGTTCTGTCATGGCCACGTCCACGCTTACCTTCTGCTGCATATAAGAAACACTTCCACCCAGCAGCAGATCTTCTCCGCGCACTGCGGAAAGTCCGTTGCCCGGCAATGCCTGAAAATCGTGCACTGCAGTATTGGAAATACCGCTTGTCTTTGCGTGCTCCATAACTGCCTTTGCCAGCGGATGTTCACTGGAACTCTCCAGATCCGCGGCAAGCTGCATCAGCTCCCGCTCCGTATATTCCTTTGCTGGGAGAATGTCCGTCACACGCGGTTCCCCGGTTGTGATTGTACCGGTCTTGTCCAATGCCACGATCTGCGTTTTTCCTGCATTCTCCAGTGCCACGGCATTTTTGAACAGGATTCCGTTTTTAGCTCCCATGCCGTTTCCGACCATGATCGCTACAGGTGTTGCAAGTCCCAGCGCACACGGACAGCTGATAACGAGCACGGAAATGCCACGCGCCAGTGCAAACCCGACGTCTTTTCCGGCAATCAGCCAGACGATGATGGTGATCCCTGCAATGATGATGACCGTCGGTACAAACACACCGGATACTTTATCGGCGATTTTTGCAATCGGCGCCTTGGTGGCTGCCGCATCCGACACCATTTTGATGATCTGGGAAAGCGTGGTGTCTTCTCCCACACGGGTTGCCTCACAACGCAGGAACCCTGACTGGTTCGTCGTTGCCGCGCTGACGGAGGAGCCTTTCTGTTTGTCGACCGGAATACTTTCTCCGGTGAGTGCTGCCTCGTTGACCGCACTGCTTCCCTCTAGGACAATCCCATCGACCGGAATGTTTTCTCCCGGACGCACGACAAAGGTATCCCCCTGCCGCACTTCGGTGATCGACACGATAACTTCCTTCCCATCCCGCACTACAGTCGCAGTCTTCGGTGCCAGCCGCATCAGGCTCTTTAAGGCATCGGTCGTCTTTCCTTTGGCGTGGGATTCAAGCATTTTTCCGACGGTGATGAGTGTCAGGATCATGGCAGCGGACTCAAAATAAAATTCATGCATATATCCCATGACCGCGTCCATATCGCCGCGCACCTGTGCTCCAGTCATAGCAAACAGAGCATAGGTACTGTAGCCAAACGATGCCCCGGCACCGAGTGCCACCAGCGTATCCATATTTGGTGCACCGTGAAGCAGGCTGGTAAATCCGCTTACAAAGAATTTCTGGTTGATCACCATGATGATAATGGTCAGAAGCATCTGTAAGAGTCCCATTGCCACATGATTGTCTTTCATGGCAGCCGGAACCGGCCAGCCCCACATCATATGTCCCATGGAAAAATACATCAGTACCACAAGAAAAATGACAGACGCGATCAAACGTTTGCGCAATTTCGGTGTCTCGTGGTCTTTTAATGCTTCTTCCTCTTCTGCTGCGGCCTGTTCTTTTTTTGCGCCTTTGGGTGCTGCGCCGTATCCGGCTGCAACGACTGCGTTTACGATTTCCTGATCGGTTGCCGTGCCCTCCACACCCATGGAGTTGGTCAGCAGGCTGACGGAACAGGAAGTTACGCCCGGCACTTTGGATACGGCTTTTTCCACGCGGGCGGAGCATGCCGCACAGCTCATGCCGGTCACTTCATATTGCTTCATAGTTGCCTCCTACATTTCTTACTTCATTAATTTTTGTAACATCGTTACTAATTCGTCTACTTTATCGTCCTCGCCGTTTCGGATGCCATCTGCGACGCAGGTACGGATATGTTGTGCCAGCAGGACTTTATTAAAACTGTTGAGTGCCGCATTGGCAGCCGCTACCTGTGTGATGATATCCGGGCAGTAACAGTCTTTTTCTACCATGCCTTTGATGCCGCGGATCTGTCCTTCAATGCGGCTCAGGCGATTGATCATATCTTTCCGTTCCTTCTCGGAACGCTCTTTTTTCTTACAGCATTCACAAGTATGTTCTTTTTCCATTCGGATTATGTCTCCTCTCTCTCCGATACCCTGTATGGGTATCCTTCTGCATCGCATTATATACCCCCTGTGGGTATTATGCAAGAATTATTTTTCTCAATAAAAATGAGTGTCTTCCGGTTTTTGGAAAACACTCATGTATTATTTATTATTCCTCTATGGATACAAAAGGAAATTCTTTTGTGAGATTTCGATCCATCTCCATCATATGCAGAAGACGGCTTGCTGCACCTGACGGATGATTGATTCCAGATTCCCATGCCTCCACAGTCTTACAGGAAACACCAAGATAACTTGCAAATGTCTTTTGCGACATTCCGGTTTCGTTACGAATCTTCTTTACTTCGCTGGCATTGTATTCCTTAACAGGAACAACTGTCACGACACGGCGCGGAAGTTTTTTTTCTTTACTTTTTGCATCCTCAATGGCTTCCTGTAATCCAGCCACAATACTTTCATATACATCGCTCATATTATTTCTTCTCCTATAACTTCAATTTCAATTGTTCAATTAAACTTTTGATACCATTACGTTCAGCTTGCGACAGATTTTCTTTTTCATTTTTAGAATACACGGTAATCAAATAAATAACCTCTTGAACCACAAAATCCACATAGCAAACACGGGCACTGCCACTTTTCCCTTCATTTGCAAAAGGAATTCTGATCTTTCGAAGTCCTCCTGTTCCCTTTATTACCGGATGTAAATCAGAATTTTCCAGCAATTCTAATTCCAGCTTTCTTAAATCTTCATCCTTAAACCCAAGTTTATCCCAATTCCTGGAAAATTCGCGTGTCTGTATAAATGTTCTGACCATCTTTTCTCCTTTACATTACCCTATTCAATAGTAGTATGTCAAGTTATCATGTAACCCTTCATTCTGTTTTTTAAATTTCATGGAGTCGTGGGAGAATCCCCCGTGATTTGTTCCTGTTGACATTTACTAATATAATATTCAGAAACAATATAACTTTATGAAATAACATTATCAAACACGTTTTTACCTGTCAAGAACAATTTCTATTATTTTCTCCAAAAGTGTGGTATGCTCTGTCATAGATTATATTTAAATGAGGAAGAAAACATTGAAAAAATTAGTACAAAGATTATTATTCGGAATCGGCATCCTATCCCTTGGCATCACGTTCACCGGTTGTCATGCCAGCCATTCACAGACGGATTCACAAAAAACTATTTCCAGACAGACAGAACCGCAGGCCGGACCAACAGAAACGGAAACTTCTTCCACGCTTTCTCTGATTGACGCTTCCGGCATGACATTAGAAAGCCGCATCCACACATCGGACGGTTACACAAGAACCAAAGAAGCCGACGGAAGTCTTGCAGAGTTTTTGCGAAACTATGCCATGGAGCCTGATCAAAGTCCCGTTCTATTATATGACGGCAGTAAAAAACGCAATCAAAAGGCTCATGTTGCCGTATTTGATCTCCCACTTGAACATGAGGATCTCCAGCAATGCGCGGATTCCGCCATCCGGGTATATGCAGAATATTTTTGGAGTACAAAGCAATACGATCGCATTGCTTTTCATTTTACGAATGGATTTGACGCCCAGTATACGAAGTGGGCAGACGGTTACCGTATCCGTGTAAACGGAAATAATGTAAGCTGGATCAAAAGTGCACAGCCGGACACTTCCTACGACAGTTTGAAAGACTATCTGCGTATCGTTTTTTCTTATGCCGGTACCGCCTCCATGGATACCGAAGCACAGCCGATCCCGCTATCTGATCTGCAGGTGGGAGATGTGTTTTTAAAAGGCGGAAATCCGGGGCATGTTGTGATGGTCGTTGATCTGTGCGAAAATGCAGACGGCAAAAAAGCCTTCCTGCTTGCACAGGGATATATGCCGGCACAACAATTTCATGTATTAAAAAATCCGGCGCACGAAGATGACCCATGGTATTATGAAGATGAAGTCACCTATCCGTTTCACACGCCGGAATATACCTTCCAGAAGGGAAGCTTAAAACGATTAAATTATGGGATTACCCACACTGCTCCTGAATAAGCCTGTGGATTTCCTCTGTGTCTTTATCCAGTGCCACTTCCAGTTCCCCATACAGCAGATTCTCTGCCAGTTTAAAATAACGCCCATCCACCGCCGTAACTTTTCTGCCCTGCCGGACACGCTCTTCTTTCCGGTCGCAGATCAGTTTGATGATCCCCACCAGACGCTCCGGATCATTGCTGGTGATAGTACAGTTTTTTAGAATCTGTATCTGAAAAATCCAGATGCACCAGATCCTTTACCTCACATACTCCGTTTGCAGCTTTGACAATAAATTCTCCTATCTGATACAAGATAATTCCCCCTTTTCCCTGTATTTCTATTGTACCACAAGGAAAAGAGGGCATTCAAAGGTCGAATTCAACGAAAATTTCTCATTATGAGGTTGGGGACGTTGCACAATTTTTCAAAATCTGTCTCACTTTTGAAGCTGCTGCAACACGGGCTTTCTTTCCCTTATCGATCTGCGTAAGTACCTCTGACCACGCATCATACAACCGATCTAAGTCACCATTCTTTGCATTTTTCCACTGTGTTTCATCGGACTGTAAATTTTCCAGATACCCTTCAAACTCAGACACCATCTGTTGAAGATCATGTTCCTTCCATGATGCCCCATAACTTGTTGTTATATACGCGTTTACAGCCTCACGGCAATACCCAAACGCCACCCCGATCCTAAAATCTTTTTCGTCCGGCTCACATGTTTGTAAATATAAAATCTCCTCCTGTATGTGTCCCAGAATACCCTGAAACATCTGATCCTCTGTCGTTTGGTTCCATACAATCTGGGCGTCTTTGTTCCGTATCACCCTGTACTGATAAACATTTGCTAATACGGATACTATGCATACCGCAATTGTGATTATCAACGCAATTTTTTTCTTCATCTTATCCCTCCCACCAAATGAAAATCTTCCATTTTGATATGCCCTTGCTATCACATAGGATGGTTCATAAAATGCACTGCAATTATAATTATCATATTTCCTCTTCCAGTGCATAGTCTTTTATCCAGTCATCTTCTACTTTTAGCGGATTTTCACAGTGCAATACACCCGCACAACTGAGAAGATGGTAAATCTTTACAGCCCCAATATCAACAAAATTTAAAAGCCGGTGGATTTTACTCTTGCACTGTCAAGTCAGCACTGGTACCAGTTTTCTGCATTATCATATCTTCCCGATGTATCGACCGCTGCACATTCTTCCAATATCTGTCTCACTTTTGAAGCTGCTGCAACACGGGCTTTCTTTCCCTTATCAATCTGCGTAAGTACCTCTGACCACGCATCATGCAACCGATCTAAGTCACCACTCTTTGCATTTTTCCACAGTGTTTCATCGGACTGTAAATTTTCCAGATAATCTCTAAACTCAGCCACCATATGATGAACATCATGTTCCTTTCCAGATACTCCATAACTTGTGCTTGGATACATATTGAATGCATCCAGGCAATACCCCAACGTTCTCCCGATCTCTGTGTCTTTTTCTCCGGATTCACACTTGCTTAATCGAATCATCTGATCCCCTATGTATGCCAGTTCCTCCTGAAACATCTGATCCACAACCTTTTGGTTCCATGTTATAGACGCGTTTTTATTCTGTATCACCCTGTACTGATAAACATTTGCTGATACGGATACTATACATACCGCAATTGTGATTACCAACGCAATTTTTTTCTTCATCTTATCCCTCCCACCAAATGAAAATCTTCCATTTTGATATGCCCTTGCTATCACATAGGATGGTTCATAAAATGCACTGCAATTATAATTATCATATTTCCTCTTCCAGTGCATAGTCTTTTATCCAGTCATCTTCTACTTTTAGCGGATTTTCACAAAATCTGGTAATACTGTAGCATTTTTCAAACAGAAAATCAATCGTTTTCCTCACCTTGGTTGTTTTTGGACGGTAACTATAAATTTTCATGTTCTACTATGAATAGTACCCACAATTTCACGTAAAATCAATGTAAATGATTTATAATGTTGAACTCAAACGTACATTCCGGGTCACTACAGTGGTATTTTGGCTTAAAATGGGCAATCTTAAGAAATTACGAGAAAAGAAAAAACTTTCATAAGGTCAATTATCAATCAGATCCGGTGTAAACCTTCAAACGATAAAGGCGTACGAACAGCGTACTCGCAACATCAATCATGCACAGGGAGATATTTTGAACCGACTGGCAAATGCTTTGGATTGTGCAATTGAGGATCTGTTAGAAGATGATCCTGCTTCGAGGGCATAAGAAAAGGACCACCTCATCACTGAGATGGTCCTTAAATAGGCAATTATACATTTACGTGTTTAGAAGAAACAAAACGTTTCTTTCCAGCTTCAAACTGTTCTGGGTACATTCGCTGTACCACGGATTCATCCACATTTGCAACAAGCATGTTATACACTGCTTCAATATTGCTTTCATTCCTGCTTTCATTCCTGATCCGTTTTGCTTCATAATCAAGTATTTCTCCACCCATAACAGAATCAACTCCTTCCTTCACGTTATCGTATTTATTGGTTAATGATTGTGCTACCTTGTCACACATTGCTTTGATTGCAGATTTTTCAAATTCCGATATTTTGCCTTGTTGAACCAACGATTCCAACTGATCCCACAACTTAAGATATGTATTTTTCATATCTTCAATCAACGCATGATCTTTTTCCATTTTTTCAAGTGAGTAATTGAAAAAATAAAACGGAATTAAGAAAAACAACTTCTTACTAAGCATATCATCCAAACTGTAATCTTTGATCTTTACAATTGAAATTTTATAGCTTACAGTTCCTCCAGGTGTATTTACCACAATTTCATGGGAATCTGGTGTACTATCATTGCATCTTAAATATAAAATTCCAGATGCAGGCATTGTGAATACCGTTTTTGAAACATCTGATTCTGCAGTAGTAATTGCAATCTGCGTCGAATACTCAAAAATCCGTACCGTCATTGTGCCGTCTACGCTACTTTGACATTCAATGTGATACCGTCTTGAGTTACCGATTGTAAAATTTGAATCTGTGATTCGCTTTTCATCGGCTCCTGTTGTGATAAACACTTCATTCTGATACAGTTCCACATTCTCTGTTTCCTGCCAATTTTCTCCAAACATTTCGTTTACCAATGGGACAATCAATCGTTTACAGTCCGTCAGTAATGTGCGAAATGAGTCATCATAAGGTGTTCCATAATTGCTCATATCTTAGATATCCTCTCTTTCCCTACTTAAGTAGAATTATAATTTTATCTATATAAACAGGGAAAGTTTGGGCATCCCTGATTGTTTTCAGGGAATATCCCTTATTCATTTAGTCTTTATCAGACTTTGTTGTATATGCAGCCACGAGCATCTGCCGAGACTACATTTCTTGTACTATAATACTTTTACTTTACACATATATTATAGCATATGCCGTGAAATCTGCAATATACATTCACCGGCATTCAGACTTCAAGACCGTATCGGTATCTACAGACTCTTTTTCCTCGACTCAAACTTAATACATATTCATTATAAGGCAGAACGCGTGTTCTTGCAAGAAAAATCCTTTTCAACTTCTCCATTCGTTTACTCTATTGATAATAGTATGAACTGGTTTTTTGTCGCATTTCGACTTCTCAAGGTAAATGCAAATTTTTAATCCTTTTTGCATTTACTTTGAGAATAAGTCCTAACATCATTAGATGCCATGAGCTTTGCCCTTGATTTAAGCGGCAATTTTGAATTTTGTTCATAATAAAACAGGCACAAAGTAGAGCCAAAAAACCTATTTTATGCCTGTCATACTAAATGCAAACCTATTTTGCATTAGGTTTGCAAATTAACCTTTTTTTCATAAACATTACCTCTTTTATGTGCAATTATTTAACATTAATTCCGCAGTGTCGTAAATCTACAACCGACACGTTCTTAACTTTAAACGTATATTTATGAATACCTTTTTTAATTACTTTATTTGCCGGGGATCTGTACTGATAAATCAGTTTACCCGGACAGGAAGCATAGGTATAAAACGGATAAGCCAGATCTGCTCCCATCGTATTTACAGTATATCCCTTTACAATAATGGTATTTCCACTGTAGGAAAGAGATTGGGTTACAAACTTGATTTCATCTTCTTCATAGTCGCTCAGCTTGGTGCTGACCTTCAAGGAATATGTATTTGCCTTTGGAGACACTGCCTTACTCGTCTTTGCATCATTTTTGTTTTCGATCATTTCGACTTTCGCCTTATATTTTGCCGAACCTGCTCCTTTTGCCTTATAAGTAAATGTGTATTTACTTGTGGCAGCACTTGTAAAAGTCTTGATCTTTTTTGAGCCTTTATAAACATAAATTTTGGAAACACCACGGACTTGTGCACCGCCATTATTGACATCCACCTGAATGCCAGCCTGATCCGCAGACATCTTCGTCACTTCAATCTTCGGCTCTTTTTTTACGACTGTTTTATACACCGGTTCATCCGTAACGGTGATTCTTGCTATAACCTTAAGGCGTGGCAGCGTTTTCACATTCTTGTTTTCTTCTTTTATATAGCCATACTGTACGGATACCTCTTCGCCAGGCTTTGCGGTCTGTCCTGTAATAACGGCTGATTCACTCCGATTGATCGTCTGACTCATTAGTGACGGTCCAAAATCAGCAAACCAGGTTAGTGTAACCGGGCTTTCCGTAGTCACATACATACCTACCCGGATAACTTTATCCGTGTCATTTTTTACAACAAATGTATCCGGTTTCTGTCCGATATAAATGTATCCGGTAGTATTTGCTTCACCAAATATTACACTGCCGCTTTTTGCTTCTGTAAGTGTGTAAGTTACCTTATTTGCGTCCAGATCCATTTCGAAGTTCTTTGCAAAAACAGGCTCTGCATGACAGATTACCATGACCAGCAAAAGCATACATGCTGCCATTCCAAGATGCAGCAGCCTTTTTCCTTCCATTTGTGTTTCCTTAAATTTTTCCACCATAACCAGTCCTCCTTTGTCGTCCATTTACTTTAAAATTATTTATATGCATAGTAGATAAATTTTGCAAGTTCCACACGCGTAACGGCATCGTCCGGTCTGAATTTATGATCACCATTGTCTTTGATGATGCCCTTGGACTCGGCCCATGCTACCGCATCCGCATAAAATACCCAGTCCTTGTAGTCCGTAAATGTTGATTTCTGGGATGCTTTCGGTGCACCGATGCTCTGCCATACATAATACAGTGCATAGCCACGCTGGTAAGCATATTTTCCTTCAAAGATTCCATACTCAATCAGCCCCTTATCCACTGCCCACAATGCAGCTTTATAGTAACTGTCCGTGCTCTTGACATCCGGGAAATGATTTAATGCTTTCGGTGTCGGAGATCCGTTTGCCTTGTACAAAGCGTTAAATACATCACCCTTGGTGCAGATTGCCTTGGAATAAAATTCGTTCTTGCTGGTAGGCTCCATGATCTTGTTTTTTACCACCCATGCAACTGCCTTGGCATCGGCAGCATCCACATCGGTGTACGAGGAGGTGGAAGATGCATTTTTAATCTTGATCTTCACGGTCTTTGTTGCATTCAGATTGATCGTATAGCCGCCCTTTACTTTTTTCATATAGGTTGTATCAAGTGGCAGATACGATTTCACACCTGCCTGATCCGTACAGATCAGATATTCGCCAACCATTGCCTCCTCATCTGCAAAAGTGGTCTTTCCGGTGCTTGTTGTGTAGGACTTGATCTTCTTACTGGAAGATGCAAAGATCTGCACCGCCTCTGTCTTATAAGTCCCAACGCCCAGATACTGATAATTTTCCCGTAAAATATTTGCCTTATGACTGGCACTGTTCATCCATCCACGCATCGCAAGCTGTGCCGTAACATCTTTTGTACATTTGTACATATTCTCACCGAGTCCGGTATTCTTAAAGGAAGATGGAACGGCAGTCTTGTAGCTTGTTCCATTTGGTCTGGTATGTGCAGGCTGTGTATTGTTAACATTTTCCTTTGCACGGACTGCAGTTGCTTTTTGCAGTGCTGCCGGCATAGTAAGAAGTTTTTTCCCTTCCTTTGCACGCTCAATATTGGTCAGCCGCAAAATATTCCATTCATCCTCAGAAACAGCAATTCCTTTTTCCGGCCGGTTGTTTCCCAATGTCGGAATCACTTCATTGATATAAAGTTCCCTTGTCTTTCCATCCAGTGACAGATTCAGATAGGCTGTAACGCCTCCCTTACTTTCATAAGTTGCATCTACTTTGCGGAACGATTTCCACTCTGCTTTGGTTCCGTTTTTTGCTGCAGCAGTAATTACTTTCATGACCTGTGCTTTGGTTGTTGTATTGGTCATATTCATTTTGCCTGCTGCTGAACTCATTGCCCCCCAGTCTTCCTCGAGTTTTTCCTCTGTCGTACCCACATTGTCTGCTTTTACGGTCATCTGCGGTATGATGCAGATCATCATAATAAGTACCAGTGCCAGACTGCACAAATTTTTTCCTATTTGCAGGATTATTTTTTTCTTTGCTTTCATATACATTCCTCCTTATGCTTCTTTGTTGTTCTTTAAGATCAGCCTTTTATGTTTGTTTGAGTATGTCCAGTATTTGGAAGAAAGCTTCGAGCAGTTTCCGAATGTGATCGAAGAAACTTTCTTCGCCTTTGACTGATATGGTACCCAGCTTGTATACTCGCGTCCACTCTTCTTTCCGGAACCGGTATAATAATTATCCGATACGGTATTTTCCCCTGATACATAACCGGCGATCTCACCAGCCATGGCATATTTTCCTTTTGCCGTAACTTTTCCTACGTTGTAATTGCAGCTTCCATCACTGAATTCTCCGACAACACCACCTGCATACCCTTTTCCGGTAAGGCTGACCGTTCCTGTATTATAACAGTTTTTAATCTTTGTCCCGTAGTAACTTACACCGCCAACATTGGTAAATCCGTTCTTCGTATTGACAGTAATCTTACCGGTATTGTAGCATTCGCTCATTAACGATCCAAATCCTACACCCGCAATATAATTGTCTCCTTCATAGTCTCTTCCGGAGCAGACACCGGTAAAGGAAACCGCACCCTTGTTATAGCACTGTTTAACCGCATTGTTTACAGTGGACGCTCCGATTACACCACACACTTTGACTTCCGCGCGCGAGGTCTTTCCTCCCTGATTTGTCACGGAAATTTTACCGGTATTGCCGCATCCCTTAGCCTGTCCATAACACGTTCCGGCAACACCGCAAGCCTCAAATTCAAGCCCGAATCCTGCATCTCCCTTTGCTGTATTCTTAATTGTAAGATTTCCGGTATTGACACACTTTTCTATTTTCTTCGTACTTCCGGCAATACCATATACCGAAAACGAAGTATCCTCATTCCATGCTCCTGTCAATGTGATATTGCCCTTATTCCGGCAATTCTTGAAATTGGAATTTTCATATCCCCAGGAGATTCCGGCAAAATAACCAGGCAGCGCATCCGTTACTTTAATATCTGCATTGACTTTACTGGTACAATCGGTAAAATCACAGGATTTTGCGCTATAGACAATTCCGGCACCACCGATTGTCGCTTTTCCGGATACTGTGATATTGGAAAATCTGCACTTTTCCGCCTGATATACCAGGGCTGCTCCCATTTCTTTTCCCTGAATCGTCACATTTGTCATAACAATGTTTTTAAACGTTGCATTTTTTGCATTGTTGAACAGTCCCATTCCCGTATAGTTCTTAATCGTATGTCCTTTTCCATCCAGGGAACCCGTAAAGCACTCCTCGTGCTGCACCTTCATATCATAATCATAATAATTCGGAAACAGATTCAGATTCCCCTTAATTGTGATATCCTTCGCCAGATAATAATTTCCCTTCGGGTTATTCTGCATGGCGATCAGATCCTGCTCGGAATTGATCGCGGTCTCCTGTGCCGCGTATACGGTCTCTGTTCCCGTCTGTACAT
>ENA-OPAA01001677-OPAA01001677.1-human-gut-metagenome-genome-assembly--contig:-NODE-1677-length-12362-cov-2.378240_pt1 | contig 12362 bp, 10 predicted proteins | sample MGYA00241049_ERZ501414 | MGnify/ENA primary metagenome ERZ501414 (study PRJEB25962, sample SAMEA2042520) | human gut metagenome | biome: human gut; feature: human-associated habitat; material: faeces... | reverse complement strand
AGCGTCGGTAAGGAAGGCAACCTCGCCCGAGGATCCCAAGAAGAACAGGCCATCGACGCCGGCGTCGATCATGCGGTTGATGCTGCGCTCAAAGGAGGCAACGTCGAGCTGGTGATCTTCGGTATCGGGAACAACGACGGGAGGGATAACGCCGGTGAATTTCTGAGTTGCCACAAGAATCTCCTTAGCTGTCTGGCGGGCGACCCTATGCCACCCACTCTTGTTGGCAGTGTCCAGGCCGTCTAGGCCAAAGAACACGAGTAGAACGTTTGGTTAAAAAAGTCGACGACTTCGTTTTCGAACGCATTAATGCGCTCGTGAGCGTATTTTGCATAGATGATATGCCTCCGGTCACACTCAAGACCGTTGAATACGGCAAACTGATCCTTGGGATCGCTCACGGTATCCATAAGCGATGTGCCCATGAGCACCGATCCGCGCACCCGAGACGACAGCGCCTCGAGGCCGCCAGGAAGCGGATTGGCAACCGCCGTGCAGGCGAGGCCCCGCTCGTCCAGAGCAGAAACCGCCAGCGCGACTCCGCCGCCAAGACCCTCGCCCCATGCAAAGATGCGGTCGGGGTCCATGCCATCAAGATTGCGCGCCACCTTCGCCAGCGCGCAACCCCAACGGACGCGCTCGACAAAAGCGGGCGAAGAAATCTCCCGCTGCAGGTCGTCCGCACCAGCAACATCGTCATCCAGCGCGAGGACGGCATACCCCATGGCGGCAAATCTCGTCATGTGATGCCAGCCGCGCACAGGCCGATCGATGTCGTGGAACATCAGGCACAACGGCACGCGCTCAGATACTCGGGCACGACCGACAGGCTCGATCAAACGAGCGTGAATCGCATCGTCACCGCGCTCAAAGGACACCTCCGAGTAACGGGCGCAGGGGTTAACAAAGTCAATCGCCGTAATGGCCAGGCCTTGAATCTTAAGATTCGAAGCGCATGTCTCTAAATCAGAAACATCTGCTTGGACATCACCGCGCCAGTCCCGATATTCTGCGAGCCTTGACGAAACCGTTCCAGGAATTCCCACGAGTCCGGGGACAATCAGCTCGTCAACATTGCTCTCGCACTTAGACATGAGTCTCCCCTCCCTTGCAGAAAAACGGAATGATCAGATCGTCAAAATCCTGAATCTCCTCGTGGCCAAAGCCTTCAAAGAACTCATGACGCTTTTCGCAGGTCAGATTGTTATAGACCGCAAACTGCGTCGCTGGCGAACAGACGATATCGGCTGTGCCGGTGCCAAACAGCACGGGGCATTTGACCATAGGGGCAAAGTTCTTGGAATCGAAGTACGCCAGCTTGGCATAGGCTTCGTCAATACGAGTCGAGTCCTCGTCAAACCAGCGAGACCAATAGCGCAGGCCCTCGTAGGCAATGTCGTCGGCATCCAAATCCCAGACCAGGCGGAAATCTGACAGGAAGGGATAGAGGATGGCGGCGCGATTGATAAGCTCGCTGTTAAGTGCACAGGTCGCAATGCCCAAACCGCCGCCCTGCGACGCGCCGTTCACAAACACACGGGCAAGATCGATGCCCTCGAGCTCGCGAACGATACGGCACAGGATGCGAATATCTTGGTGCAAGCGGACATAGTAGAGGTTGGCCGGGTCGCCGTCGATACCGGCGACGATATGCCCGGCAACCGTTGTGCCCTCAAATCCACCAATGTCCTCGGAGGGACCTCCTTGGCCGGGGCAGTCGAGGGCGATGAGTGCCATGCCCATGCCCGCAAACGACGCCTGCTCAAACCAGCTGCGGCTTGCACCCGGATACCCATGGAACTGAAGTACCAATGGCACGGGCTCGTCCGAGACGGGTTTAAGGTACTTGGCATGCAGGCGAGCGCCACACATACCGGTATACCAGAGGTCGAAAAGCTGGCAGGTGACCGATGCCGTCTCGATCGCGTAGTCAAGCCCGACGGCGTCGGCCTCGGCCATGCGATCCTTCCAAAAGAGATCGAAATCTGATGGACGGGGCATGGCGCCTCGATATTCACCAAATTGATGTTGTAGCTCCTGAGCACTTGGCATGGCTCGTGAACCCAACCTTTCGAAATCGCAACGGAGGTGCGCCCGGCAAGGGGGCCGGGCGCACGGGAGGGAAAGCGAGGCTACTCGCCGAGCTTGGGATGCAGCAGCGACGGCGCAGCGCCGAGCAGCATCTTGGTGTAGGGGTCCTGAGGGTGCTGGAAGACCTGCTTGGCCTCGCCCTGCTCGACGATCTTGCCGCCATTCATAACGATGATGTCGTCAGAGATATAGCGGACCGTCTGGATGTCATGGCTGATGAACACCATGGCCAGGCCGAGCTCCTTCTTAAGGTCGGTCAGCAGGTTCAGAATCTGCGCGCGGACCGAAACGTCCAGAGCCGAGGTGGGCTCGTCGGCGATGATGGCATCGGGGTTCAGCGACAGGGCGCGCGCAATTGCGACGCGCTGGCGCTGGCCGCCCGAAAGCTGGCCGGGAAGAACCTCGGCGGCGGAGCTGGGCAGACCGGTGAGCTCCAAGAGCTCCTTGACGCGCTTCTCCTGCTCGGCCTCGGTACCCAGGTTGTGGACGCGCATGGGGTCGAGCAGTTGCTCGCGAACGACCATGCGGGGATTGAGCGCCGTGGCCGGGTTCTGGAACACGACCGAGATGACGCGACCCATGTGGCGACGGTCCTCGGCGGTACGTTTGGTAACGTCCTTGCCCTTAAAGTAGACCTTGCCGCTCGTGGGGGCCTGCAGGCCGCACATGACGTTGGCGGTGGTGGACTTTCCGCAACCGGACTCGCCGACGATGCCGATGGTCTGTCCGGGCATGAGCTTAATCGTTACACCCTGGACGGCGTGAACCAGGTTGGGGTGCAGAATCGAGCCGGTACGGGTCCTAAAGGTGACGTGGACGTCATCAAGGAAGATGATCGGCTCGACGCCGTTGACTGCGGTCTCGCTCATCTACATCACCTCCGCGTGAGGGGTCAAACCATTTGCCTTGAGCACCTCGTCGGGGAGCTCGGAATAGAAGTGCTCGGTGCCGGGCACGCGCTTGAAGACCGGACGGGTGTCCAGGCCAATGCGCGGATGGCTCGAGCGGGGTGCGAAGCGATCGCCCTTGGGGAAATCGCGCGGGCTCGGAACGGCGCCGGGCACCTGGTGCAGGCGGCCCGAACCGCTCTCGATGGACAGGACGGAACCCAGAAGGCCGCGGGTGTACTCGTGAATCGGGTTGGTGAGCAGCTCCTTGGTGGGCGCCTGCTCGATAACCTGGCCGGCGTACATAACCGTGATGTTATGAGCGACCTCGGCGACCAGTGCCAGGTCGTGCGAAACGAAGATCATGGCAAAGCCGAGCTTGGCCTGAAGATCGTTAAGCAGCTTGATGACCTGCTTCTGGACGGTAACGTCCAGAGCGGTCGTGGGCTCGTCGCAGATGACCAGTTTGGGGTCGCGGGTAAGGGCCATAGCGATCAGAACGCGCTGACGCTGACCACCGGAAAGCTCATGCGGATAGCTCTCGAGCGTACGCTTGGGGTCGAGGCCCACGAGCTCCAGGAGCTCCTCGGCGCTACGGGTACCGCCGCGCTTGGTGAGCTGCTTCATCTGGGCGGAAATGAGCATGGAGGGGTTGAGCGAGGACAGGGCGTCCTGATAGACCATGGCGATATCGGTACCGCGCAGGCCGAACCACTCCTTCTTGCTCATCTTGAGCAGGTCGCGGCCCTCCCAGAGAACCTCACCGGAAAGATGCTCGTCATCGTCGGTCAGGCCCATGATGGCCAGCGTGGTGATGGACTTACCGCAGCCGGACTCACCGACCAGGCCCATGGTCTGGCCAGGACGGACATCAAAGTTGACATGATCGACGACGTTGATATCACCGTGGTGCTCAAACTGGATGCAGAAATCACGGACCGAAAGGATCGGCTCAACGGACTCATCGGGCACATGGCGGTCGTTACGCTTGAGCTCGACATCGCGCAGGGCGCCAAGACGGGCGGACAGGGACTGAGCCTGCTCCTTGTAAGCGCGAACAGGGTCGGAGACCAGCAGGTCGGCCTCGCGGCGCTTGGAGGAATCGGTCGGATCCAGGGCGGCGGAGGGAGCAGCGGCCATGGCGTCGGTAATGCCCTCGGAGAGGATGTTGAGCGCCAGGCAGGTGATCATGATAGCCAGACCCGGGAACAGCGCCTGCCACCAACGGCCAGCGAGCACGCCACCGCGGGCGTCGGCGAGGATGTTGCCCCAGGTAGCGGTGGGCTCCTGGATACCAGCGCCGATAAAGGTCAGCGAGGCCTCGAAGATGATGGCGTCGGCGACCAGGGTAACGGTGAAGACCATGATCGGGGCGATGCAGTTACGCAGAACATGCTTGATCAAAATCCACGGAGCCTTGGCGCCGGAAACGATGACCGCGCGGACATAGTCCTCGCCGTACTCGGACACGATGTTGGCGCGCACGATACGGGCAATCTGCGGAGTGTACATAAAGCCAATGGCGAAGATGATCGACGGCACGGAATTGCCCAGGATGGAGACGAAGACGGCAGCGAGGGCGATGCCCGGGATGGACATGATGATGTCCAGGATGCGCATGATCGCCTCGGAAACGGACTTGCGCGAAACCGCCGCGAGGGCGCCCACGACCGAGCCGCAGACCAGAGCCATCGCAGTAGCACCGAAGCCGATGATCAGCGAGTAACGGCCACCGTAAAGCATACGCGACAGGATGTCGCGGCCCTTATCGTCGGTACCGAAGATAAATCCATTGCCGGGAGCCTGGCGAGCAGTGAAAATCTCGACCGGGCTATAGGGGGCAAGAAGGGGCGCCAGAATCGCGGTCAGGGCGACCAACACCAGCACGACGGCGGCAATCTTAGAAGACAGCGTCATCTTCTTCCAGCCACCGAGCTTGAGCCCCTTGGAGGCAGCCTTCTCGAGCTGCTCGGTTTGCTTCTCTCGAATCTTTACCATAATCTACACCGTCCTGATGCGCGGGTTGATGAGCAGGTAGAGCATGTCAACCACGATGTTGATGATGATGAAGGCAAGAGCAACGACGATGACGACGCCCTGAACCAGGTTCGCCTCGTTGCCCTGAACGCCCTGCAGAATCGCAGTACCCATGCCGGGGAGGTTGAAGATGACCTCGATGACGACGGCGCCGCCCATAAGGTAACCGATCTTAAGACCGAGGGTGGTGACCGGGGTGATCAGCGCGTTGCGCAAAACGTTGATGCCGACGACGACCTTCTCGGGAACGCCGGCGCCACGGGCCATGCGGACGTAGTCCTTGTCGAGCTCCTCAACCATGGCGGTACGCACGATACGAGTCATCTGGCCCGTCAGCGGGAATGCCAGAGCGATAGCGGGCATGATCATACGTCCCAGATAGCCAGCCGGGTTGGTGGTGAAGTGAGGCAGAGCACCGGATGCCGGGAGCACCTTAAGGTAGGAAGAGAACAGCAGAATCAACAGAACGGCAAGCCAGAACGACGGGGTTGCCAAGCCGGCGATGGAAAAGACGCGGATCACTTGGTCCGGCCATTTATCGCGATACAGTGCCGCGATGACGCCGAGCAAAAACGAGACGACCGCGCCGATGGCAAGACCGATGAAGGTCAGCTGCATCGTGACGGGCAGGGCCGTGGAGATGCGCTTGGCAACGGAGTTGCGAGCAGCACCATAGGTGCCCATGTCACCATGGATCAGATCGCCCATGTAGCGCACGTAGCGCACGGGCCAGGGGTCGTCCAGACCATACTTCTCATGGTACTCGGCAACCGCCTCGGGCGAGGCACCGTCACCCAACGCCGTATAGGCGGGGTCGGTCTTGGAGAACGACATAAGGAAGAACACCAGGACGGTGACGCCCAATGCCATGATCGGCAGCGCCACGAGACGCCTTCCAATCAAACGTAGAAAGTTGTTCACGTTCTCTCCCCTTTCTTTTGTCGGTAGGACCAACTGGTATATGAGTATGGATACTCATTACAAGACCCGAGCGACATCGAGGCCGCCCGGGTCTTTGTTTCAACTATGAGGACGCTGCCTTACGACCGACGCCCCACATATGACTCAAACGAGTCTTAGGCCTTGACGGTCGCGACGCCCCTGAAGGACATGCTCGTCGTGCCGATGCCCTTGAAGCCATCGAGGGCCTCGCCGTTGGGCGCGGTAGACGGATCGTCCCAGGAAGCGGAGACGGTCTTGACGTGGACAACGGGGTACAGAACAGCGTTGTCGGCGATGATGTCGAAGCACTCGTTCCACTTCTTCTGCTGCTCGTCGCCCTCGGCGGCAAGAGCCTCGTCCATGAGACCGTGGAGCTTCTCCCACTCAGCGGACTCCTTCCACGGGCAACGGGTCTGCATCCAGACGTTGTCGCCGTACCACCAGTTGAGCAGCAGGTCGGGGTCAGCGCCGAAGCAGGACGGATCGCCAGGGGCAAGGAGGATATCGTAGGCCTCGCCGCCGTCGATGGCAGCGTAGGTGGCCGGCGAGGTATCGGTCTGGATGGTCACCTCGAAGCCGAGAGCGTCGAGGTCGTTCTTGACCTGGGCGGCCATGCCCTTAATCTGCTCGTTGTCGGTGGTGCGCAGGGTGATGGCACCCGGGGTGATGCCGGACTCCTCGATGAGCTTCTTGGCCTTCTTGGCGTCGGTCTTGTACACCGTGGAAGCCTCATGATAGTTGGTGAAGCTCTTGGGCAGGTAGCAGCTGGCAGCGGTGGCAAGGCCGGCGAAGGTGTTGGTGATCATCTTCTCGGTGTCGAGCGCGTACATGACGGCCTGACGGACCTTGACGTTGTTCCAAGGCTCCTTGGCGACGTTGAACATGATGAAGCGGGTGCCGAAGCCCTGGACGTTGTCGATCTTGCAGCCAGCGCTCTCGAGCTGGTCGACGGCGTCAGCGGTGACGAGCTCCATAACGAGCGTGGAGCCTTCCTGCTGGGCGGTAACGCGAGCGGTGGGGTCGGTCAGGATGCTGTACTGGATCTTCTTATCCTCGGCAGCATACTCACCGTTGTACTCGGGGTTGGGAACCAGGGTGATCTCGGTATCGGAGATAGAGTCGTACATCCAGGGGCCGGAACCGATCGGCTGCTTGGCGCGATCCTCCTCAGACTGAGTAGCCGGGGTAACACGGATGATGGCCAGACGATCCTTGAGCAGGGAGAAGTTGGGGACCTTGGTCTTGACCGTTACAGTGCTGGCATCCTTGGCCTCGATGGACTCGAAGGGCTGGAAGAACGGAGCATAGGTAGCGGAAGCAGCGCAAGCGGTGTAGGAAGCGACGACGTCGTCAGCAGTGACCTCGGTACCATCGGAGAACTTGGCGCCCTTGCGGATGGTGACCTCGAAGGTAGTGTCGTCCACGGACTTGGGATCGTCGGTGGCGAGCTCGTTGAAGGTGCTGTAGTCGTGGTAATCGATGCCGTAGAGACCCTCGACGACGTGCCAGTTAGCACCCAGGCCCACAGCGGAGCCGGTGCTGGCGGGATCGAAGCTGGACGGAGCGTAAGCGGAACCAGCGGTAATCACACCGCCGCCACGGTTGGCGGAATCGGCGGAACCGGAAGCGGAAAATCCACGCTGCCACCGCAGCCGGTGAGACCAAGCCCTGCGACAGCAGCGACGCTGCCGGTGAGGCCGAGGAACGAACGCCTGGACATACCCTTGTTGATGATGGCCATGTCTTCTCCTATCAATAGAGAATCTTACCCGGGAGCACCTAGACTTGCCCCCGCGCAACTTGCGGACGATATATACCTTACCTACCGACGAACCCAACTGAGGTGCCGCGCTCGGCGACCGATACATACATACGCTTGAACGGTATTTACTACCGTTCACCGAATTCATTGACAAACGATTCGCCAGACAGTATGTATCGACGAGGTGAGATATCAGTCATCGTCAACCCGCAGGATAGCAGGGTTGTTCACCATGGCTAGTCAAACGTTTTAGCGTTAATAAAACCCGAAATCGACAGGTAATCGCCGCGAAATAAATGATTGAAAATCGGCCAATCATGTATATCAGTTGTTTAGAAGCACGTTTAGTTTTCGGAACGGTTGGCCGATGCCTGGGCGCGTTCGGCATTCCATGCAACAAGTGCCTCGTGGACCGCTTTGGCGACATCGGCCGGAACGCCTCGAACTTCCGCGATCTCTTGCTCGCTCGCCGCGCGCAAACGCTTCATCGAGCCAAAATGGCGCATAAGGGCACGTTTTCTGGTGGGTCCCACGCCTGGAACGTCATCGAGTACCGAAACCGTCATGGCTTTATCGCGCAATTCGCGATGGAACGTGATGGCAAAACGGTGCGATTCATCGCGCACCTGTTTGATTAGATAGAGCGACGCGGACCCGGTCGGAAGCACGACTGGAGTCTCGTCCCAAGGCACGAAAACCTCCTCATCGGCCTTTGCCAAGCCACAAACTGGTATATCGAGCCCAAGAGCCTCAAGTTGCTTGATCGCAGCGGTCAATTGCGGCTTACCGCCATCGACAACGAGCAAATCGGGGCGCGATCCAAAGCGCTCGTCGGCCATGCGCTCGGGAGCATAGCGTCGTCCCAAAACCTCGGACATCGACACGAAGTCGTTTGCCTCGTCCAATTCGGCCTGAATTTTAAAACGACGGTACTGGCTCTTGTCGGCGCGTCCGTTGGTAAACACCACCATCGAGGCGACGGTAAAGGTTCCGTGCAGCGTCGAGATATCGAAGCACTCGATACGCATCGGCGGCGCTGGCAGCGCCAGCGCGCTTTCGAGCTCCAGGAGCGCCTGATTGGTGCGGTCGTCAGCGTACCCCGTTCGCATCATGTAGCGCATGAGGGCATGGCGCGCATTTTTGGATGCCATATCGAGCAAACGGTGCTTTTCGCCACGCTGCGGCCTATGGAGATGGCAGGAACGCTCGCGCTTGCCCGCAAGCCATTCCCCCAGCGCCTCCGCATCCTCAAGCTCGACGGAAAGGTTGACCTCAGCTGGAATATCAGCCGTCTCGTCGTAATAGCGCTTAAGAAAGCCCGACTGGAGCTCTTCCTCGTCAACATCAAGACCCTTGTCGAGAATGAACTCGCAGGTGCGAACTGTTCGGCCCTCGCGAACGACGAAGACGCAAGCGGCGGAGATGGTCTCCTCGCGATAGAACCCGATGACATCGATATCGACACTGGAGGGAAAAACGACTTGCTGACGATCGTCCAGACCCCTGATGACCTCCAAACGACGTTTGACGCGTGCCGCGCGCTCAAAGTCGAGCGCCTCGGCGGCATCCGTCATCTCGGAGGTCAGCTCATCGACGACATCCTTGCGATGGCCCGACAAAAAGCGCTCGACACGCTTGACGTTCTTGGCATAGTCTGCCGGGGAAATCGCGCCGACACACGCACCCGGGCCGCGCCCGACATGGTAGTCAAAGCAGGGACGCCCGTTTTGCGCGCAAATCATATTGACGATGTCTTCCTCGCCCTTGTGGGACTCAACGATACGGCGACAACGACGCCACTCCGCACAGGATGCGGAGCAGATGGGAATAACCTTGCGCAGCGTATCTATCGTCTCACGTGCCGCACGGCTATCGGTATAGGGTCCAAAATAGCGCGTTCCCGGCTTATGACGCTCACGCGTATATTTGATAGCGGGATACAGGTCGCCCTTTGTAATGGCGATAAAGGGGTAGCTCTTGTCATCCTTGAGGTCGACGTTAAAGTACGGATGGTACTGACCAATCAAATTGCGCTCGAGCACCAACGCCTCATGCTCGGTCTCCACCACGATATAGTCAAAGCTCGCCACCAGCTGCATCATCAGCGGAATCTTTTGACGCTCATCCTGCAGTGTCACGTATTGACGCATGCGGGCGCGTAGGTTTTTCGCCTTGCCCACGTAGATGACATCGCCCTTGGCATCCTTCCAAAGGTAGCATCCGGGCTGTGTGGGAACGCGCGAAACCTGCTCGGCAAGCGTTGGAATGTTGTCGTGACCGGCCACGCGCACCTACTTGCGACGAAGCAGCGCCGAGACCTCGGGCATCTTAAGGACGACGGCAAGGCCAAAGGTAACAGCAAGCGAGACGACACCCGCAACGCAAACATAGCCAAGAGTAATCAGAATCGAACCGCCAAGCGCCCCGACAAAGTGCTCAAGCGCCCACATGACGCCGGCGCCTGCGGCAGCACCCAGGCCACCGAGCAAAAGGCCAAAGAAACCGCCATGTAGGATAGATTTGACCTGAAGGCCACGCAGACGACGACGCAGCCACCACAGCGAACAACCGACCAAGATCACGTAGTCGACGACATACGAAAGCGCGATTGCCGGCATGCCGAAGCCCAGCACAACGCCAAACAGCAGAACCGAGCCGGCCTGGCCGATGGCAGAATACAGGCAATAGCGACTATAGGGCTTCATGTCGAGCAAGGCAGAGAAGCTCTTCTGCATCAACACGACCACGCCGTAGAGCGGCAGCGAGAGCGCCAGGTAGACAAGGTACTCGGACACCAGCGTCACGCCGGATTCATCGAACTTGCCAGCACAGTAGATCATGTTGAGCGGACGCGCGAAGACAATCAGGTACAGCGCGAACGGAATCAGGAAGAACAGCATCTGGGCGACGCCACGCGAAATGCCCGTGCGAACGCTGTCGTAATCCTTCTCCTGCGCGTCGTGAGAGAGCTCGGTATAGAGCGCCGTCGAAAGCGAGGCGGCAATCAGCGCGTAGGGCAGCGTGTACCACAGGCGCGCATAGGCGATGACGGAAGGACCAGTCTCGGGCTGGACCACCAGCGCGGCAGCGTTGGTGATAGAAGTCGAGACAAACATGCACACCGTGGCGAGCAGCGTCGGGATACCGAGCGCAATCGTCTGCCGCAGTGCGGGGTCCTTAAAGTCGATATGGATATGGGGGTGCACGCCGTGCTTGCCAAGCGCGGGGATCTGACATGCCATCTGAACAAAGACACCGAGGGTCGTACCGGCCGCAATCAAGATGATGCCGGCACGTTCGCCAAACTGTGCGGACACGGGCGCAAAACCCATAAAGCTCGCAATGACGATCACATTGTTGAGGACCGGAGCAAACGTCGACCAGAAGTAGTCGCGGTGTGCGTTGAGAACGCCCGAGAACACCGAGCCCAAACCATAAAACAGAATCTGGATGGCAAAGAAACGGAACATGAACGCAGCGGTATCCATGCTGCCGCCGTCACCCGAAAGGAACGATTGCGTCCAGATAAAGCCCGGGGCGAACACGGTCCCCAGCAACGAAATGCCACCCAGCACCAAAAGCAGAATGCCGAGCAGGTTGCCCACGTACTCGTTTGAGGCCTCGCGACCCTGCTCACGCCTCACGCCCATGTACACGGGCAAAAACGCCGTCACGAGCATGCCGCCCATCACGAGTTCGTAGAGCATATTGGGCAGGTTGTTGGCGACCTGATAGGAGGACGAGAGTAGCGACATGCCGATAGCGGCCGCCATTGCCCACGTGCGGATAAAACCGGTGACGCGAGACACGATAGTCAGGATGGTCATAAGCCCGGCGGAACGACCAACCGTGGAGTAGTCCGACGAGCCCATGTCGTCAGTGTCATCTCGCGACGAAGAAGCTTCGGATGAGGGTGTCTGAGGCGCAGATTCTTTTGCAAAATGAGCTCCGCGCTTCAATTCTTCCTGCGGCATCGCTCAGTCCTCTCTCGTAATCGCGGCAACCGTCGCCCCGCAAAATGCAATTAAATCATCGGGTGCAAGCTCGAGCTGATAACCACGCTTGCCTCCCGAAATAAAAATGGTATCCCAAAGGACACATGTCTCATCAATGAGCGTCCGGTAGCGTTTTTTCATACCGACCGGGCTGCAGCCGCCGCGAACGTAGCCAGTCGCCGCAAGCAAATCCTTCACATGCATCATGGCCAAGGACTTCTCCCCCGCGGCACGCGCGGCGGACTTTAGATCGAGCTCGTCGGCAACAGGGATGCAGCACACGACATAGTCGTTGGACGGTGTCACACAGACCAAAGTCTTAAATCCTTGACCGGGCTCCTCGCCAAGCTGCTCCGAAATCGCGACCCCCAGGCCCACCGACTCATCGCCATCGTCTTCGTACGTATGTAGAACATAGGAAATGCCGGCGCTTTCCAGCTCGCGCATCGCATTGGTTTTTGGCGTCTTTACAGCCTTTGTAGTCTTCTTCTCTGACGTGTTTTATCTTGTTTGGAAATCTCTGTTTCAATTCCTGCAGAAGTGTCATATGTCCGTTTTCAAAATCTCCAAAAACAACAATTTCATCAAATCGGCATACCCAGTCATAGCAGTATGGAACCCACGTAAATCCTTTTGCCCCAGTAGGAA
>ENA-OPAA01001674-OPAA01001674.1-human-gut-metagenome-genome-assembly--contig:-NODE-1674-length-12377-cov-1.808148_pt1 | contig 12377 bp, 4 predicted proteins | sample MGYA00241049_ERZ501414 | MGnify/ENA primary metagenome ERZ501414 (study PRJEB25962, sample SAMEA2042520) | human gut metagenome | biome: human gut; feature: human-associated habitat; material: faeces... | reverse complement strand
GAAGCGTAGAGAAATATATGAAGTATAATGTGAACCGGAACGAATATTGATTCCCAAATCAATTTGCCACAAAAAAGTACCATCCATCTTATAAGCTTCCAACAAGGTCGAACCATTATTCCATCCCCCCTGGTTGGCACCATCATACGGTTCTCTCTTCACCACAATCTCCAATTCACCGTCACCGTCCAAGTCACCTAGCTGAATATCATCAGGAGAATATGTAATCGATGCATCGGGTACATTCATGTTTAATCTAATTTCATGATAAAACTTTTCTGCCATTTCAGAGGTAAAGGTATAATCGCAAAGCGTTTCAGCCTGATTGGCAAGAGTGACCCGGTATACATTCGTTTTTGATACATCAATATCCGCATCCACCCAAGAAGTAGTATTCGAAATAGGTTTCTCATTCAATTTCACTTCCGTCTCGCCGTCTACCGACTTATAAATATCAAAAGCAACATTAGACGGATCGGTCTTCAATAATCTCCAGCTAATCAATGCGGATGCAATCCCTGATGCGTTATTGGGATCAGAAGCCGAAATAGGATCATAACTCACCCACATGGCGCGGCTACCCGTTATGACTTCGGTCGGCAGAGGAGGCAATTCTTCTGTTTGATTGCCATTGTTCACTTCAACGACGGGGTCATTATCTGAGCAAGCAACTATAGCCAGCAAATAAAACAGCCCCAATATTATATAATGTATCTTCATTTCTTTCGTTTTTTATTCTATAAACATCCGTTCTATGCAAGAATATCCTATTTCTATTCATCAGTATTCCGGTTAAGTTACCAACCCGGATTCTGCTCCAAATTAGGATTCTTAGATTTTTCACTCTGCGGAATCGGGAAGAAATACATCTTATCATCCCAACTTCTTTCTTTTACCTTACGCTCATACGTATAAATATCATCCCCATTTTTCGTAATTTTCATTTCAACAATGTTCTTGAAATGTTTGTCCCCCTCCTTCCAACGACGTACATCCCAAAAACGATGTCCTTCAAAAGCCAATTCTACCATACGTTCATTCTGATATTTCTTCCAGAAAGCATCATTGGTCATCCCTTGAGGGAATCCGGGCATTCCGGCACGTGTACGGACTACTTTGATAGCATCTACAGCCGAAGTTGTAAATTCACTGTCCGTTGCATACGGACTACCCAGATACTTATATACAGCTTCCGCATAATTCAAATAGAACTCTCCAAAACGGAACGTAATCCATGAATGATAGGTCTTTGAAGCTGTACCGGCACGCAAATCTACTGCCGTCTGACAATACTTCTTCAGATAATAACCTGTCGGAGTTCCGCCACTCAAAGGTTCCGCATTTAATCCGCCCTGATAGGTTTGCAGAGGAACAGTATTCCAGTTAGGCCATTTTTCGTCTCCATTCTTGGCAATAGTCAGATAGAAACGAGGGTCGCGGTTGGTATAATAAGGATTAGCAGGATCATAGTTATCCAACTCGTCCGGACGCAACCCTGTATCCTTCATCTCATACGCATCCACCAGTGTCTGTGTGGGACAGTTTCCACCTTTACAATTTTCCAACCCTACCGGGAAGTTATATCCCTCAAAAGAATTAGTGGTAGTAGTGGCACGACGGAGAAAAATCAATTCATTAGTAGCGTCATTGTAATTGTCCTTGCTCCAAAGTGATGAATAATCCTCCACTAAGAGTTTTGCCTTTTCAGCAAACCCATTACTGTCATCTAAAATTTCCTTATTGGCTTTAGCTGCACGATACCACAGCTCTTTATTATCAGTCGGGTTAAACAAAGGACTTGCCGCATACAACGCAGCACGAGCTTTCAAGGCCAATACCGTTTTACGGTTGGCACGTCCTGTTTCCGCCGGACTACTAGGCAATGCCATATCTCCCAGTTTACTGTAATCGACAATAATCTTATCCTTTATATCATCACATTCGGCTATGATATAATCAAAAATCTCCTGTGCCGGCCTGCGCGACAATGTATTCGATTCTTCGGCTGTTAATATATGGTCGCTAAACGGCACATCTCCATATTGCCGTACCAAGTTAAAGTAGAAATATGCACGAAGGAAACGTACCTCATACTGGTAATTGGTATAGCGGAACATCTGTTGTGCATAATCACTGTTCAAAGCCAACTCGGGAAATGTCAGTCCGGTAAACTTCTCCAGATATAAATTACAATTGGCTATCCCTTCATAACAGGACGTCCACATGCTACTTTTAGCATTCGACGGACTCCAAGAACCATTGTAAAAGTCTTCAATCTGATTTCCCGAATAAGCATATTCAGCCTCATCAGTAGCAGAACCAAGAATTGCCCCGCTATAGTTTCCAAAGTCCACATCCATGGACAAATAGATATTTGTTATCAGCCCTCCCACATTACCGAAGTTGAGCTTCACAAAATCCTCATCATAATTATTGTACTCATGATATTCCATCTTATCTGAGCAGGAACCGAGTGTGACTACACACATCATTCCGTAGATAATGTTTTTCAGTTTCATTCTTTCGCTTTGTTTTTATGATTAAAAACCAATCGTAACACCGACTACTACACTCTTATTCAGCGGAGTCGCTACACCATAACATTCCGGATCTGCCACATCAATGTGATCTGAACAGAACAAGTCTGTTCCTCTAACATATAACTTGGCACTCCCCAATATCTTAGTCTTCTTCATCAATTCTTTCGGGAATCTGTAATACACCTCCGCATTACGCAACTTCAAGAATGACCGGTCTGCCAACCAAACCGTATTAGCCTGATAGTTATTGGCATTACTCTGTGAACTCAAACGAGGATATTTGGCATTTTGATTTTCCGGTGTCCAACGATTCTCATAATAATGAGTAGAAAGTGTCGTATTATTTATCAATGGCCAAAACATACTCTTCGTATTCAAGACAGCAGAATAGTTACCTGTTCCCTGAAACATTACATCTACCCCAATCCCTTTCCATTCGGCTCCCAAATGGAAAGAATAATAAATTTCCGGGGCTGTCGTACTATAACCAATAGCAGTTTTGTCATTAGCATCAATGATTCCGTCTCCATTCACATCTTTATATTTTATGTCTCCCGGCACTACCGTACTAAAGTTTTGCGGAAGGCTGTTTGCTATATCTTCTTTATCTTTGAAGAAACCTTCAGCTACCATTCCATATACTTGGCCCAACCGATTTCCTGTTTGCACAAGATTCTTATACAAACGCGGTTCTTCCAGTTGTTCCTTAATTTCATTCTTATTCCAAGCAAAATTACCGCCAAGATTAAACACTACATCTCCTAACCTTTTCGTATAGTTAAGTCCTAGTTCCATACCATAGCTATCAACGATTCCGGCATTCTCGAACGGAGCATCTACGCCCAACACATCGGTATATTTTCCTTCGGAAGAGACCCAAATATCTTTTCTCCGTTGGTAATAGCCTTCTGCCGTCACGTCCAGTCCATTGAACAACACGGCATCAACACCAACATTGTATTTATACGCTTTCTCATGTGTCGAATTAGCAGTTGCCAGGCGCCCGATAATAGTACTTCCGAATTCAGAGTCGTAACTACTGTTAAACTTATATTGCGTACCGGTAGTCGTATAAATCTGATCCCAATAGTCATATACGGTAGTACTTCCGTCTTTAGGCAGATAATCAACATTGATCACTCCAAACGAAGCGCGCAATTTCAAGAAGTTCACCCAAGACACATCTTTCAACCATTTTTCTTCCGAAAGTACCCAAGCAGCAGAAATGGTAGGAGAGAAAGCCCATTTATGTCCCGGTGCCAATAAGCTGGAGGCCGAGCCAACCAATGCCAGATCCAAATAATAGCGATTAGAGAAACCTACATGATTATACCAAGAAACATTTTGCCGATAAATAGTGGTATTCAGACCGTATGAATCACGATATTCATAATCCCATTTCAATTGAGAATACACATCCCACTTTTGGAACGAGCGATTATAATCTACACTACCTGCAAAATTAAATTGACGCGCCCAATTGTCAATACCCGCACCCGAACCCATTTCACTGGATTCGCCACCTGAAATGGCAGTATAAAACGGACCGTTAGTTGTCCAGCTTGTTGCATAACCGGCATACGTATAAGTCTTGCTATGATCTTCCAGAATATTGGAATAGTTGTCATAAGCTAAACGAAAGTTAGCTCCCAATCCTTTCAGCAAACCAGACAAATCTTGTGATAAGGTAAGGTCGGCAAACAAACTACGAGAGTGTCCTTTAGAATAAGCAGCTCCCTGCGATTGTGCGACAGGATTCGACGTCCCCGCCCAAGTAGTACTTCCTCCCCAACTGCCATCTTCCGTACGAACCGGAAAAGCTGCAGAAGGAATCGAATAAATCATATCCCATAAGTTAACCGAAGCCCCCGGAATCCGAGATTCGGATAATGTTCCGAGAAGATTTAACTTCAATTTGGTAGTGCCCGTTAAATCAATATCCAGATTTGTACGCAAATTAGCACGTGAATACATATTCTGTGTAGAATATCCGTCATTTGCATTCGGGGTCTTGATAAACCCTTTGTCTGTTAATAAATTCGCCATAGTATAGTAGCGGAACTTTGTTCCTCCTCCACGGAATTCAATCGTGTATTTATTAGAAACTCCTCTGTCTTTAAAGGTTTCATCAATCCAGTTCACATTAGGATAGAGATAAGGGTACATACGGGAAGCTCCTCCACTGCCTACTCCATTACGGAAAGCGTCGACTTCTTCCGGAGTATATCGAGCTCCCAAACCTTCATATCCACGCGCTTCATTCACTGCAGAAGCATACGTAGCCGCATCTACAAATTCCGGACGTCGAGACTGAGTGTTAATGATATGATCATACGTAAAGGTTATCTCTTTTGTTTTGTACTTACCACGCTTTGTCGTAATCAAGATCGCACCGTTCACTCCTTTGTATCCGTACAATGCCACAGCCGCAGCATCTTTCAGGATGGAAACGGATTCTACTTCTTCCGGACTCACCAAGCTCATGTCTCGTTCCAAACCGTCAACCAGCACAAGCGGTGTACTACTTGACAAGCTCTGCAAACCACGTACATAAAAGGTAGGATCTGCCATTAAACCTGTACTAGCTGCATTCTGCAAAGTAGTAAGGCCCAATCCATATCCATATAAAGAATTGGATATATTCCGGGAAGACCGCTTATTAAACTCTTCATTATAGGTGGTAGAAACAGCTGCTGTTGATTCATGACGATTGAATGTCCGGTTAGCTCCCACATCAATAGTCTGAGCTGCATATCCCATCACAATAGTCATCGGACCATCAGCCTTTACCACAACTGTGGTAGAGCCTTTGTCGACAGAAAAGACACTCAAGCGTTGTCCCTTCTCGACCGCAATCTCAAATTTACCATCTTTATCAGTTTCAACCCGGGTCTCCACTGCGCCACCTTCCACATTAACGGACGCTCCATAGACTGGGTTTCCCGATTTATCAACAACAATACCTATAATGTTGTTGTCTGTATTCTGCGCTCTGACCGGAATGCTCAAACAAACCAGTAAAGCCAGTATCAGAATCTTATTTTTTCTCATATAAATCAATATTCAAGTATTGTTTTAATCTGTTTCGTTGTCTCACATTACCAACCCGGATTCTGAATCAATCCATACCCTTTGTTAATTTCCGTTTGCGGGAATGGAGAAAGATACCATTTGGAATCAAATCCGTATGTCCACCAACGACGGACCGGTTTGGATAACTCAAACCTTTCATATTCAAAACGAGTAGGCTGCAATGCTCCCTTGTTCTTATCTCCTTCATTCCATTTTGTATTACCTGTCATGCGATTACCGGTATCATCCAAACGATAGGCAAGTAATCCATGCAGACGTTTCTCGAAACGATCGGCACGTTTGTAACGGACAAGATCAAAGTAACGGCTATCTTCAAGCCCCAATTCCCGAACACGCTCGCACAGCAATTCTTCCAATAAGGCTGCTTTGTCAGAAAGTAAATTCTTATCTGTAACACACTCCGCCAAATCTTTCTTCAATCCTACACGGGCACGTACTATATTCATTTGGTTAATAGCCCCCCGGTGATCGTTCTTCGCTTGAAGCAAAGCCTCCGCATAAGTCAAATAAATATCAGACAAGCGAAGATAAACCCAGTGCGTATACTGACGTTGGTACTCTGTTCCCAAATAATATTTCATATTTTTATAACCAGTCGCATAGTTACCTGATTCAAGTGCAGCATTTTGTCCTTCATCGTATCCTCCGACCCACAATTCATAAGGTAAACCGGACATCGTTCCGGCACTCCAGTCTAACATCTTCGGTAGTCCATTCACCATGCAATGCTCATACAGACGAGGGTCACGAGTTAATACGATTTCCGACAATAGTTGTTCTCCATTTTTAAATGTTCCGGTCAAGAACATTTCATCCAACTTACCTTCTGTTTCCGCCTTTTTCCAGTCAAACGGAGTACCGTCGGCCCATGGGAACATCTCCACATATTCCTGTGTAGGCGGATATTCAGTACGGCAAAGTGACGGAACAGCCCAAGAATGCCACATATAAGAACTTGAGTTGAAAGCGTCCGACATATTCGTGCGAACAGAATGTAAGACTTCCTTGCTGTTCTGACGAATATACCCCATACGATATGCCTGACGATACTGTTCCGGTGTTTCTTCCGAAGCCTTATTCAGGCTATACCCGCCTTGACTCTCCAGCTCTTTAAAGAATGCTTCACAAGCCTTCAAACAGTTATCCCAAAGTTCCGCATGATAGCCGCCGTACCATACCAGACGTTGCTGTTCAGCCTCTGAGTTTCCTCCTGCATATCCGTTGACATCGTTAAACAACGGAGAAGCGGCAAATTGCCAGATTTTGCATTTCAATGCCATCGCACCGGCCTTTGTCCAGTGTCCGGCCTTGCTAGCAAGATCGGCATCAGCATAAGCCCACACCAATCCGCCGGAATTGATAGCATCATCCAACATCTTTATCATGTAGTTAACAGTCTCCTCTACCGTAGCACGGGGTATTTCATAACCTGACTCCGTACCAGTGAATGAAGCATATAACAATGGAAGACCTCCATAATGACGGAACATATCAAAATAGCGTGCTGCAATCAAGCATTTAGCTTCTGCCACCAACTGAGTTTTTTCAGCATTATCCATACCCGGCACTCTATCTATATTTTCCATTAGCAACCAGCACCAACGCACTACTTCCCATACCATTTCCCGTGTATATGGGAAAATATTACCACGCGTGCCATAGTTGGCATTGAGAGAGCCCAAATAATACTGCTGATATACAGTCGCATCACTAAAATAAAGTGACCAGCAGTCTGTTAGCGCATCCTTCTTTCCTAAATAAGGACTGGAAGAATCAGGAATATTACCGTTACTATCCGTATTATAAGGTAATCCGTAATACTGTCTACTGTAACAGGTATTCAAAAATTGGCGCGTATATTCCGCACTATTGAACACTGTGTCAATAGTAGCATTTCCGCCCGGTGCCTTATCCAAAAAAGAGTTTCCGAATTTAATTTCGTCCACACATGAAGTGGAAACCAAACAAACCGCCGCTCCCAACATTGCACCGATGAACCATTTATTTTGTAATTTCATTGTATCTTTCCTTTATCTATTTTAGAATCCTAATTTCAAGCTCAACGTATAAGTCTTGGACAATGGATAAGAAGGTGCATTAGTAGCTCTTGCCTCCGGATCACCCCACAAATAAGGTGTAATAGTCCACAAATTATATCCTGCAAAAGCCAACTGACATGTATTCAGTCCAAGTTTCTTCATTAATGGGAAGTGAAAATTGTATGCCACCTGAAGAGTTTTCAAACGCAGGTATTTTGCATCTTTCTCATATAAGGTGGAGGTAGCATAGTTATTCTTCGCATTGTCAATGGTAGCTCTCGGATACTCCGAAGATTGTGACGGATTTTCCGGTGTCCATGTATGATCTAAATGGTATGCCAACAATCCTCCCTGCTCGCTATTGGAAGATGAATAGAACGGCTGACGAAATACATCCGAAATCATACGACTTACATTCCAGGCCCCTGTCCATTGAGTACTTATTTCCAAATTCTTCCAACTGAATCCTAAATTAATACCTAGCATATATTCAGGATCGTCTGTAAAGCCATAGTCATAACTTGCATCATTTGCATCAATCTTACGGTCACCATTCAAGTCAACATATACCGCATCTCCATTTTGAAGAATGCTCTCGTGAGTGGGGAACGGACGATTAAATGTCTGCTCATATAGCGCAGGTGTATCCTCATCATAGAAGCGCCAGAAAACATATTGACTACGCGAACCGATACGGTGTCCCTTCTGATATTGATATAAATTATTCTGCGGGGCTTCCTTCTTTTCAAGAATCTCATTCTGATTATAAGAAAGGTTAATACCCGCCCAATAACGGAAATTATCGCCAATCTTATCGTTCCATTTTAAAGAAAGTTCCCAGCCCCAACTGTCTACACTTCCTAAATTTGAATAGGGAGTAATGAACCCTAACATTCCCGGAGCTGTACCGTCACGCAAAAGGATGTCATTACGACGTTCTTTATAATATTCAAAGGTTGTTTTCAGACGGTCATCAAGGAAGTTAATATCAACACCATAGTTCCGTTTCAGAGCTTTTTCCCATGTCACAGCAGGGTTATTCTTAGCTACCTCACGCGCACCCAGACTAACAGTACCATTATCTGTTCCGAATCCATATCCCCAGGCGTTAGTTGCTCCTCCACTTGCCGTTACACGATTTGCCAAGTCACCTAAACCGACATTATATGGATCAGCCATATACATAAACCGCGATCCTCCAATATTATCGTTACCTACCAAACCGACACTGGCACGTAATTTCAAGAAGCTAACCACCGACTTCAAAGGACGGAAAAACTTCTCTTCACTCATCACCCAACCTATAGAACCAGCCGGGAAATAAGAAAAGCGCAAATCGGACGCAAAGTTTTCCGAACCGTTATAACCCACATTAAACTCTGCCATATAGCGGCTCTTCCAATCATAAGTGACACGTCCGACTAATCCGACATATCCATGAGGAATGTCCGAATATAATTTCGGATAATACTCTTTCTGTTGATTATACAAAACTAAGGCTGTCACCGTATGATCACCAAAAGTACGATTATAATTAAAGCTGGCTTCCATATACCAATTACGTGCTTTGCCTGTAGTATACGAATACTTCACATCTGTATTCTCTCCAAACTTACGATAAGCAATACTACCGTCATCCATCAATACAGGAGTGTATGTAGCAATAGACCCACCAGAACCGACTTTATTAACTGTAAACGAGCTGTTATAAGATCCCTTCACTTTAAAGGAAAGTCCTTTAGTCAAGACGTCCATTTTTTGATCCAGAATCACATCCACATTCAGCGAATTGTTGCTGGTCTGGCTGAACCCATTTCCATAATATCCCATACCTGTACCTCCTGTAAATGGTAATTTCAGTCCGTCTGAATAAGTCTCATCGCTCGAATTTACCAATTTTCCATCTATGATTCCCGGACTGGAGAAAGGAGTAGCATAATACATATTTTTAATCAATCCGGAAGATCCCTGACTCGTACGCGGTTGATCTGAATTATTCACATTACCACTAATATTGAATGACAAAGTAGTCGTTTTAGTGACATCCATATCCAAGTTTGTACGATAGTTAAACCGACGGTACTGATAGCTTAAATTATAAGGAAGATCAAACTCACTAAAAAGTCCTCCTTGCGTATAAGCACCTGCAGAGATGAAATAACGTACTTTATCTGTTCCTCCCGAGATGTTCAGATTATGCTGGCTCTGAAGCGTAGAGCTTTTCATAATATAGTCAGCCCATTGTATATTTGGGAAACGAATAGGATCGGAACCATCTGCAAATTTTTGAATCACGCCATCACTAAATAAGGCAGATTTGCCATCACCGGACATCATTTGATTATGAAAACGGGCATAGTCATAGGAACTTGCCTGTTCTACCATTTTTGTAGGCATCAATACAGAAGCAGAAGTAGTAAACGAAATTTTCGCCTTTCCTTCCTTTCCTCGTTTAGTTGTAATCAAAATGACCCCATTTGCTCCACGAATACCAAATACGGCTGTTGCCGAAGCATCTTTCAAGATAGAAATGGATTCAATTTCATTCGGGTCGATATCACTCATACTTTCACGATCCACACCGTCTACCTGAATTAACGGTGAAGAATTTTCCCAAGTAGCTTTACCACGAATAAAAATTTCAGCGGCATCCGCTCCCGGCTCACCGGAATATTGTACGGTAGTCAAACCTGTCATCTGCCCTCCTAATACATTGGAAACCGAACCTACAGATACACGGGTCAATTCTTCTCCCTTCACACTAGCGATAGCTCCTGTCATGGTCACTTTCTTCTGCGTACCATAAGCTACGATTTCCACCTCTTCAAGTGCTGTCACATCCTCTACCAGAATGACTTTCATGTCATTTTTCGCTACTACTTTTTTATCGGTATAACCTATAAAAGATACTTTCAATTTCGCACCGGGACGTACATTTATTCTAAATACACCGTCAATATCGGTAATTGTACCATTAGATGTTCCTTCCGCAAGTACACTTGCTCCAATTATCGGTTCGCCTTGGCTATCTACTACTGTTCCTTTTATAGTACTTTGCTGCTGTACAACTTCGATGGCTGCCGAAGCTGTTTGCAATCCCCATGCAGGTGCAAAAGTTGCTATAGTGAAAAACAGAGCGACAGGTAAGGTTGTCCCCTTTATAAAGTTTTTCTTATTCATATATGTATATGTTCATGATATAAGTATAATTTTAACGGACTTTATATACCGTCATTATTTTAGAATGCAAGCATCATACGGAAATAACCGGCACGCGAATCACGTTCACAAATTATGTGATATCTTCCACCAGCCATACCGTGTGTCCATTGGTTGGCTGGAGAACGCTGTGTGCTACTCCAATAGTGTCCACTGTTAGTTCCTGACTCGACAGAGGTCATCTCATCACCATTTACATTCTTGAGACAACGGTTAATAACACTCAAATTCTTAGCGACTGTATCCCAACACATTATAGAGGGCAAATACCAAGGAGTCACATTTGCCGGAATAGCTTCCGCTTCACGATAAGCCTTGATATACGCATAAGCATGGTCGCAAGTAGAAGGACTACCCATACCTTCGTAACACATAGTAAGTAACTGTGTATTATTGTATCCCATTAGTGCTGGGAAAACCAATGAAGCATCATTCTTGTTAACATCCTTCTCTGTGTTACAACCTACAAACTTGTTTGCCCAATTCTCATCTGAAGTAAACCAGTCTGAATAATAACCGGACTTACTTGAATGGAACATTTTCAAAGCAACATCATTTTGTTCACTATCTTTTACCACAGAATTCTTAATAGATAGCACTATACCGTGCGTACATGCAGGGAAATCGCGACGCAAAGCATCAACTTCTGCTGAATAGAGTTCAGTATGTGTTACACTGGGTTGTGAATTTCCTACATAACATACAATACCAATCACATTCTCCGGCACCGTTTCCGCATCTACTGAAACTATTTTTCCATCTGCACAAAAATAGTCTCCTACCTGCAAAGTATGGTTGATTTTACTTTTATCTTCGATGGTATACATTTTCGCCGTTCCTCCTTCCAGCGTACCTTTAGCTTCATATTCCATCTCACTTACTCCAGAATAAGTACCCTTAATTGAGAATTCCTTCTTCGGATTAACCAAGAAACGGTATGTATCCGTACTTTCCTGATAATAAGGAGTTGCTTGAGTATTGTTCACTGTAAACGAACCGGCTGTTAATGGTAACAAATAATCATCTATACCGCCATTTGTAAAGCTATAGGTCAAATTAGGCATCTTCACTACCGCAAGAGCCATCCGATGTTGCATAGTAAAAGCGATCTGTCCTTTCAAACGATCCCCCTGAACACTACCCGTACTCGTCATCAAATCATATTGTGTATAATTTCCTTCATTTTGTTCACTGCCTATTTTCCAATTGTTGACGTATGTTTCAAAAGGATCCACCTTCGTCGGATCAAAAGTCACATTCGCATTATACGGATAGTATGCATAAAAAGTCATCCGCTGAAATTGTGAACCTTTGTATTCAATAGGATCCCCTCCATCAGTCAATTCCCAATAGCCATCTGTCAGTGTGAATTTCCGATTCTTGATATCCTCTACCACCGTTTCTCCTCTTACCGCAAATATACCGATAGCATCTCCGTTAGAAAATCGGGTAGTATATCCATTCTCTGTAGCACGTGTCTTACCAC
>ENA-OPAA01001671-OPAA01001671.1-human-gut-metagenome-genome-assembly--contig:-NODE-1671-length-12380-cov-4.525517_pt1 | contig 12380 bp, 8 predicted proteins | sample MGYA00241049_ERZ501414 | MGnify/ENA primary metagenome ERZ501414 (study PRJEB25962, sample SAMEA2042520) | human gut metagenome | biome: human gut; feature: human-associated habitat; material: faeces... | reverse complement strand
TTGCCGGCAGCAAAGCGAGCAAGCAGCCTGCCAGCAGAAGATCAAACCAGCAGTATGGGCTGAAAATGGAATCTCCCGGCCAGAAGCAGCCGGAAGTCCAGAGAGCATACTCTAATGTCACATAGCACAGTACCCAGATATGAAAATATTTCATATTATGCGCAGCTCCCCTCTGCCTTCTGGCATAGACAAGCCCCCGGATAGAAGAATAGGAAACAACGATCATCATACCGCACCAGAGCAGATTGGAGAGGATATCTCCAAATGTGCAGTAAAACATGCACAGCGGAACACCGATCAGGACAGCACTTAAGGCCTTCCTGCACGGAAATCTCCGTTCTTCTTCCGAAGAAAGCGTGTATTGCAGTATGGAAAGGAAAATGACACTTGCTACCCAGCCGAACTCTGACACATAAAAGACCTGCGGCGTTTCAGAAAACAAAAGCAGATACAGCGTCCAGTAAAGAGAGCCAAGGGCAAAGCATCCGTAAAAACAGGTCAGCAGGAAATATGCCTGTTTTCGATCTTTCAGATACCGAATGCCACTCATACAAAAGCCCAGCATGGTAACAGCAATTTGAAAAAAGTTACTGAACAGTTCCATCCCCATTGTCCTCCTTTTTCATCTCTGTCTGCTCCTCTTTATTCAGCTGACGGATGCGGAAGCACAGAACAGTCACGCACACGCCGAGAATAAAAGCCAGCAGTCCGATCACCATATATCCCAGTGCGGTGCTGCCGCCCAAAATCGTTGCCGCAGTTTCAAAGCCTGAAGAAGTACCGGGTTCAATCTGTCCGACAATACCGGGCATGGCAAAGGAAACCCCAACGATCACTGCAAAGCATGCCGCTATACAGACAGCAGAGATAATCTGTCTGCGCCGCATTCTCTGCTGTTGTTCTTTTTTTGCAATACGCCGTTTTACCTCCGCAATCCGTTCCTCATTTTTCAGCATCTGTAATACCCTCCCGTTTCAATAATCCGCGTAAACGCTCTTTCCCCCGGTACACCATATTTGTGATCTGCTTTACACTTTTCCCCATAACCTCAGCTGCCTGTTGATAGCTCATACCCTCAAAATAGGTCAGATAAAGAGCCTCCCTATAATCTGAATTTAACTCGTCCATACAGAGATGCAGGATCTGATTCCGTTCTTTTGTGCTGACAACCTCCTCCACCAGCGTTTGTGCCTCCGGTTCTCTGGTCAGGTCGTCAAGACTGAAGAAAATCCGCCGTCTGCTTTTGTGACGCAAAGCCATGTGCCGCGCTGCTTTATAGAGGTAAGCCTTAAAACATCCATCCCGGATGCGGGGCTTTTTCGTAAACAGCCAGGAAAAGGTTTCCATCATTAAGTCCTCCGCTTCATGGACATCATGCAGATAACCATCGATGTATAAGGTCAATGGGTCGCCGTATTTTTTTATCAATAGTTCAAGTCCTGTCTCGTCACCGCTCAGATATTGCCCATAAAGCTCTTCATCAGTAGCCATACCGTTCAATTCCTTTCCACATATTACTCCTCTGTTGTCAGGTGTAATCTCCGGGCTTCTTTCCTTCGTTCTTTTAATAAGCATAGTATACTTTTGTTTACAAAATACGTCAATTGTTCATAGTTCATAGCAATTCTACAAAATAATGCAACTTTGTATACTTTCCTGTGTTATCTGATTTCTTACAGTGGACAGTGCAAAAGAACTGTCCGTAACCGGACTGAAAACACCGGAAATAATAAAAGCAGCTGTATAGCTCTAAAGAGCAAACAGTAGTGGCGCCATGGATGCACCATGAAAAAAGGCGGTATCCCGCCTTTTTTCAGATGCTCTGGTAACTCAGTTACCGAGTAATTCACAAACATTTATTAGAACTTTATTCAGCCTTTATAGCCCAGCGCATCTTTGTGGAACGGGCTCTTGGGTTCTGTGTGCACTCTTTGGCTGAGGGGCGGATCACATCTTTTGCATAGTCAGAATAAATTTCATCTTTGTATCCTGCTTTAAGCGCTTTCTTTACCAGCTTGTCCTCACCGGAATGAAAGGTAAGGATTGCCACTCGTCCGCCCGGACGCAAAGCATCCGGAAGCTTCTCCATAAATTCATACAGTACTTCGAACTCATGGTTAACATCAATACGCAATGCCTGGAAGGTTCGCTGACAGGTCTTCTTAATTGTCTCTTTCTTTTCTTTTTCAGGAAGGAAATCAAGAGTTTTTTCGATTACCTGACGCAGTTTTGTGGTAGTATCAATATGATTGCCTCTGCGGATCTCATCGGTAATGGCTTTGGCGAGTTCCTCACAGTATGGTTCATCAGAATTTTCACAGAGCATTCCCGCAAGCTCCTCTCTGGAAATGGTATCCAGACGCTGGGCTGCACTGATGCCGGTTTCCTGATTCAGGCGCAGATCCAGAGGTCCGTCTGTTTTAAAAGAGAAACCTCTTTTGGGGTTATCAATCTGCATGGATGAAACACCGAGATCTGCCAGAATAAAGTCAAATCCTCCAACCTTTTTGGCAATCTCATCAATGGTGCAGAAGTTCTGAAGCTTTACTGTCAGCAGTTCTTCCCCGAATCCCTGCTCTGCCAGACGTTTCTTTGTTTTGGCGGATTCTTCAGGGTCTACATCTGTTGCATAAATATGGCCCTTGCCATTCAGACACTGAAGCATTGCTTTCGTATGGCCGCCATAGCCCAATGTGGCATCAAATCCGGTTTCGCCCGGCTGGATATTAAGAAAATCAAGGATTTCCTTAACCATAATGGAGATATGCATTCCCGCCGGGGTATTTCCTTTCTGAATCACGTGTTCAATGGTATCTTTATATTTCTCAGGCTGTAATTCCTTGTATTTCTCTTCGAATTTCTTCGGATATTTTCCTTTATAACGGACACGTCTTTTATGTGGTGTCTGGTTCTGGTTTTCCATAAAATCCCCTTTTTGTTTTTTATTCCTGTGTGATACCAGTTACTTCATAGCCGGCTTCTTTGATCACTTCGCGGATCTTATCCTCGTCCAGTTTCTCCGGAGCATGGATCACTGTGGTTCCCTTTTCATGGGAGGAAACTACATCTTCCACTCCAAATGCCTCTTTTACTGCCTTTGTCACATGTGCTTCACAATGTCCACACATCATTCCTGTTACGTTTACTGTGATTGTTGTCATTTCTTTGTTCTCCTTGTTTTCTTTTATATTTTCCTGATCTTTTGGATCATGAATTTCACTGTTGCAAAAGTCTGGATTCTCTGCCTTTAGACTTTTGTTTTCTGTTACGTTTTTCATTTCTGCATTAGCTGAAATATAATGGATTTCTTCCACATTCTGTTTTATTTTTTTGTCTCTGGAAGCATCATGTACCTTAAAGAGATTCAGTCTCAGTGCATTGGTTACCACACAGAAACTGGAAAGGCTCATGGCAGCTGCACCAAACATGGGGTTCAGTGTCCATCCGAAAATCGGAATCCATACACCGGCTGCCAGTGGAATACCGATCACATTGTAGAAAAATGCCCAGAAAAGATTCTCATGGATATTTCTCAGTGTCGCCCGGCTTAAACGTATGGCAGCAGGTACATCACTGAGCCGGCTCTTCATTAATACCACATCTGCGGCATCAATGGCAACGTCTGTTCCGGCACCGATCGCAATTCCGATGTCTGCCCTGGTAAGTGCAGGGGCATCATTGATTCCGTCTCCTACCATGGCAACCTTTCCCTGCTCCTTCAGAGAACGGATCACACTCTCCTTGCCATCCGGAAGAACACCTGCAATTACATCGTCCACTCCTGCCTGTGCTCCGATTGCTTTTGCTGTATGTTCATTATCACCGGTAAGCATTACTACCCGGATTCCCATGTTCTGCAGTTCTTTTATTGCCTGAGGGCTGTCTTCTTTTATAACATCTGCCACTGCGATCATGCCGAGAAACTTTCCGCCTTTTGCAAAAAGAAGTGGTGTTTTTCCTTCTCCTGCCAGCTTTTGGGCTTCTGAAATCAATTCTGGTGATACAGATGTCTCATCGCTGATAAATTTCATATTTCCGCCTGTAAGCACGTCACTGTTTAATACTGCACGAAGGCCGTTTCCCGGAAGAGCCTGAAAATCAGAAACCTCCTGCAAGACAGTCTTTTTCTCCTCTGCTCTGGCAATAATAGCTTTCGCAAGAGGATGTTCACTCTTCTTCTCAAGTGCATAGGCACAGCCTAAAAGTTCTTCCTCTGAGATTCCCTCTGCAGGGACCATATCTGTCACCTGCGGTTCACCCTTTGTGATAGTTCCTGTCTTATCTAATGCAACAATCTGGATCTTACCTGCTTCCTCCAGGGATACTGCTGTTTTAAACAGGATTCCATTTTTGGCCCCCATTCCGTTTCCCACCATGATGGCAACCGGTGTGGCAAGTCCAAGGGCACAGGGACAACTGATGACCAGAACAGAAATACCTCTGGCAAGCGCATATCCGAACTCTTTTCCTGCCAGCAGCCAGACAATGATGGTGACAACCGCAATACTGATAACTGCCGGAACAAAAACTCCGGAAACCCTGTCTGCGATTTTGGCAATAGGTGCTTTTGTTGCAGCCGCATCACTGACCATCTTAATAATCTGGGAAAGAGTAGTGTCCTCGCCTACCCGGGTTGCCTCACATCGGATAAACCCGGACTGGTTTACGGTTGCAGCAGAGACTGCATCTCCCGGATTCTTGTCAACAGGAATACTCTCCCCTGTAAGTGCAGCCTCATTGACAGCACTGTTTCCCTCAAGGACCACTCCGTCCACCGGAATGTTCTCACCGGGACGTACCACAAAAACATCACCTTTTCGCACCTGTTCAATGGGCACCGTAGCTTCCTGTCCGTCCCGGACAACAACTGCTGTCTTAGGTGCCAGCTTCATCAGACCTTTCAGCGCATCCGTTGTCTTTCCCTTAGATCGGGCTTCCAGCATTTTTCCAACTGTAATCAGGGTAAGGATCATGGCTGCAGATTCAAAATAGAACTCCATCATGTAATTCATAACTGCTGCCGAATCTCCGTCCACCTGTGCCCTTGTCATTGCAAAAAGTACATAAACACTCCACAAAAAGGATGCCATGGAGCCAAGTGCCACAAGGGTATCCATATTTGGTGCACGATGCCACAGGCTCTTAAATCCGCTGATAAAAAATTTCTGGTTAATGACCATTATGATTCCGGCAAGAAGAAGCTGCATCAGTCCCATGGCAATATGATTATCATTAAACCATGCCGGAAGAGGCCAGCCCCACATCATATGTCCCATGGAAAAATACATCAGCACAAGCAGAAAGCCTACAGATGCGATCAGCCTTCGTTTCAGTGCCGGTGTTTCATGGTCTTCCAGTGCTTCCTCTGCCGCAGAAGCAGATATCTGCTCCCCTGATGTTCCTTTTAAGGACGCTCCATAACCTGCATCCTGTACAGCCTTGATGATTGCACCTGCATCGGCAGTTCCTTCTACTCCCATGGAGTTAGTCAGCAGACTGACCGAACAGGATGTCACACCCGGAACCTTGGATACGGCCTTCTCCACTCTGCTGCTGCAGGCCGCACAACTCATCCCGGTTACATTGTATTGTTCCATTTCTATTCCTCCTTACGACTTGTTGTCCCTTACCTGATATCCCCTGCTCTGCTGCTTTGCAGTTCCCGGATCTTTGTTCTGCTGTACTCTGATTCTATAATAATCTGAACACACAGCTTTCACTTCATCAGTTTCTGCAAAGTAGCCACCAGCTCATCGATCGTATCATCTTTGCCCTCGCGGATATCTCTTGCCACACAGTTGCGGATGTGGCTGGCAAGTAGTTCTTTGTTAAATGCATTCACTGCTGCGTTGACTGCTGCAGACTGGATCAGGATATCGTTACAGTATGCATCATTCTCCAGCATACCAATAATTCCTCGAATCTGTCCTTCCACACGTTTAAGACGGTTGATCAGCTTTTTTCTCTCCTCCTCAGAACGCATTGTATGTTTAGTGCAACAGGGACAGACTTTCTTCTCCTGTGTATCTGCCATATAGAAAATCCTCCTTCTGATTTTTATGTACTCTCGGAATCTTTTTGTACTTGATTTTATGAGAAGATTTTTTGTCAGATGTGCCCGAATTTTTGAGGCGTACGCGGTGCGTACGTTGATAAAATTCGGGTGAATCTGGCGAAAAATCAGCCATAAAAGCAAGTGCAATAAAGACTCCGAGAGTACATTTTTATAAATAAGCTCTGTTTTATATAAATTTCTGAAACATATAACGATTTCAAAATACCCTTACGGGGTATCTTTATAGTAGTCACTATATACCCTTATGGGGTATTTGTCAATACTGTTTTTTCATATCGGAAACAAGTGGTGTGTGAACAGTAACAAAGATTACTGCGGACAGAGTAAGCAGCAGTAACACAAAAAAGAGCTCTCACAGAAAATAACCGCCGGTAATATTCTGCCGGCAATTATTTTTCGCGAAAGCTCAAAGACCTATACTCTATGCACTTTTCTTCTGACAAAATAAAAACAGGTGACCTGCATAATGATCGTCAGCATCCAGGATGCAGGATAGGAAATAAACAGAACAGCCAGTGATCTGTGATGCGGGAATATTCCAAATATCCATACGATCCTGGTTCCTACTGTTCCGATCACTGACAGGATCATGGGAACACCGGAATGTCCCATTCCACGCAGGGCACCCGGAAACAGATCCATAATCCCGCAGAGAAAATAAGGTACGGTAGTGTAAGACAGGATTTCCAGTCCGCAGCGAATCACTTCCGGATCGGCAGTATAAATCTTAAGGATTTCAGAACCGAAGAAATATGCACCGCATCCAAGGGAAAAGGAAGTAACTACGGAAATAATAAGACAGTCGACCAGAACCTTATCCATACGTTTAAATTTATGCACACCATAGTTCTGACTGGTAAAACTCATACACGCCTGTGTAACAGAGTTCACCGCCACATACAGAAAGCCAAAAATATTATTGGCCGCCGTATACCCTGCCATGGCGGTCGATCCAAAGGAATTAACCGAGGACTGAAGCAGAGCATTTGAAAGATTAATGACTGTGCTCTGGATCCCGGCCGGAATCCCAACCTGGAAAATCTGTTTTAAATAGACAGTATTGATCCTTAATTTTCCAAAATGAAGCTGGTAGCTGGTTTTCGATGTACGCAGACATCTGAGTACCAGAATACAGGAAATTAACTGGGAGATCACAGTAGCAATGGCTACGCCCGCCACATCCATATGAAACATGATCACGAGGATCAGATTCAGTACTGCATTTACAACACCGGAAATAACCAGAAAGATCAGTGGACGTTTCGTATCTCCTACAGCCCGCAGAATCGCAGCTCCATAATTATAAAGCATAAAAAACGGCATACCCAGAAAATAGATTTTCATATACAGTGCAGACTGTCCGATCACATCATCCGGGGTACCCATCAGTTCCAGAGCCCATCTGGAAAAAATCAGTCCCACAAATGCCATGACGATACCGCTTACCAGTGCAAGAGTTACAGCCGTATGAACGGTATCTGACATTTCCCGGTCTTTTCCTGCCGCATAGAACCGGGCAGCAAGTACATTCGCACCAAGTGAGATACCAATAAACAGATTGGTAAACACATTGATCAGTGCTGTGGTTGAGCCTACGGCTGCAAGTGCCTGACTTCCGCTAAATCTTCCCACCACTATGATATCCACAGCATTAAACATCAGCTGCAGGATTCCGGACAGCATCAGCGGCAGTGAAAAGGAAATCAGCTTGTCCATGATGGTTCCGTTACACATATCTATTTCGTATTTATTTTGTTTCACTTTTATCTTCCACCCTTTATATCTAAATTGATATGGGCTTCTGTAGAAGTCCTTTATATTACTGTTCGTAAACAGTTAGTATTTTTCAATGTTTTTATTCTGCAAGGCTTCCGAAATAATAGAATCCCTTGCAGGTATCCAGTTTTACTTTTACATATTTACCGATCAGATCCTGACATCCCGGGAAATGGACCAGAAGGTTATATTCTGTTCTTCCTGTAAAGATACCTTTTTCTCTGCTTTCTTCCTCTACAAGGATCTCCTGAACAGTTCCCTCGAAACGAGAAGAAGCCTTTCGGCCTTTTTCCTGAACCAGAGCAAGAAGACGGTCAAAACGGTCTTTTACCACATCCTCAGGTACCTGATTCTCCATTTTGGCAGCAGGTGTGCCGCTTCTTTTGGAATAGATAAAGGTAAATGCAGAATCAAAATCACATTTCTCCACAACATCCAGAGTATCCTGGAAATCCTCTTCCGTTTCTCCCGGGAAACCAACGATAATATCTGTAGTAAGGGAAATATCCGGTACGGCATTACGGATTTTGGCTACAAGCTCCAGATACTTTTCTTTGTCATAACGGCGGTTCATGATCTTTAAGATTCGGCTGCTTCCGGACTGCATGGGAAGGTGGAGGTGATGGCACACTTTTTTGCTCTCTGCCATTGTCCGGATCAGTTCATCAGACAGATCCTTCGGATGGGAAGTCATGAAACGGATTCTCTTTAATCCTTCAATTGCTTCCACCTGTTTCAGAAGCTGTGCAAAAGTAACCGGATGTTCCAGTGTCTTTCCATAGGAATTAACGTTCTGTCCCAGAAGCATAACTTCCGTTACACCGTCAGCCACCAGACCCTTGATCTCTTCTATGATCGCCTCCGGTTCGCGACTCTTCTCTCTTCCTCTTACATATGGTACAATACAGTAACTGCAGAAATTATTGCAGCCAAACATAATATTGACACCCGTTTTAAAGGAATATTTACGGTCAGAAGGCATACCCTCCACGATTTCATCAGATTCCTTCCAGACATCAATGATCTGTCCCTCCGTATTTAAGCTTCTGTAGAAAAGCTCCGGAAACTTATGGAAGTTATGGGTACCGAAAACCAGATCAACAAAAGAATATTCTTTGTGGATCTTCTCAATTACTTCCGGCTCCTGCATCATGCAGCCAAACAATATAATCTTCAGTTCAGGATTCTTTTTCTTAATACTTTTCAGATGGCCAAGATGACCGTAAATCTTCAGGTTTGCATTCTCCCGGACTGTGCAGGTGTTATAGATGACAACATCTGCATCTTCTTCTCTGGATACTTCTGTATAGCCCATACGTTTCACGATACCGGCCACTGTATCCGTCTGCAGGGAATTCATCTGGCAGCCTGCATTCTGGATAAAGAAAGCTGGCGCATTTTCATATTTTTCCTTCACAAGCTCTGTACATTTATTGATATATTCTAACTGTATTTTACTTTCCTGTGTATTATTATTCACTATTGATTCCTCATCTTTCTGTTTACAACATTTCGGGGCACTCTTTTTATCATACAGAATCTATGGCTTTATGTCAAACGCTAATCTCTGTTTTTATTACTTTTTATTTTCGGATACAGTTTTTCTTTGACTATGTGACGGATTTATGCGTTTGCCAATATGCCGCTGTTTAGAGAATAAAGATATTCAAGTGGAATCAGACGCAGTTCTTCCATATCGTCCTTGCGGTATTCCGGAATCTCAATTGCCAGAGAGGGCTGACGGATCACTTCCGCATAAAACTGTTCCGGAGATCCCATCTCAGGTTTTGCTCCGGCTTTTTTGACTCTCGCACCACCTGCAATCCCTTTTTCCAGACGATAGCCGGAACATTTCTGTAAATGCCTTGCCAGTCTGTAATTTTTCTGATTGTAGGCAAAGCCTTTCTCCTGTCTGCAGTAAACGATCTTCCCTCTGGAATAACTGAATGTAAGCAGGCCAAGGCTTGAATATTCCTGAAAAATGCTGATCAGGGCACGAGTCTCATTCTCACTGGCAGGCTCCTGATTCACTCTTTTCCGCTGATAATAATTAGTCGGAAAATTTCTGCGCAGATCAATTCCCCTGGCATTACATTCATACTCTTCCACAGGCCTGTCCTGCATTTTCAGCATCTGTCTGTGGATGGGATTATGTATGGCACCATATCCGTATTCACATATCTCATAGCTGTCAGGATTCAGCATGGGGATCATACAGATACGAACCTTATCCAGAAGTTTACGAACTTCATAACTTTCTCCGATAGTCCAGTTGCTTTCATAGGATCTGCAGTAATCTTTTGCAATGGACAAAAGATATTCCGGGAGATTTCTGTCTCCGCTTTCCACTCCGCTCAGACAGATAATGCAGGTATCACCCTTTCCAATCTCAAGCATGGGGATCATTCTGTCATCATGACTTGAACTGGACAAAATTTCCATATCTCTGTCCGAGTTCCCACAATGCGAAGTATATTTTTTCATAAGTTCCCATCTGTTCTGTTGACATACATTCTCTCCTCCTTTTTGGCAAATGTTCAGCAGCCTGGATCAGATTCCGGATTCTGACCTGTATGGACGGCTGAATGGCTGCCTTATTATTATATATATGAAAAGAGACAGGCCATAAGACCTGTCTCTTAAAAATAATTGGATTATATTTACATTTCTTTTTTACGTCTTCTTATCAGTACGTAACCACCTGCAAGAACAGAAGCTGCAGCAAGAGCCAGCATAGTTCCGACCGGTGATTCATCACCTGTGGATACTGCTGATTTCGCTGTTCCGTTTGTTCCGTCTGCATAGGTTGTCGGAGTTACATCTGTAGTTCCTCCATCTGTAGTTCCGTCGCCGGATCCGGTTCCGTCTCCGTTTGTTCCGTTTGCACCTGGTGTGGTAGTGGCCTGTGTCAGAGGAGCTGCCTTGAACTGATAGGGCAGAACTTCGGAAGCATCTGTTTCCTGCCAGTCATTTCCACTGTATACCTGTTTTGCATATTTAATGTAAATAGTATATGCTTTTTCGGCATCTGTATAAATACCGCTCTTGGCACCAATTTTCCAGGATGTGTTCCAGGTTGACGGGTTAGAAGACATACTCCATCCTACAGGTACCCATCTGACATCACCTTCTCCCGGATTATTGTTCTGTGTACCTGCACCGATTACCTTGAAGTCATAGAAAGTATTCGGATAGAACACAAGTGCTTTCTCAAATCCCTGTACAACACTCTCTTTTACATCGGGTACTACCGGAGTATGAGATGGTGTAGGTGTAACAGGACGTTCTTTTGAATCAGGCTGGAACATTACAGAGCCATAATTACTCTTATCCTTATCACTGATCACACATACATAAATATCAACATCATAGTCAGGAAGATCAGTAACTTTTGCTGTTACATTTGTATCAGCCTCAATAGGAGCACCTACTCTGGAAGTATCGATTGTCGGTGCTTTCTCACCACGTTTTACCCAGTCAATATAATAGGTACCTTTTACATTTGACTGGAACTTAATTTTAACAGTACCACTTCCGGACCATTTGCATTCTTTTCCTGTTACTTTCAGTTTTTCTTCTGCAGGAGTTGGGGTAGGGGACGGTTCTGTTGTACTGACTAAAGTTCCGTCTTCTCCGATTTTAAGGCTAGAATCTCCCTCATATGTAATCTGAGAAAGAACATCCGCCAGTTTCACATCAGTAACAGCGTCACCCAGCTTTACGACTGTTCTTCCGGCGTTAGCCTCCTGAACAGCAACACCAATGGCAGAACCTGTAACAGCACCGCTTACATTGATTACACCGTCTTTGGCAAGCACAAGGTTACTTGCAGCTTCAAAAGAATTTGTAACGGTATTTCCTGTAACACTTAAGGTTCCCTGAATATTTACAGTTCCTTCACTGTAAATTGCACCACCTGCTGCAGCGGAGTTGGCTGTAATCGTGCCATTCTGAAGATATACGTTTGCACCGGCAGCATTATTAATCGCACCACCATTTCCTGTCGTGCTGTTTGCTGTGATTGTACCTCCTAAAAGATATGCATTCGCACTGTTGTTGATTGCACTGCCATCTCCTGTTGTAGTATTACCTGTCAGAGTTGCTCCATCAGATAAAGCATAGTTACCACTTATCACTTCAACAATAGAACCAGTAACCCCTTCACCAGTTCCATCAACAATTAAAGTACTGTCAACAGCGCCTGTTGCCGCATCTTCTGCCGAACCTGCCATCTGAAGATTACCACCATTTACAGTAAACATGCTTCCGATAAATCCTGCCGCACGTTTAATAGTCGCATCTTCTGCTGCAACCAGCATAATATTTTTATTAGAAGGAACATCAACCGTAGCACTGATTTCAATATCACCTTTTACTTTGACGTACTTTGTCTCATCGGTCATATCTGCACTTTCAGGTACTGCCTCAAATGCTTCAGCAAGTGTTGAATAAGAATGTCCATTAACTATAATAGCAGATCCTGCCTCAGCAGCCTGCTCATCAGTTTCTTCAGCAGCCGGTGCCTCTG
>ENA-OPAA01001670-OPAA01001670.1-human-gut-metagenome-genome-assembly--contig:-NODE-1670-length-12381-cov-2.585835_pt1 | contig 12381 bp, 6 predicted proteins | sample MGYA00241049_ERZ501414 | MGnify/ENA primary metagenome ERZ501414 (study PRJEB25962, sample SAMEA2042520) | human gut metagenome | biome: human gut; feature: human-associated habitat; material: faeces... | reverse complement strand
AATGTGAATATGAAGCAAATTGCTTTGCTGCAGACTATCTCTTAGAAGATGAAGATGTATTAGAAAAGCTTAACGCAAATATGTCTTTTTTCCAAGCAGCTTCCGAACTGCAGGTACCACCGGAACTGCTGGATTTCAAATTCCGGATGATGAAACGCAACGGAGTCCAAATTGTAGATTCACCGATCACTGCCAACAGTAATTTTTTGAAAGATATGCCTACCGAAGGCATTATCGAAAATTATTAAACAGACGAAAAAAACAGCTTGTCTGAAATCCATGGTTGATGGAAAAGACAGCTGTTTTATTTTTCTCATATCACCCTAATATAAATCTCCTACAAATCCATTTGCCTCCAAGTGCATGTAACACTCTCCAATCTGTTCGGACTCCATAATCTGTAAAACATATTCCATTCCGGTAGCAAGTTCTTTAGATTTCAGCTCTTCCACTGGAATCCAATATACCTTTCCTTCCTCAGAGCTTGTCAACGTTCCTGTAAACTTTTCTGCTTTATAGAGTGTAATCACATTATGTACTGCTCCCTTGTACCAATGATACAATCCACAGAGTATTGGGCTTTCTATTGTCAGTCCTGTCTCCTCCCAGACTTCTCTGATCATAGATTTGCTGAACAACTCATTCCGTTCCACATGTCCACCAGGGAAAGTAGTTCCGGTATAACTATCATTCACTTTATCCAAAGCCAGCACATTCCCTTTTCCATCCAAAATCATGCACATATTCATAAAGCACACTTTCTCTGTCCGGCTCCCTGATGTTTCATTCAATGATTTTCGGACTCTTTTATTTATATCTGAACGTTTTGATCTGTAGTGCTTAAATACTTCACCATATGGAATCCAAATTTCCGCTGCTACTATTTTTTCATAAACAGAATTCACCATTCCTTCCAAATGCTTTTCATTCGGAAAAACATATTTTTTTGTATAATAGTCTCTGGTTGCCTGAAACATCCATTCCGCAATCTTTTCTTTCTGCTTCAATTTAAGTTGAGAATATTTCTTGTCTGTCTGCAGTAATTTTTCATCTATCATTTCATGGTTCTTCCGTGACATAGATCTGCCTCTTTCCTTAAATATTGTCTTTTTTACCACTACAGAATATCATAGAATCTTTTTATAAGCATCTATTTTCATGTTGATTTTTTCAAGGCTCTGGCATATAATAATCGTAGCTAAGGAAATTGGTGAGATTCCATTAGACAAAACGAAAACCCTCAGAGTTGCCGCTCTGAGGGTTTTCTTGTTCGTTACGGTGAACCAATCCGTTCAGGCTGTTACTGCCTATTCATCTCTATCCAGCCATTTGCATATGTAATAGCCAACTACACTTGCTATGACAGAGATAAGAAAACTGGTGAGTATTTCTTCCATTAGACTAACACCTCCCTTCTGCTGGAGGTTCGGCAGCCATTGTAGTATATCATATATTCCGATCTCAAAAAAGAATCTTTTCTTTATTTTCACTTTTTGTCTTACCTATTTTTTTCATGTCTACTTTCTCCATGTCAAATACCTAATTCATAGAGGACTCTTTTTCTAAGGACTCTCTTCCGGCGGCTGTGCCACCGGTAAATAGCAAGGACAGGAAGTGTATATACACTTCCGAAAAACCAGCAATTTAGGGAACCCTGCCCTAAATTAAAAGCCCAGAAGTCACTACTTCGAAGAACCAAAGAAAGGAGAATCTGCCTATGGCAAAGAGAAAAAGAAATATACAGATTTTGTTTTGTGTTTCCCCGGAAGAAAAAAAGCTTATCCGTAGAAAGATGATTGAAGCAAAGACAAAAAATATGGGAGCTTATCTTCGTAAAATGGCAATCGACGGTTACATCGTCAACACCGATACTACTCCACTGAAGAAACAGTATGAGGAAATGCATAAGATTGGTGTGAATATTAATCAGATTGCGAAAAAAGTAAACAGCACCGGAGATCTATATCCGGAAGAAATGCAAGAATTGAAAGAGATGGTGAAAGAATTATGGCGTATCTTAAGATCTTCCCCATTAAAGTAACAGACAAGAAAGCTCTGGACTACATCACGAATCCAGATAAAACAGATGAAAAACTGTTAGTTTCCAGTTTTGGCTGTTCCCCGGAAACTGCAGATCTTGAATTTTCTATGACAAGAGAAATGGCAAAAAAGAATGGAATGGACAAAGGTGATAACCTGGCATTTCATCTGATCCAGTCATTTAAACCTGGAGAAGTTGATGCCGAAACTGCCCATCGCTTAGGACAGCAATTTGCAGCCGAAGTACTGAAAGGAAAATATGAATACGTGATCAGTACCCATGTTGATAAAAAGCACATTCATAACCATATCATCTTCAACGCTGCAAGCTTTGTTGATCATCACAAGTATGTTTCCAATAAGCGGAGCTACCATAAACTCTGCAGAATCAGTAATCGTATCTGCCTGGAAAATGGACTTGCCACCAGTATGCCAACCGGAGAAAAAGGTAAAAGCTATAAAGAGAACATGGAATATCATCGTGGCACCAGTTGGAAAGCCAAGCTACGTGTTGCAGTTGATAAAGCAATCTGGACTTCCATCAACTATGAGGAATTTCTACAAAAAATGCAGTTAGCTGGATATGAAGTCCGGCAGGGAAAGCATCTTTCTTTCCGTGCACCGGAACAAAAAAATTTCACTTATATGAAATCTCTGGGAAGTTATTATACGGAAGAAAACGTCCGCATCCGCTTAGCTAAAAATCGTAGCAAAGTGAAAACTCCAAAACATCTGTCCAGAGAAGCTCGCCTGTATATCAATATCTCCACGTATGTAACGACTGGCAATCGAGAAGGATTTGAACATTGGGCAAAACTCAATAATCTAAAAGAGGCAGCCCGCACCTTCAACTATCTTTCAGAAAATAACCTACTGAATTATGAGGATTTCAGGCAGCATGTTTCTGATGTTGATGCTTCTGTTAAAGCGGCTGATCAGAGAATAGCACACATCACCAGTGAGCTAAGCACGCAGAAAGTCATTCAGAAACACTGTGATTCTTACCGGCTCTGCCGTAAAGTGATAGAAGATTGCAAATCTGCAAAAAATCCAAAAGAATACCGTTCCAAGCATCTGGCAGAATACCAACTCCACGATTCACTAAAAAAAGAGCTTCAGGATCTCGGTGTTACCAAAATCCCTAGCTCTGAAAAAATCCAGAAGCGGATTGAAAATCTTGAATCTGAACAAGCTGCTACCGTCCGGGAAAAACAGAAATTACAGAAAAAGCAGAAAACACTGGATATCATTCAGCAAAATTTCTCTGTGCTGCTCGATGCTCCTGAAATCAATTCAGACTTACTTTCGGCAAAACGGGAACCTGTTTCTGTCACAAGAGATAAATAAGATTGCACTGACAACTCAATTATTCTCTTCCAAATCTTCCCAAGGTTTCAGACCCATTTCCTCCCAGGTGACACCATACGGTGCACCTCCGGAGGCGTTTGCCTTTGGATTATGCCAGTTATGTAGTTAAACGAAAAGACCGGGATTTCCCGATCTTCTCATATTATTTATGGACTTTTCTTTTACAAATACTAAATATGACTAAGGATATTCCCATTAAGGAAAGCCACATAATTACATTCGTATCGTCTCCCGTTTTTACATTTGGAGTGCGACTGCTTTTATCACCCGATGGTTCTTCTGAAACTGGTGGCGTATTCGTGGTAATTGGTGGTATCGATTCATTTTTAAATTTAGGTTCTGCCGTTACATTCCAAATTATCTGACCATCATAATTACCTGGAACTGTTATGATAAAAGGTTCGCTTTGATATACTTGATTGCTAATTTGTGTTTTTTGTGTCTGCACAAAAAGATACACACCTTTTTCCAGATCTCTGTACATAACTTCTCCGTCTGAGTTGGTCTTTCCGGACATTCCTTTGATGTTGTTATCCTGTACATATTTTTCCAGTTTTTTTGCAGCTTCTGCCTGAGCGGAAGAATCATCAAAATCAAATATGACTCCAGACTTTGCAAACTCACTCACTAATGCCCATGAATTGTTTTTATATGTTCCAACCTGATACATCGTAAATTCAGTATTACTTAGCTTATATACCGTGGTCTCATCTTCAACAGTTGCTTTTAATAATATACTTCCCTGATCATTCGCAGACACAGGTAACGGAATGAGGAGTAAAAGCATACACATCACACTGGCCATACACATATATATTCGCTTACGTTTAATTATTCTGCTCATGTTTTTTCTCCTTCCTGCGTTTATGAGATTTAATGCTCACCCATATGATGATCAAAGCAACAATTCCCCCAATCAATAGAATCAAATTGAATGGAATTGTATGATGAAGACCAACTTCCTCATCTATCTTCTGTGCCTCTTCATACGGAATTCTGGTGCCACGTACAAGCAGTCTGTGTGTATTAACTGCATAAGGAGTGCATGTGACCAGTGTTACATAATCCTTGCCCTTTTCAATCTGTAAAGAATCTGTATCTGATGGCAATACTGTCAGAATCTGATCCACCTGATAGGCAAAGGTATGATGAAGAACTTTAATATAAAATACATCTCCAACCGCCATCTTGTTCAGGTCAGTGAATATTTTTGCATTTGCCAGTCCCCTGTGTCCGGATAATACTGCATGACAGCTCTCGCCACCTACCGGAAGTGAAGTGTTTTTCAGATGTCCTACACCTGACTGCAGTACTTTTTCGGATGTTCCATGATAAACCGGAAGGACAACATCAATCTTTGGAATATCAATATATCCCATCATTCCGGTATCATCAATTTTCAAAAGATTGTTATACACATCATTTTCTGTCTGATTTTCATTGCTTTCTGAAAATGGATCTGCTATGGAACCAATTCCGATCAGGCTTTCATTGTATTCCTGTGCCTGCTCGATCATGGCATTTTCCTGTTCTTCCGACAGATGAGAAACTTCCTGTTCATAATCTGTAGCAATGGTTGTGCTGTTCATCTGATTGATGTAATTGCTCACTACCGGATACAGGATTAAAGAAAATGCCGCCAGATATCCAATTCCTCTTAGTATTTTCACTATTTTTTTCATAATACCTTTCACCTTTTCGTCTGTTTCTTCTGAAATACCCAGTCCACACTGGACATTTCAGAAAAAGCAGACATCCTCCCGGTGCAATACCGGGAAGATGAACTGTCTTTTTATCCATTCTTAAACTTCAGAATGTCTTAGTTGTTTGCTTTCTTTTTGCCAAAAGCTTTGCTTGCTGTTAATGCACCGAAAAGAACGATACCAGCCAGTGTTACCATAAGGGCACCCTTGCTACCAGTAGATGGAAGCTGTGCACCTGTTTTGTTTTCTACAGCTACTTCTGGAGAGTTATCTTTGCTTGTGATTGCAGTACCTGTTGTTTTAGTTCCATTGTATGTGTAATCTACTTTATAGCTTACAAGTTTTCCATCTTCGCCATAAGTTGCTTTAATCTCAACCTTGATGTCGCTGAGAAGCTTATTGTATCCGTCTGGAGCTTTTGTCTCTCTTAAGTAGTAAGTTCCGGCATCAAGACCTTTTACAAGAACTTTTCCGTCGGTACCAGATACGATTACATCGGATTTGAAAACTTCTGCTACAGCTTCCTCAGGTGTTGCCTGACGATATTCACCCTCTTTTACTTTAACAATATTAATCTTAGCATTTGTATCTGCTGCATCGCCTGCTTCGTTTGCCTTGTAAAGCTCAAATTCTGCCTTTGCAAGTGCAGTCTTATCTTCTTTATTACTCTGGTCTTTTAAATAATATTTATAAATTGTGAAATCAAAGGTATGTACATCTACGATGCTTGGCTCAGATTTACCTGTTCCACCTGACTTCGGATCATTACTGTACTCAACGACCGCCTTGTTGGTATTTGGATTCATACCGATAACAGCATCTTTGTTTAAGGTTGCAGTATAAACAACTGTGATTGTCTCGCCTGTACGATTCTTAAAGTTGTTATAAAAGTCATTAAAGCTAATAGTTAGTGTATGTGTTCCATTGTCATTTGTCGTATATGTCGGTAAGTATGTGTTATCTCCTGTTTTACCTGCTTTGAGTTCTGTATCTCCAACCTTTACAGACAGAATTGCTTTTAAGTCTAATCCTTTTGATAATGTATCGGTAAATTTAAAAGTATAAGAATTATATCCTGTCATATCCGGTACTTTAGAAGTCAGCTGGTAAGTGACGGTATCGCCAATTCCAAAATCTCCGACTTTCTTTTCATCTGTTGCACCATGTGGTGCGATGGTATCCTCAGACTCATTTTCGTCATCTAATTCCATCTGGTGATTGCCTTCCCAGTTACCATTCACAATAGCACCAATTGTAATTCCGCTTCCACTCTGTGCCGGAATGATTTTCTTGTCTACTGTCGGGTAATTACTCTTCATGTTAACTGTAGCATCAATACCTGTAACGCTAACTAAAGAGGCTACAGATTTTACTTTTTCATTTCCAGGTGCTGTAGATGTATCTGTTGCACCTAATGGATACACTACATAGTATCCATATGCCAGATCACTAATTACTGTAGAACCAGCGGTTGTAGTTTCAGTTCTATGAGTATCAGCTACTGTATTAGCATTCTCAAGAATCCATCCCATGATATCTTTTGCAAACGCTGCGCCATTACTTCCATCTGTTCCGACCTGATCTTTAACATATGCATATGCTTTTTCACTTAATGCTTCACCTGTTAATGTAGAAGCATCAGTAATTTTGCTCTGGAAGAATCCTTCATATGCACTGTTCAGTGTATATGCTACACTATCGCCACTTTTTGTTGCTGTAAAAATCTGATACAGATCCAGAGTCTTTCCTGCTACTGTATTGTTAACTGTCAGTGTGCCTTTTGAAGCTTCTGCTGCAAATGCAGTCATGCTCATGGACAGTATCATGGTCATTGCCATCAGAACTGCCATAAATCTTGATACTAATTTCTTCATATTCCTCTTCTCACTTTCTTTTGATTTTTTATTGGTTCGCTCGGGATTCTTTCAGCCTTTACGGTGGAAGTTCCCCACGCAGCCATATCTCTCTCATGCCCCTGCTCCCCCTTTCCTACATCGTCTGTTTCCGTTTCCTTCTGCGTCCGGTATAAAGCAGGAACGCTAACAACAAACCACCTGCTATGATGAACATCATGATGCCCTCGCCACCGGTATCCGGAAGCAGTGCAAAATGCCGGTTGATAATCGTGAAGGTAAATCCATCTTTAGAAGTTTCGATTGTAGTTGTATATCCTTTTATTTCAGTTTCCGTAACAGAATATTTGTAATAATGCGGAGTTCCTGCATCATCTTTTATGTAGGCTGGAAGAGTTTCAATCACTTTCTGCCATGTAGATTTTGAGATATCACCTTTTATTTCATAGTTTTCATAGTTTGGCACGACTTCTGTATGTTTTGTTCCTTCTGCATCCGTCCAGCTTCTGGAAATTGTAATCTTAATAGTGTCTGGTCTGATGTTGTCCATATTCCGGAAATCTTTCCATACCTTATTAATGGTCAGATTTATATATTCATCACATGGATCCTGTGCATCTGATGGTTCCGGTGATGTGCTATCCTCTGTATTGACTGTCGTTTTGGTATCTGACATCAGAACGGCTTTTGCATCTGATACATAAGCATTCAGATCTGCTGTTTCAGAAGAATCTTTTGTTGCCATAACTGCATTCTGCAATGTGTTATACTCATCTACCTGCACGACATGTTTTACTGAGAAGATGCTCCATCCATTTTCCTGACTGAACGTATCTGTCAGAAGTTTCGAATTCTTTTTGATCTCATCAAAACTAATCGCCGGTTTTCGGTAAATACGATAATTGTTATTCTCACCTTCTACACCTGCTTTTGTATTAAAGTCATATACAGAGTCCAAATCACTTTTTCCACTGAATGGTCCCACCAGCTTAGATGTTCCACGGACCACATCACAGTAGTACATATTGTTATTCTTCAGCAGTCCTTCATCGTTGTATCCAACAAAACCTCCGCTTCGTCCATCATTTGCAGAACCATCCGCATCATTTCCTGCTCCGCCGGCATAGACATCGTATCCCGTACTGATTCCATATACATTGCTGTCTGTAATTTTTGTCCTGTTTGCCTTAATCAGGTTGACACTGATGTTGGACTTTACATCATTATCTTTCGTTATGATTCCGTTTTTGTCACATGGAAGCTTAATAGAGGAATCTCCGATCTTAATGATTGCAAAATCTGTCTGCTGATTGTTATCATCAGACTTTTTAGACAGCCCAACGGAAATATCCAGTCCAAGCAGATTCACATGGATGAGATTTCCATCGTACAGTGCATCAACCTTCACAATTCCAAGATTAATATGCAAAAGATTGGAATCCTGAATCTTATCCAGATACAACGCCTTTACAAGGTTATTCAGGACTACGAGCAAAGCGTCGACTACTGTGGAATCCAGTTTTACATCTGCAAGATAGGCAAAGCTTGTTCTTCCGGCAAAGCCACCGGCTGTTCCACCGGATTCTACCAGTTTCAGACTATTTTCCTGATTTTTGGCATCTCCGGCACTACAACCTGACATTCTGGCAAGATTTGCATAGCCAATAAATCCTCCTGCAATCCGTTCCTCTCCACCTTTACTCTGAACCGTATAACCACCAGGCACTCCTGTCACGCTACTGTCATCTATGTGGGAACCAAAAATATCCAAAACGCCGAGGGCACCGCCAAGAAGCTGTCCAAATTTATCTCCCAGCACATCCAGCTTCTCCATTTTTATAACTCCGCTTTTTCCGGAGTATCCTACAAAGCCACCTACGCTGTTCAGTCCAGTTACATAATTTAATCCTGTTACAGTGCTGTTTTTGACAGATCCATTTAACAGTGAACCACCAAATCCTCCAGCTGTTCCGCTGTATGTAACCTGATTATTCTGTCCTGCATCTGTTGCTGTGTTAGCACTGACGCCAAGCCCTGCATCTGGGCTTCCTGTGACATTTCCGTAATATACATAGCTTCGGAATGCATCCAGCACATCGGTTTTTCCAAGCTTTAAAAGATACTGTAAGACAGAGGTCTCACCATTGGCACTAATATTTGCAGCACCGGAAACATCCGCAATACCGAAGCATCCTCCGGCATATTCACCGGCTAATACAGAGCGAATCTTGTCTGCACGGATTCCGCTTTCCGGTTTATCCTTCTCGCCAAGAACTGCTCCACAAAGACTTCCTGTGAATCCTCCAGCTGCTTTTGCATACCCTGTATTGTTTCCATTTTGATAGGTTCCGTTTACGATCACGCCCCAGTCATCCCAGGCTGACACAGATGCACAGCGGATGGTAGAAACAGTCGCATTCAGAACCTTAATCAGCTCTGCCGGAGCATTTACCATAAGAACATCCAGAAGTTTATTCAAAAGTCCCTGTTTTGTAGCTGTATCAATAGCTGCCACACTACCCGGATCTACTTTTCCGGCAAAACCGCCTACATAGGAAGTTCCATCTACACGCCTTAAATTTGTGATACTGCAGGAGGTAGTTTCATCTCCCCAGATCTGTCCACCGATCATCCTTCCCACATAGCCTCCGGCAAATCCTGCCGGATCTTTGTCTGCAATACCGGTTGCTTTGATCCTTGCACCGGAACGATATCCTTCCACATGGGACTGTTTTACAACCGGCACAAAGGTTTTTAATGCTGCCAGACTGTCTGCACCTATAATCTTAAGGCCTGCCAGTGAAACGTCACCTGTGTTTGCCACAGAACCTGTAAGCATCTCACCAGCAAATCCACCACTGCATCTATAAGCCTCTGCCAACTGAAGATCTACAGCAGTACCGTTTGTAACGGTTCCTCCTTCCATCCGACCCACATAGCCTCCGGCAGAACCACCCTGTGTTGCTTTACTTGCCAGAATGCTCCGTCCTGCTGTAACAGCGTATCCATATGCATACTGGGAAATAATCTCATTTAACTGATCCTGATTCGTTACTTTACCAAGTGCCTGTAATTTATTACCGTAACTTCCATAAGAACCGACAGCGCCAACCCATTTGTTCCAGGTATCCGTATCCAGTCCACGAAGCGGTCCATAAACAGCTGTATTCCTTTCTGTCGGATACACTGCCTGAAGAAGCGTCAGCGGATTATCTAGTTTGATAAGACCAAATAAAACCTTCAGACTTCCTGTATCTGCAACATTCGCACACCGCATCAGTCCTGTATAGCCTCCGGCATATTCCGTTCCATATACGGAACGGATACGATAGGCCGCACATTCTCTTACGGTTCCTGTATATGCAGAGCCTTTCCACTTATCCGTATTATTTCCCCAGATCTGACCACCGTAGTTGTAACCTGCATAGCCTCCGGCAAGCCCACGGTAAATGCCGTCATCACTCTCAGCCTGAGCCCTCACAGCACCTCCACATGGAATACTGGTTGTTTCGCTGTTTTTGATTACAGGAACAAATGCCTGTAAAACGCCAAGAAGATTATCTGCCTTGATCAGTCCTCCAAGAGCACTTAATCCATTTACCACATCTGCCGCATTCCCCGGCTCCATAGTTCCAACATATCCACCGGCACTTTCACGCCCTATGATATGTGCAAAATTATAAGAATTACTATTCTGAATCTGAACTCCCAGAAGTTCTCCTGCATATCCACCGGCTTTTCCCGTAACACCGTCTCCGTCTGTTGCAAGAACATTAAATCCGCCTGTTGCTCCATAAACATCTGAGCTGTCTATGATAGATGCAACTACAGTCAGTGCTGATAACAGTCCTGTCGTAGAAAGAACATGATCCAGAACACTTGCTCCACCGATGGCTGCCGTACTTCCCATAGCAGCTTTCCCAATATAGCCGCCTGCATAGCGGTAACCACTTACCGCATACTTACTTCCAGTTCCGTAATAACTGCTGCCATCTTCCTGCTGCAGATTCTTTGGCTCGCTGACAGGGGTATGCTGCAGTTTATTTACATCAGAATTGCTGATCTGTACACCGGTTCCGCAGCCAATAAAGCCTCCGGCACTTCCGGTATCCTGATCGTTAGTGCTGTCTTTTTCAAGAGTACCTGTAACGGTAACGGTAAACCCTTTTTCTACAGAATTAACACTGGCATTACTGATCACCGGAACAAAAGCATTGACCAGGGATAGTAATCCTGTCAGATCAACCAGTTTTGTAAGAATTGATGATTTAGCTCCAATCTCTGCAACCGCTCCGGCTTTTACCAGACCTCCGAAGCCTCCGGCATAACGAAGGCCTTCTACTTTCAGAAGATTTTCTACTGCCGTTCCTTTTCCGGAATCAACAGCATTTGCTGAATTATCTACATGACCGCTCTGCATCTCTCCAACGAAGCCACCTGCATAGCCTTCTGCGTTTTCAAATCCGTTGTCAGCTGTAACAGTCAATCCATCTGCGGTACCAGCAACTTTGCAATTTGTAATTTTGCTGGATGCAGCCTGCAAGACACTCGCCAACTCTTTCAGACTCAGAATCTTACCAAGGACACTGTTCAAAAGATCTCCTGTGGCATCTCCTGCCTCCGCTGCACTTCCGGAACGCATGATTCCGATATAGCCACCGGCATGATACGGCGCTGTGACTTCTTTTACATTAGTCACATCAGAGTTTTTAACCATAACTGCTTTTCCATTACCGATGTATCCTCCGGCATCTCCAAGCGCCACATCATCATTTTTTCCGGATGCTGTTACAACTAAGTTATTTCCTTCAATAGAAGAATCGGAAATTCTCGGATAAGCCACATCCATAACACTGAGAAGCTGCGTTACATTTAAGAGTCCCAGTAACTTAATAGAACCTGTCTGTGCCACATCACCAGGCATCAGCCTTCCTGCAAAACCACCGGCATAGCTGGTTCCCTTTATATAGGAAAGTCCGGTAATATTTGTTGTTGCAATCGCACCAGTCTCACCTTCGGCTGTTTCATCTTCACTATTCGTATCTGCTGAAATGAAATCTGTTTCTTCACTATTCTTTTCACCTGTAGATTCATTCGAAGATGAATTTGTATCGGTGTCTGCCTTGAATTCGGAATTGTTGTTTCCATAGTTGATATCTACTGCCTGTCCGTCACCCACAAAACCGCCCGCCATATCAGCGGATACCTGAGGATCATTTCCATTTGAAACATAGGCAATGGAAGTATTATTGAACTCCGGTCTCAGGGCACTGACAACTCCAAGCAGATTCTCTAATTCAATTCCTGTCAGTTTTGATGTAGTGGAATCTCCGGCACTTAATGCATCTCCGGCTTTCGCAAAACCTGCAAAGCCTCCGGCTTTTCCGGATGTTGCGGCTGCAGTAACCGTTTTCAGG
>ENA-OPAA01001655-OPAA01001655.1-human-gut-metagenome-genome-assembly--contig:-NODE-1655-length-12443-cov-5.911931_pt1 | contig 12443 bp, 10 predicted proteins | sample MGYA00241049_ERZ501414 | MGnify/ENA primary metagenome ERZ501414 (study PRJEB25962, sample SAMEA2042520) | human gut metagenome | biome: human gut; feature: human-associated habitat; material: faeces... | reverse complement strand
ACTGACCAACGACCATACAGACAACGAAGTCCAACAAAACGTCACCACCCCCAACCCGCAACAACTAATTGAACACAAACAACCGTGGGAAGGGACGGGGCATGATGGCCGAGCTCATCGAATCCCTCGCTGTCAGGGGATCGGCGCCCGGATGCCCCGGACTCGTCACGCTCGGACGCACCCTCAAACGCCGCATGGCGGACATCCTCGCGTTCTTCGACCACCCCAACGGCGCGAACAGGCCGACCGAGGCCATCAACGGAAGACTCGAGACCCTCAGGGGGCATAGCCCTCGGCTTCCGCAACCTCGACAACTACATCACTAGAAGCCTGCTGCACACCGGCGGATTCAGACAAGCCATCCAAACCCACCTCTAACCACACGCCATACACACCAAAATGCGAAGAGCCGGTGCGACACCCTTTCACTGGTTATCTAACAATCTCCAATTTGAAGGGTGTTGCACTTTCATCTAGACAACGGGATCCTCGACCTGCTCGACGCGGCATGATACGATCAGACAGCAACGAAGGTGTTGCAACCACCACTAGAATCCGCCCGACGGCGTGCGAGCCGTGATGACGTTCTGCGTGTCGTTCCGTACTGGATCGCCCCGGCGTTCCTGTTCCTATGCCCGGTGACCATCCAGTTGCAGAACGACCACTCATCGCCGACGAGGCATGCGTTCCAGATGTGTTGTGGTGACTGGTATCTTGTTGTCCGACAAATCCAATTGAGACAACTGACATTCGTAGTCTATGCCCTATATGTTGAGGTGCCCCGAAGATTAAGGGATGAGTTATGAGATATGGACGGCATACGCTGCCTCATAGGAGAGACGGAATATAGGACAGCTGCATCAGTGCATTGTCTCGATGGGAAGGAATTCGGCCATGATTTTAAAGAAGATTGCTGTATGCACCACGATTGCCGGTCTATGCACAGCACTGATTGGCGCAGCCGTGATTCCCGCATCGAGTGTGGAAGCCAATAGCACTAATGTAATCCGTCTAGCTGGCGACACTCGATATGACACAATGAGCCGTATCATACAAGCTGAGGTTCCAGGAACTTCAGAGTATGTCGTTGTGGCATCAGGAGACAATTTCCCTGATGCATTGGCAGCGGCACCACTTGCAGGTGCTTTGAAAGCTCCTATCGTATTGACCAGTGGTAATGTGTTGTCTCCGCAGGCTGAACAACAGATAACGAGGCTTAAAGCCTCCAAAGCTGTTATCATTGGAGGAGTTAATGCGATATCCAGAGCGACCGTGAGTAGAATACATGGCCTAGTAGGTTCCGTCCCCATCCGTATTTCGGGGGAAACCCGATACGAAACATCCTTGCAAATCTATCTTCAAGGCAAAGCTAGGTTGGGGGTTCAGTGGTCGTCCGCTGAATCTATCATCGCGACAGGGGAGAATTTTGCTGATGCGCTATCCGTGAGTGCATATGCATATGCAGAAAAGGCGCCGATATTTTTGGCGAATCCGAAAAACGGTTTCAGCTCTGAAACCTTACGAGCGATATCTGGCAACTTTAGGCATCAGCTCGTTGTAGGTGGTGAGAACGCTGTCCCTGAGCTGGTGATTACTCAACTGATGTATGGAACTTCAGGCGGAGTGGGACTCCGTGTCTACGGGGAAAACAGATACGATACCAGCCGCGCGCTTGCTGACTATATGTACGCACATAATGCTGCCGTAAATAATTCGGTATTTGCTACAGGTGAGAATTTCCCTGATGCCTTGGCTGGAGGTCCACTTGCGGGACGTAGTAACGCAATGGTGTTGCTGGCGAATACGCCAGATTCTCCGTCCGTGCAGTGGGCGCACGAACATAGCAGTGGTGTGAATCGTGTCTACTTGTTAGGTGGCGCTAGTGCCGTGAACAGAGCGACAGCTGATGCAGTTGCCAATGCTTTCGGCGGAGAGCACATCATTGATATTGATGCCGTCTCTAGGAGATTGCAATCAGCCAAGGAAGCGCAGACGGCAGCTGAAGCTAAGCAAAAGAGTGCCGTGCAAGCCGAAGCGAAAGCTAAAGCAGATGCTGACACGAAACAAAGCGAAGCTGACAATGCCGTTCGTGCATATCAAATAGCATCGGCAGATGCCGCAGCAAAGAAAACGGCTGCGGATAATGCCACTTCGCAGTGGGATAAAGGTGGCAGAGGTTTCTATGAGACATATGGATATAATGATGCTCTAGGATTCTTTGACAGTGATAGTTGGGAAAGTCGACAATATCGTGAAGCTGTTGCGGAAGGTAATATCAGACCCAATGATTCGGGCAGCTCATATCAACTGGAGCACATGGTTCAAGCGATTCCTACATTGAAAAAGGTTAATGAAATCAGAAAAGGTCTTGGACTTAACGAACTCAAGTGGAGTGCGTATGAAACGGCAATGGCCCAAGCCTGTGCGGATTATAATATATATTCCCCGTGGACTGGACATGGTTTCAATGATGGTTCGCAAAATATGTCTACTGGCTATAGCGAACCGACTGAAGGGTGGTATACCGAGGAAAAACGGATATGGGATGCCGCTGTAGCGAAAGATTCCAGTCTGACTCGGTACATCGGTCATGCGTATCAGTTATCTCAGGATAATTTTGATTTGTACAGCGAGGTTGGACACTATCTCAATATTGTCGATCCCTATACGACCGATTTTGGTGGTGCCGTTGCGTGGGGCGGTAATGCGCAAGGGTGGGGTGACAATAGTCAGCGTGTCCAGAATTACAATACTGGTGTCGGTGATTTAACAGTTGCAGAATACGAAAAGCAACTCAATCAATACATAGCTAATTTGAAGAATGCTGGAGCCATATATCGCGATGCGAAAAACAAAGCGACTCAAGCTGGTATAAGGTCGCAGCAGGCGTCGGATGCATTGCGCCAATCCAAGCAAAAGGAAGCTATTGCTACTGCTAACCGTGAGTCTGCTGACCGAAATTTGGAGAAGGCGAATGCCGAACTTGATGATGCGCAGAAGGCATATGACGATGCGATCAGAAAGATGTGATTGACGGGCAGGGGCGTCGACGGAATGCCCCCCTGCCCGCAGCCAGTTACTATCTGAGGAATTTGTCAAGGGCATCATCTCGGACAAGAAGGGGGAAGGCTTCTTTAAGAGCATTGTGCACAGTAGGGTATGCAAGTGTATCCGCAAGAATGACATCATTACCGCCTGCCTCGGTATTGGCGTGGCAGAGTGCTTCCTCTTGTGTGTCTGGAACGTATGCAAGGCGATTCCGTGTCTGTGCCTCAGCAAGAGGAATATTGGCGATAATCTGATTCGCGGTAGCGGCAACCACCGGAACATGGCCAATGACCTGCATGACCTTCAGCCAAACATCGTCAGCATTCAACGCTGTAGCGCGAATTGCAGCCATGTCGAAAGTCTCTGGAGGCATCACATTCGGGGGGAACAGGGTTCCGGCGCCACTAGTGGCGAACAGACGCATCGATGGTTTATTCACCATGGAGGGATAACGCGCGGGAGCTTCGTAAATCCACTGGTCGTAAGGTTTTAGAGAACCATCTTCGTTGAACATCATCAGATGCGTGCGCGCGGCGATTACCGCCTCGGGATGCGCCCGATGTGCCTTCATAAGCTCGGAAATATAGGTATTAGGATATACCAAGTCATCGTCGAATGTGATTACAAGATCTTTTGAGAATTCTTGTAGCGCCCAGTAGTACTTCTTATGCGGTTTCAGGTTTTCTGAAACCCATCGGATTACAACATCATGTCCGATGAGATGCATGAGTGTATCAGGGAGATCCGCTTCCCGATTTGGGAAGTCTCCTTCATATAGCCATAAAACGACTTTGTCAGGTAGTGTGCGTTGCGCAAGAATGGAGCGTATGGCCAGATGAATAGTGGCCATACGTGGCGGATATGATGTCAACGAGGCGATGATGCGTTGTTTGCTGGCAATCCGTCGTCCAAGGTGCGTTGTCGTCCGACGTACCCTGTTCTTTGACTCCCAGAACCATGCGCGAATATCTATGCTCATGCTCATAAGCATATGGGATAGTGTCTACTCAGCTCAATGCTTTCTTAAGCGTGGTGAAAGAGTATATCAGCTTCTATGAACTTTATCAATGAATAATCGGGCGCGTATTGAAATTATGGATTTGCTTCATCACACGCCCGCGAACGCCAGAGTGCTACCAGCAGAAACTTGGGATAAAACAGTACCAGTGTGAGTCGAACTTCGAGGCATGTCCTTTAGCTTTACCAGCCAGTATACTCACGCCAACGATATGTGTCGGGATCTTCTGGATCTGCCGAGCAGATCATCACGGTTCCATGTTTGCTGAGTGCTTTCTTTCCGCGATCTCTCTTTTTGCACCACGCGCCAGGCGTGACTCCGCTTTCATTCACATATTCACTTGGATCTGGTTCTATCTCTCCGTGGCCATAGCGCAGAGAAATAAAGTTGATAGTTGGTGAGGTGAAAGCATTTTTACCGCCTAAAACATAAATGTTTTGAGGATAAGAAATATTTTGTTCGGCGAACGGTATGGTGGGAGAATATTTATTGCCTGCTAGTAATAGAATAGTGTTTCGGGTGCCAGCAAGAGCGCTTCCCGCCAAGGCATCTGGGAAATTCTCTCCGGTGGTAAATACTATGTCGCTCGGAGTGTATACAGATTCATTTAGTATAAAACGTCCGACTTGGTTGCTGGTATCATAGCGGGTATTGCCAGACAATCTTGTTGTTGAAAGTTGCTGATTTGACAGTTGGATCTCTACGATATTGGGCACCACTGCAGAACCGCCAACGATTATTGCTTTATCGAAGTCGAAATGAGAGAGTGATTGTTGTACATCTGGTTCCAATCCATTCTTGTCTGTTAAGAATATCGGAGAAGCTGTGGAATAGGCATATGGAGAAATCGACAATGCATCGGCAAAATTGGATGATGTGGTCACGATGCCTGTTCGGGACCATGTTACGGGGAGTTGTCTAGGCGCGTTGCGATAGATGGACAATGCTGTTTCGATACGAGTCTCTCCTGAGAATCGAACAACCGTTCCGTCTGAAACAATTTGGGACACCTGATTCTCGACGGCAGTCGATACGGCGGATGAGCCTCCGACAATTGCTACGGTTCGGGCTTCTAGCCGTTGAAGCTCATTCCTTGCTTCGCTTGAAAGAGTCGTGGAGCTTGTCAGAATGATGGGTGCTTTTAATGCACCTGCAAGTGAGGAAGCAGCCAGAGCATCGGGGAAGTTGTCTCCTGAAGCTAGTACGGCATAGTCGGATTGTTTCGGGAACGCTGTTTGTACTACGCGCCCCATCGTCTCATAGCGTGTGTTTCCGTCCAGTCGGGTGATTGACGTGGCAGAAGCAGCATAAGCGGGGGCAGCCATCAGACTACTAGCAGTAAGAACACACAGGGATCGTACTAGCAATTTCTTTCCTTTGCTCCAATGCATGGAGACACATCCTCTCTGATGTTTGTAATTAACGTATTTGGTGGTGGGGATGACGGCGTCACACGACGCATCATATGATGCCGACACCCCCGAAAAAACTCGCCTGAATCAGTCCAGCTGCTTCACCTGCATCGAGCTTTTATTCAGCAGGCCGTAGCCCTCGTTGCCGGGGATACGCACGGCGAAGTCGCAGGAGCGGCTTTCGTCCGTGTAGGCAAGCTGCTGGTTCGACTTGATGTTGCTCGGGTCAGGCAAGGAACGAAGCTGCGCGGTGAGGCGATAATCGCCATTGCAGATCGCGTCGAGCGGCAGCTCGAACGTCACGGTCTGGCGTCCGCGCTTCGTCTGATGCAGGTCGGCGGCCGTATCGTAGATGATGCCGCCGCGCTTCATGTCCAGCAGGGTGAGAGTCAGGTAGAATTCCACATCCTCATTGAACTCGTAATCCACAAGGAACCGGAACGGATCTGCAGTTTTCACCAGCTGGGAGTCCTCTGCGCGCACGTTCAGCACGGGCACGCGTTCGCTCAGGCCGGCCGGGTATTCGGTGCCAGCGTTCACGGCTGCGGCATGAGCCTTCTGTTCGGCCTCCTGGACCTTGAGGTTCTCGAGCGTGTACTGGTCGGCCACATCATCCTTGTTGCCGGAGACGACAATCTCGCCGTCCTTGATGAGGATGGCCTTGTCGCAGTAGCGCTTCACCGCGTCCATCGAATGCGTGACCAAGATGATCGTCTTGGTCGGGTCCTTCTTCATCTGCGCGAAGAAGTTGTCGCACTTGCGCTGGAACGCCTCGTCGCCCACGGCGAGCACCTCGTCGAGCACGAGGATGTCGCCTTGCGCCTTGATGGCGACGGAGAAGGCGAGACGCACTTGCATGCCGGAGGAATAGTTCTTGAGCTTCTGGTCCATGAAGTCCTCAAGTTCCGCGAACTCGACGATGTCGTCGTACATCGCGTCGATCTCCTCGCGGGTGAAGCCGAGCAGCGCGCCGTTCAGGTACACGTTCTCGCGGCCGGTGAGCTCCGGATTGAAGCCCACGCCCAATTCGATGAACGGCACCAGTTTGCCCTTGACGGACACGCTGCCCTTTTCGGGCACGTAGATTTGCGAGATGATCTTCAACAGCGTGGACTTGCCGGAACCGTTGCGTCCGACGATGCCGAAGAAGTCGCCCTGACGCACCTCGAAGCTGATGTCCTTGAGCACATGCTGCTCGGTGAATCCCTTGATGCCCTTCGTCCAGTTGAGGAACGCCATCTTCAAGCCCGTGGCCTGTTCGGTGGGCAGGCGGAAGTATTTCGCCACATGGTCGACCTTGAGGACGACGGGACGGTCGTCGTTCGGGTTAGTCGGGTTGGTCGTGTTGTCGATGGTATTGTCGGCCATCAGAGCACCTCCGCGAACTTGGCGCTGTACTTACGGAAGACGTGGACGCCCAGCCACAGCACCAGCACGGACAGCACGTAGGGGATCAGGCACAGGATCTTGTTGTCCACCACGGTCCAGATGGTCGGCACGTATTCCGGCGACAGCAGATTGTGGCGGATGTCCATGATCGTCTGCGTGGCCGGCATGAGCATCATGAAGTCGGCGGCCCAGCTGAACTCCGGGTTCTTCTGCACCATCGACAGCGGGTAGATGATAGGGGTCGCGTAGAACAGCGCCTGCAGGATGACATCCCAGATGTGGCCGATGTCGCGGAAGTACACGTACAGCGAGCCGAGCAGCAGGGCCACGCCGAGCGAGATTGCGTACAGCTGCAGGATGCTGGGGATCACGGTGATCACGCGCCACGTGTAGTGCGCGTGCGCGAAGGAGCCGAAGAGGATGACCACGCCGAGGTTGATGGCTAGGGAGATCATCGACCCCATCGTGGTGGCAGCCACGATGATGTAGTTCGGGAAGTGAATCTTGCGCAGCAGGTCGCCGCGGTCCACGATGGAACGCATGCCCATGCTTGTGGATTCGGTGAAGAACTGCCACAGACAGGTGCCGCACAGCAACGAAATCGGGAAGGTGGGCGTGCCGTCCGTGAACTTGAGGAACTTGACGAACACGACGTACATGACGGCGAACAGCATCAGTGGCTGGAGCACCGACCACAGCACACCAAGATACGAGCCTTGGTAGCGCAGCTTGAAGTTGGTCTTCACCAGCTCCTTGAATACGACCAGCGCATAGTGGTACCTCTCCTGGAGGCGTTTGATCACGTCTTTCACAAGCGTCCTATCCTACTCATGCGAGACAACATGGCGTCTGCCGCCAGTGTCTCTGCCCAGCGTTCCCACATATTCTAGTGGGAGGCGGGTATGTGGGGGGCTTGCGCCGCTACTTCTTCCTGCCGAGCAAATCCTTCGCGATGGAAAGCGGTTTGATCGCCGCGTTACCTAGTCGATACGAGACCGAATGGTAGATGCTGCGCACGCGCCGGTCAAGATCATGAATCTGGCGGTTCTGGGCCTCGATAGTGTGGTCGCGGTTGGTGATGCGTTTCTCCAACACCTCCACCCAATCACGGGTTTCGCACAATTGCTTCCACAGGTCGCCGACATGCCAATCACCGTCCAACGCGGTGAGAATCAGCTGGGAGCGGGTCTGTCGCACGAGTTCGACGAAACGATAGTCGCGTTCCTCGTAGTAGTAGTCCTTGTCGTCTGGCAGTGCCTCCAGCAGCGGGTAGGAGGCGTCCATCATTGTGACCGCCGTCGGACGTTCCAGCGACTGCACGTTCCACAAGATGAAGTGGGATACCCAGTTCTCGTAGCTACGCTTGGTGAGCGTGTAGTTATCCGTAGTTTTCAGATAGTCGCCGATTGTCGTGACGGCGTTGAGCGCGTTCTGCCAGCTCTTCCTGCGCGTCGCCTCCAGCGATGTGGCGTTGTGCGTGCGGTGGTGGAACAGCATCGCGTCCGTGCAGTAGATGGACGGGGCGATGGCCAGCGCCACGAACGTGAAGAACGCGTCGTTCGTCGTGCGCAGCGCCTGGAAGCGTAAGCCGCGCTCGCGGATGAAATCGGCGCGGAACAGCTTATCCCACGGCCATCCGATGAAGCTCTGGAACGTGGTGCCCGCGTAATCCGCGTTATGCAGCACCTGTCTCGTCGACATGTCCTTGATGGTGTAGTCGATGAGCGCTTCCTCATGGGTCTCGGCATCATGGCTGTTCGACCGGGCGACGACGATATCCACGCCGGTGCGTTCCGCGATGCCGGTCATCGTTTCCAGCGTGTCCGGTTCGATGAAGTCGTCGGCATCGAGGAAATACAGGTATTTCCCAGTGGCGTGGTCCATGCCGTTGTTGCGGGCGACGCCGGCGTACTGGTTGGACTGCGTGAGCAACGTGACGCGAGCATCCCGTTCGGCGATGGACGCCACGATTTCGCGGGTATCGTCGGTCGAACCGTCATCGACGACGATGACCTCGATGTCCTTCGCAGTCTGCTTGATGACGCTCGTCACGCACTCGGCGACATACTCCTGCGCGTTATACGCGGGGATGATGACCGAAACAAGGGGGGGTGATGATACTGCTTCCACGCCGGCTCCGCTTCTTCGAAAGGACAGAATATGCGGACAGTATACCCCTGCAGCCGGTCAGCACTTCGAAGGTTCCCCCTATATTAGGTACGGATTTACTGGAGACGACGTATGGACGATCTATCGCCATGATCGACTATGCGGGCGAGGGAAGGAACTAGTATGCCCCAAAAACCTGCCGCAAGGAACGTGTCCATCGAACTGTTGCGCATTGTCGCGATGTTCCTGATTCTGACGTGCCATTTCGTTATTCATTTCGACTGGGACCATCATCAGCTGCGAGTGGTTCTTCCACAAGAGCCTGGCTGGTGGTCGGCATTGCGATTCGTGATTGTGCAGTACGGCCAGGTGGGTGTATCCATCTTCTTCATCATCTCCGGGTACTTCCTGGTGGAGAAGTCGTTCAAGTGGAATCGTTTGGTAAAGACTTGGTTGCAGATGTTCTGCTATTCCGTGGCCTTTCTCATTATCGTGCTCTTACTGGGTGCATTCCATCATTATCCTATGGCGGTGGAGCCGATAATGCATGGGGTGGATTTGTATCGGTCGATACTGGCCAGTTTATTCCCGTTCTTCTACAACAGTTACTGGTTCATTGGTGCGTACCTGCTGATGCTTTTAGTCGCACCATATCTCAATACACTGTTTAATACGTTGCCAAAGCGTTCCATGGAGATGTTGATTGTGCTACTGGGTTTCTTCAGTATTCAGATTCTCATCTTCGAACGTGCTTCGAACTGGAACAATCTCGTCTATGCTATGTTAGGATATCTGATAGGCGGATGGTTGCGCAAGTATTATCAAGATTATGAGGATAGGTTCAGAACTCTCCCAATGATTGGAATAATCGTAGCGTTGACGTTGCTCATGGTCGCGTTCAACCATTACATATCGGAACAATCATGGCTGGTGGATTTCATGGGGTGGAAAAACCGGATTCATGATGGCATTGTTCTCTTCCCCATCATCATCGGTATGTTGGTGTTCATCATGGTAAGCCGTGTCGATATGAACCAATCCCCGGAGGTTGTGCAGAGAGCTATCTGTACCATAGCGCCTACCACTTTCGGCATCTACCTCATCCACGAGAACTGGTTCGGATTTCGCATTGTATGGGATTGCGTCTCGAAAATGAGTTACCCTCCCTCTCTGCCTATTCTACGCCCTATGGCGGGAGTGTGTATTATCGTTATTGTGTTTATTGTTCTAAGTTGCATTTCTTGGCTAATTGATGCAATAATTGTGCACCCCGTAGAAAAGGTGCTTCTTTCGCGAGTGTAAGTGAAATATAATAGATATGCGAAGGTAAAGAAATGAAGATGATTGCAGGCAAACTGGCTATCAATAATCGAGCTTTTTTAGCAGTGTTGACACTAGTTGGCGTTGCCGTCTCTATGATGTCCTTTCATGAAGGACGATTTATTGCATTGAGTATGATCGGCATTGCTGGATTTTACTTTATTGTATATTTAATAGTGCGTAATACTCAGGCGTTGAAAGTTGTCGTTGAATTACAGTTCCGTGCGGCAATTTCTCTGATTGTCCTTACTTTTGTCTTTCTTGTATTTGCTGGCATCTACTTGTCTCAATATAACTTTATTCCCATATGGGATTACGCCAATTATTGGAACAATACATTAGGCTTTAATCGCAGTCTGCAGAATGGAGCTGTGGATACTTTTCGGCAAGTTGTCTACAGTGTGAATTACTCGGATTATAATTTGCTGTTGTCGTGGATTATGTCTTTCCCAGTATATCTTTTCCCGTCATGGAAGGGGGCTGTGTTTATTGAGTCATGTATTGCTGCCGTTCCAGCCGCATTGCTTATGGCAGGGTTCATCGTATCCAAATCAATGGGTTCGAGTGTGTCTAATGGTTCGTCTGGAGTTTTTGTTGCCGCGTATGCTTTCTCTTTGTTTACTCCCTCGTTTCTTGCACCTATATTTTTAGGCTATTTTGATGCCGTACCCGCAGTTCTATTTATTGCTTTACTTGTTGCATTGATGGATGTAAACTTCCCAAAGAGACGTTTTGGGGCTATTTTTATTGGCTTAGGCCTATGCGGTGTGTTTTTGCTTAGAAGGTGGTTTATCTTCGGTGTTATTGGGATGGTTTTATGCTGTTTGATATATTGGACAGGTGCGATTGTTGTAAATGCAAGTGCCGGTCGCATCGCGCTCTTTAAATTGTTATGCTTCCGTGTGGCCACGTTGGCTATTGTCGTCGCGCTTCCTCTTATGTCCGTCTTTCGGCCTTTTGTGTTTAGATCCGCCGGAGGTCAGTACTCGCAATCCTATAGTGCTTGGACTGTCTATGATTCTTATCCCGCCAAGATTCTTAATGTCGTCAACAGAATCGGATTGCTTTGGTTTATTGTTGGTTTAATTAGTGTCGTAATATTGTGTATCGTATATTCTCGTCTATCGGTTTTGAATAAAACAGATTTCTGTGAGTCTATTATTTTACCCGTGTCTGTCTTTCTGGGTGCTGTGTTGTCCTCTGTGGTATTCTGGCATGTTCAGGACTTTGGAGAACAGCATTGGTATGTTATTCTCTTTTTTATTGAAATTTTTTCTTCGGTTCCATTCTTTTCATGCGTAAATCTGTTGAAGAATGGTGATGTGCGCACTGTCATTAATCTAATAGTAGTTGCTCTATCAGTCGTTTCCTTGTTGCAAGGGTTTTCTGTTGTGTCTGTTCCTTCTCAGATTAGTCTTCTGCTGGGTAAGCAAAGTGTAGTTCGTCCTATCAAGCAAAATGATGTTACGCAGAAACGTGAGTTGATTACATACCTTCGTCAGCAGACCGTGAATGGAGAAGCGGTATATTTTGCTGCTGCGAGTGCTAACTTAAACTATTCTCTTGCCGATACGACTTTGCTTCCGGATGTAGTAGGATCAGCTTTTCCTGTTATTGCAGCTGATGTCGATTCGCGTGATGGTTTTAATACTGAATTCTTTGATGCTCGTTTTGTTGTTACATCTACTCCAGTTTCCTTGCACATGAATGAAGAGAACGAAAGAGTTGTTGTTGCACTCAATAGTCTGGTGCAGGATTCCTCTAGTTTTCTTGGGCGTCATTATGTTGAACGTCGATCGTTTCAGTTTGACGGCCCTGTCGTAGTTCATGTTTATGAGAGAGTGTCCCCTATTGAAGCCGAAGATATTATGACTTTGAAAGATTATTTCAATAGATGGTATTCGGATTCTCCGGATTTGTTTGCTAATCGTTTTGATGGCTATGTCAGCAATATGAAGCAAGATGAATCTGTGCAGTAAGTTCCACTTAAGCTGCACGGTCGGAGTGCCTCATCGGAAAGTGAGCGTGTAATCCTATTCCTTGTCGGCTTGTGGGGGTTTCGTTGTATTCCGGTTCGACACCCGCGATCCCTGCGAGCGTCTTGTTCAAGTATGCCATGTCCGGGCCGAGCTTTCTTTCCAGACGCT
>ENA-OPAA01001653-OPAA01001653.1-human-gut-metagenome-genome-assembly--contig:-NODE-1653-length-12451-cov-2.539932_pt1 | contig 12451 bp, 12 predicted proteins | sample MGYA00241049_ERZ501414 | MGnify/ENA primary metagenome ERZ501414 (study PRJEB25962, sample SAMEA2042520) | human gut metagenome | biome: human gut; feature: human-associated habitat; material: faeces... | reverse complement strand
ACGTTGTTATCATAGGTATAATAGCACTATCAGAAAAAAAAATCAAGTTTTTTTACGGTTTTTATTGTTCCACTGGCGGCATATCCTCCGCCGGTGCATTTTCGGCTGGCTGCTGCTCTTCGGCCGGTGTATTCTCTGCCGGCACATCCTGTGCAGGTTGTTCTTCCGCTGGCGTGTCCTCCGCCGGCTGTTCTTCCGATGGTGTATCCGCAGAAGGCGCTTCTGTTGTCTCCCCTGTCGTCTCTTCTGTCGCCTCCTCTTCCGTATCTGGTTGTTCTTCTGCCCTGTCCCAGATAATGTCGGTCGTCTCCGGTGTCCATGTCTCTAAATGAAGTGTACCGCTCAGCCCGTCAAGCTGTGGCAGAATAATGGATAGCCGCACAACTTTCTGCGACAGGCTGTCCTCAGAACCGATTTTCACCTGGATCGTTCCATAGTAAAGCACCGGCTCCATGTTACTGTCATACTGGATCTCATCCGGGAGCAGATTATATTTTTTCAAAGTCTGTGTCAGGTTCAGTAAATCCCGCAAAATATCACTGTTCTCTAATTGCAGTTTCTCATAAAGTACCACTTCCTCACAGGAGATTCCTGTGATCTTTGGCACACCGTCAATCACTTCCGTAGATGTCTCGACTACAAATCCATCTTTGTCAAAATAAGCATTCTGACCAATGGAATTAATATAAAGATAGCCGAGCATTCCTTTTTCGTAAACTTTAATATGTACGGTATGGGGATTGTCCAGTGAAACCTCCATCGTATCTACAAACGGAACTTCCCCGATATCCACAAATCTGTATTTCAGATCTACATACAGGGAATTCCAGGAATATTCATCATTCAGCACCATGTTTTCAATCTGTGTGGAGCTGTACAGTTCATTTCCCTCCACGACAACGTTTTCCACGGTAAAAACATTCATGACAATGAAAACGCCCGCTGCGATAAGCAGAATCAATATCAACAGGATGTACAATCCTATCTTTCTGCGCTTTTTTCTTCTTCTCTCTTCTTTTATCATATTTAATTAACCTCAAATTTAATTCCCTTTGCCACGGAAAGCGCAAGCCCCATCTCTGCAAGCAGGAATAAAACCGAAGTACCTCCATAACTGATAAACGGCAGTGAAATACCGGTATTCGGGATCGTATTGGTCACAACCGCAATATTTAAAATAACCTGGATGGACAAATGCGCCATAATACCAACCACGACCAGCGCCCCATAAAGGTCTGACGCATTATTGGCAATGATCATAAATCTCCAGATCATCAGCAGAAACAATAAGATCACGCACACCGCGCCAAAAAGTCCAAGTTCCTCACAGATAACAGAGAAAATCATATCATTCTGCGCCTCAGGAATAAATCCCAGCTTCTGCATACTCTCGCCAAGCCCTTTTCCAAATAAACCGCCGGAACCGATCGCATACAGTCCCTGTAAGGTCTGATAACCCTTCTCGTAGGCTTCCGGATTCAGCCAGATCTTGATACGATCCATCCGGTATGCCTCAAAACTGATGAAAACAACACCTACCACACCGACTGCCGCTGCCATCAACACAAAGTGGGAATACTTCGGACTGGCAACAAACAACATACAGACTGCAATTCCAAGTATAATGATCGCTGTACTTAAGTTATTGTAGGCGACCACTGCAACGATTGGAAGCACAATTGCCATTATCTTGACAAGGCTCATGAATTCACCCATTTTCTGTGGTGTCTTATAAATAACCGTTGCCAGAAAAATAATAACCGCAAACTTGGCAAACTCTGACGGCTGGAAAGATAACGGCCCGATTTTTAACCATCTCGCCTGACCGTTTGCCTCTGTACCAATAAAAATAACGGCGGTACAGAGCACGATAGCTGCCAGATACGCCATGGAACTCACCTTCATCCAGAACCGATATGGGATTTTCGATACAATATACATACCTACAATGCCGAGCCCTGTTGCAAACAACTGTTTTTTTACAAAATAGGAAGCATCCCCAAACTTATTGGAACCTGCATAGGAACTGGTACTGTACAACATGACCAATCCAAAACACAAAAGAAAAATGATCAGAAACAAAAGACTGTAATCGAAATATTTAATTGGCTTTTTTTTCTTTTCCGTCTGCTGACCTCTTGCCATTCCAATTCCTCATTTCTTATTTACTGCACGTCATGCCATTATGCCTGACATTTTTTATTCTGCCAGATTGCGCACGTATTCCTTAAAAATGCGTCCGCGCTCCTCATAGTTTGCGAACATGCCCCAGCTTGCACATGCAGGGGAAAGCAATACCGCATCCCCGCTCACTGCGTTTGCATAACAGGTGTCAATTGCCTCCTCAAATGTATCACAGAGTATGACATCCTCAAAGCCATGTTTCTTCGCACATTCCGCAATCTTTTCCTTCGTCTGACCGATCAGCACGAGTTTCTTCACCTTGCCGTCAAAACTCTCAATCCACTCATCATATTCAGACTGTTTGTCATAACCTCCACCGATCAACAGTGTCGGACGGTTCATCGCGCGGATTCCCTGGATTGCCGCATCCGGGTTTGTTCCCTTGGAATCATTGTAAAACTTCACGCCGCGTTTTTCTGTCACATACTCAATTCTATGCTCGACTGCCTGGAAACGTTTCAGCACTTCCACAATTTTATCCATCGGTACGCCAAAGCTTACCGACATTCCGACTGCCGCCATGACATTCTCATAATTGTGTTTTCCTAAAATATTCAGCTCATTTACATTGATCACTTTTGTGTCCGTTGTGCCGTCTGCATAAAAAATATCTTCTCCGTCCAGATAAAGTCCCTTTTCCAGTCTGCGCTTGCTGCTGAAAAATACAACTTTTGTCTGAAGTGTCTCGCCAAACCTGCGCAGCACTTCATCCTCATAATTCAACACACAGGTATCCCCGGCGGTCTGATTCTTTGTAATGCTCTCTTTTGTCTCGATATAACATTCCATCGTATGATGACGGTTCAGATGATCCGGTGTGATATTTAAAATAGCTGTCACTTCCGGCGCAAACTCATGTGTTGTCTCTAACTGAAAGCTGCTGATCTCTGCGACTGTCACAGTATCCTCTGTCGTGTTTGCCGCTACCGATGTGTATGGGATTCCAATATTGCCGACCACTTTCACATCATCGAAATAATTCGCCATGATCTCACCCACAAGCGAAGTTGTCGTAGTTTTTCCGTTTGTTCCGGTAATTGCAATAATTCTTCCTTTTGCAAAATGATAGGCAAGTTCAATTTCGCCCCAGATTGGAATCTGTCTGTTTCGAAGTTCATTGACCATCGGAAGGTCTGTCGGCACGCCCGGACTTAACACAACAAGATCAATGCGCGCCATATCTTCCGGTGCAAGTTCTCCCAAAAGAATCTCTGCTCCGGCAAATACCGGATTTTTCTCGATCAATGCTGTCACATCTAAATCTTTATTTCCATCAAAAAGTACAAATGTGATTCCTTTTTTTCTGAGCAGTTCTGCGGCTGCAACTCCGCTTTTTCCAGAACCTACTACTAACACTCTTTTTCCTTCTAAATTCATCGTCTTATCCTTCCAATCTCCTGCTCCGTTCGGGCAGGTCATTTTGCAATTTTCCAATGCGATTTATAAGCCTAATAATGCAAGCATGCAAAGCAGTGCTGTCACGATTGCAAACACTGCGACAACTCTCGTCTCTGACCATCCACCAAGCTCAAAATGATGATGGAGCGGAGCCATTCTGAAAATCCGCTTTCCAACACCTGTTTTTTTCTTAGTGTATTTAAAATAAGTAACCTGAACCATAACAGATATGACTTCTGCCAGATAAATCAGTCCAACGATCAGGATATATAATGGCATCTGGAGCATATAGGCAGTTGCTACAACAAAGCCGCCCAGTGCCAGGGAACCGGTATCTCCCATGAAAACACTTGCCGGATACACATTAAATAATAAGAATCCAAGCAGGGCTCCTGCTACTGCACAGGTGATTGGTGCAATCCCTGCATTCGTTCCGATTGCCACAACGGAGAAAAAGGTTGCAACCATAATGGTAACACTTGACACAAGGCCATCCACACCATCGGTAAAATTCACACCGTTTACGGTTCCGATCACTGCAAAATAAAGTAGCGGAATCGCAAGCCATCCGATATTTAAGTACTTTCCGCCGGAAAATGGAATCAACATAGTAAGTTCAATTCCGGAATAACGCACCATGTAAACTGCAAATACTGTTGTCACAATAAACTGTAAGATCATCTTCTGCCACGGGAGCAGTCCGTCTGATCTGCGAAGCACTACCTTCAGATAATCATCCAGAAAACCGATCACACCGAATCCTACGGTCATAAAAAGGATTGGGATAATTCTCGGATAATCTTTGACATAAAACAGAGAGGTAATGATAATACTTGCCAGTATCATAAGTCCACCCATAGTCGGGGTTCCATTTTTCTTCAAATGGGATTCCAACTCTTTACGCTCCGTCTGCCCCACCTTTAACCGTTTCAAAAAGGGGATCACGATCGGTCCTAAAATTGCACTGATTGCAAAAGAAATCAAAACTGGTATCACTATTTCATAATCCATGACTAAACACCTCTTGTATTTTTTCTAACGTTCAATTCGCCTAACTAGTATACGTTATTTCATCTCATTTATCAAGGTAAGGCAAAATGTTTTCGAATATTTCCTTCGCCACAGGAGCAGCGATCGTTCCGCCGTAATAAATCCCCTGCGGATTGTTAATAACAACAAGCACAAGCACCTGCGGATTGTCAGCGGGCGCAAATCCGAGAAACGATGAAATGTATTTATGGTCGCTTCTTGGAAGTGTCTGTGAGGTTGCTGTCTTTCCGCCGATGGAAAAGCCCTCGATTTTGGCATTTTTTCCGGTTCCCTCTGACACCACTTTCTCCAGCAGATAGCGCATCGTTTCCGAAGTTTCTGCTGTGCAGATATTCTCATGCGTTTCATAGGAGAACGTTTTTACTGTATTTCCGTCCGCATCCTGCACGCTTACGCCAAAATGTGGTGTCACGCGCGTTCCCCCATTAATAATAGAAGATACCGTCGTGACAAGCTGGATGGGGGTAATCTGAAACGACTGCCCAAACGAGATTGTCGCAAGTTCCACCGGTCCAATATTTTCCGTCTTATGCATGATTGTTCCCGCTTCCCCCGGAAGATCAATATTCGTTTTGGATAACAGCCCGAACTGTTTGAAGTAACCGACAAAGTTCTCCGCGCCTAACCGCTCGCCAAGTTCCATAAAAACCGGGTTGCAGGAGTTCATGATCCCTGTCTCAAATGTTTCCGCACCGTGCCCTGTCGTTCTCGCGCACCGGATTCTTCTGTCCTCCACTATTTTATAGCCCGGACAGAAAAATGCATCGTCCAGTTTTACCACTCCCTCTTCTAGCGCTGCCGCTGCCGTAATAATCTTAAATGTGGAACCCGGCTCATAGGTATCACTGATGCACTGGTTTCGCCACATTTTATTCAACAGATTCTGTTTTTCTTCCGCTGACACAGCTTCCCCGTTGTCCCCAACCAGTGTAAACGGATCGTTCAGGTCAAACTCAGGATAATTCACCATCGCCATAAGTTCGCCGTTCTGCGGGTTCATCACGATCACGGAAACACTGTCCGCTGACTTTTTTGTGCAGACCTTTTTTGCCGCCTGCTCACAGTACATCTGAATATTGTAATCTAATGATAAGCAAAGGTCATAACCGTTCACGGGTTCTAATCTGCTCTCCCCGGCATTCTCAATCTCAATTCCTCTCGCATCGGTTAACGTGAGGATTTTTCCGTTGGTTCCCTGAAGGTATTCATCATACTTTACTTCAAGTCCCAAAATGCCCTGATTGTCGGCCCCGGTAAATCCAAGTACTTTGGAAGCAAGCGTCCCATAAGGGTAATATCGTTTATAATCCTCATCCACTTTCACTCCGGAGAGTCCATAGGCTCTGATTGCGTCCCCGGTCTCCTTTGCGACATTTGTTTTCACTCGCTCGATGGAACTGACTTTCTCCACACGTTTTCTAGCAGTCTCTTCCGAAATGCCAAGTTCTTTCACAAGCATAGCAATGACTTTTTCAGGTTCTTCCATCTGGTTATGGATCACGGAGATCGTGCATACAGATTTGTTTGTGGCAAGCACTGTGCCGTTTGCATCTAAAAGTTTTCCCCGTGCCGCCTTAATATCTCGCTCCCTCTCATGAAGATTCTCCGCTTTATTTCCATAATATTCGGAGCAGAATATCATCAGATAGACCAGTCTTCCAATCAGAAACATCATAATAAAAAAAACTGCCACGAATACGATCATTACCTTTTTGCGGTTAAAGGTCTTATTCCGATACATAAAACAAAAACCTCATAAAAGTCTTCCTTGCATTTTATTCCAACTTTTATGAGGTTATGTTTCTATTCACTGTTATCGGATGTTGTTCCTGCTTCTTCTGCATTTACACCATCATTTTCGGCGTTTTCTTCGTTGTTTTCCTCGGCTCCCGGAATATCTTCCATGGTATCCGGCACATCATCCGTTCCTTCCGGTTCTTCCTCCGGAATATTTCCTGTCACACGGTCTGTCACAGCGGCTGCGCCTGTATCCGTTCCGGTAATATCCCATCCGGAATGTAAGCCTGTCGTCTCCTCATCCGGATAAATATTCATATAAGGAAGTACTTCTTCTAAAATCTCCCTCACAATATTCTGTGCAAATGTACTGTGTGGCTGATCCTGCGAGTTCGGCTCATCCACAAAACAGTAGATCATTAACTGAGGATCGTCCACCGGTGCAAAACCGATAAAAGAGACCAGATAGTTCACACCGTCACGCGGCACTTTCTGTGCCGTTCCGGTTTTACCTCCCATGGAGTAACCGTCTACTTTTGCCGTATTTCCGGTACCGGATGTCACGGTTGAGTACATGTATTGTTTTAATGTATCACTTGTTGTCTTGGATACTGTTTCACGCAGCAACGTCGGGGAAATATCCTGAATCGTATTTCCATTCTGATCCGTGATCTTGCTTACCACTCTCGGCTGATATAATTTACCGCCATTGACCAGGGAACAGAAAGCGGTTCCAAGCTGGATCATTGTGGTGTTAAAGTTCTGTCCGAAAGCATTGGTTGCAAGACTCAGCTGTGATGTTGTATCCAATGTGTAAATCAGGGAATCTGTTCTCGATTCTCCCGGAAGATCAATGTTCGTTTTCTGTCCAAATCCAAAAATCTGCTGGTACTTTGTAAAGTTCTCTGCCCCGATCCGGTAAGACATCTGCATCAAGGCATCATTGCAGGAGTTCATTAACGTCTGCTCCAATGTCTGCATTCCGTGTCCGCCTTTTCGATAGGCAACACATTTTACGGTAAATCCGCTGAGCTGTTCGGCTCCATCACAGAAAAAGGTATCATTGGTCGACAGTGTTCCTGTCTCAAGCCCGGCTGCAACCGTAAATGGTTTTGCCGTTGATCCCGGCTCATAAGTATAGGTCAGACATATGTTCTGCCACAACTGATTTAACGCTTCGAGTCTCGCATCATCATCCATCGCATCGATCTCTTCCTGTGTATAATACTCAGATAAATCCCATGGATTGCTCAGATCGTAGTTTGGATACTGTGCCATTGCAAGGACATCGCCATTGTCCGGTTTCATGATGAGCACGCCGATTCTTGTTGCTCCGCCCTCACCCTCTCTGTAATTGTCTGTGTAGGCCTCGTTAAACTCCTGTATTTTCTTCTCTACCACCGACTGGATCGTCGCATCGATCGTTGTCACTAACGTATTGCCGTTGACTGCCGGTTTGATCGTTTTTTCAAAATTACTGTCTGAATTCAGATATCCATACTGTCTGCCGTTAATTCCATTTAACGTGTCATCATAATAATTTTCCAGTCCATTAATTCCGAGGTTACCGGATGTTGTGAACCCGATCACAGAACTTGCCAGTTTTCCATATGGATATTGTCTCTGGTACTCTTTTTCAAACCAGACACCTTTGATATATGGATTGACCAGTTTTCCCTTTTCATCCCGCTCCTCCTGCAGATTCACAAAAGGCTGGATCGTATCATAGGACAAACGTTTGGCAAGCACAATATATCTGCTGTCCGGAGAGTCTTTCAGATAAGAATAAAGCTGTTCACTCGTCAGATCCGGGAAGCAGCTTACAAGCGCATTGATCGTCGGCTCCACATATTTTTCATCATCATTTAAAACGGAGCAGTCCAGGATCACATTATAAACTGCGATACTGGTTGCCAGCACAGTTCCTTTTGCGTCTACAATGTCTCCTCTCTGATAAGGAATTGTCTGGCTGTCATAGCCCTGCTGTGCCAGAACGATTTTCTCATATTTTTCTCCACTGGTGTATTCAATATACATCAGTCTTCCGATGAGTCCGATCATAAGCGCTGCAACAACCGTAAACATGACGATCATTTTTTTCTGCATACGCTTTGGAAACTTTAACATCGGCTTTTTCGGTCTTCTTTTTGCCATTCTACCACCTGAATAATTTTTTTGCCTGAAAATTCCCTCTATTGCGGGATTTCATTATACTGATTCATGTAGTCTGTCTTATCTACAGAGTAGTAGACGATCTGATCCTGTGTTGCATAAAACATACCAAGTTCATTGATTGCCTTCTCCTTGATTGCATCGAGATCTACTGCGGTATTAATTCTCTTGTAAGCCTCGTCATTGTCAGCCTTAAGGTCTGTCACCTGGCTCTCTAAGCTTGCGATTTTTTTCATTCTTGCCGTTACATCGGACTGAAGCTTAATATAAGCACCACAGAAAATGCCAAATACGGTCACTGCCATTGTCAGGAATACAACATAACTTTTGCTCATGCGAAGCGCTTTTTCCTGATTTCTGGCTGCGGCACGTCTGCGTTTTCTCAGCTCTTCCTCGCGTTCCCGCTCCTGTCTGTCTCTGCGCTCTTTGCGGTAATCCGGCATCGCCTCCATACGGCGTACGGTGTTGCCATCTACCTGATAGGCTGCTCTATTTCGATTGTTGTGATTTACTGTTCTGTTCGGCATCTGCTACACCCTTTCAAAAACTCTTAATTTTGCACTCTTGGAACGGGAGTTCACTTCTAATTCTTCCTCGGAAGGAAGGATTGGTTTTCTTGTAACTACCTTTCCCTTGGATTTTTTACCACATACGCACACTGGAAAATCACTCGGACAGGTACATGGGTTCTCATTTCGTTTAAAATTCGTCTTTACAATACGATCCTCTAAGGAATGGAACGTGATAATACAGATTCTTCCACCCGGATTCAAAAGGTCGATCATATCATCCAGATTATTCTGCAGTACTTCTAACTCTTTGTTCAGCTCAATACGGATTGCCTGAAAGGTTCTTTTTGCCGGATGTCCACCGGTCACCTGAACTTTCATTGGAATGGAAGCCCTTATGATTTCTGTCAGTTCTCCGGTTGTCTCGATCGGTTTCTTTGCCCTCTCCTGCACGATGTGTTTTGCAATATTTTTTGCAAACTTGTCCTCACCATAATCACGGATGATCCGGTAAAGATTCATCTCACTGTATCCGTTTACGATATCTTTTGCAGTCAGGCTCTGTCTGTCATCCATTCTCATATCAAGTGGAGCATTCTCATCACGGTAAGTAAAACCTCGCTCCGGTGTATCTAACTGAAACGAAGATACGCCAAGATCCAACACGATTCCATCCACCTTTTCCACGCCAATGCGGTGAAGTTCCTCTTTCATGTTGGCGTAATTGCTTCGGATAATGGTGATCTTGTCACCAAATTCCTTTAATCTTTCTCCGGCGGCTGCGATTGCATCCGCGTCCTGATCGATTCCGATCAGCCTGCCTTTTTCTGATAACCGTGAAGCCACCTGGTAAGCATGTCCGCCACCGCCAAGTGTTCCATCCACATAGATTCCGTCAGGCTTGATATTCAAATTTTCAATTGTCTCACTTAGTAATACTGAATAATGATTAAATTCCATTGTGATCCTCTCTGCCTGACTTTTGCTCTGGCTCTCTTTTTTTATTCTCTGTGGATCAGATGCTGAACCCTAAATCTGCCATGTGTTCTGCAATCTCATCCATCTCATCTTCATCATATGTATTCTCCTGCCATCTGTCTTTGTCCCAGATTTCCACTCTGCTTAAGACTCCGACTAAAACGACATCTTTTGTCAGATTTGCATATTCTCTTAAAACTGGTGGAAGAAGGATTCTTCCCTGCTTGTCCAGTTCACAGGAAGCTGCTCCTGCAAAAAAGAAACGTGAAAACTTTCTTGCATCCTTGGAAGTCATGGAAATGTTTCTGAATTTCTCTTCGATGTTGTGCCATTCTTCTTTCGTATACACAAACAGGCATCCATCCAATCCCTTTGTCACTACAAGCTGCTCTCTGAATTTTGCCGGAACTATCAGTCTGCCTTTTGGATCAACTGTGTGGTTGTATTCTCCCATAAACATGACACAATCACCTGCCTTTGTGCGGCAGCTGGTTCCTCTTGATTTTCCATTTCTGTGGTCATTTGCCACCACTTCGAACCATTCTCTACCACTTTCCACCACTTTTAAACATATATTAGACTATTCTTAAGAAAAAATCAATATTTTAGCGCAAAAAAATAATGCCAGACCAGTTATTTCCTGATTTGGCATTATTTTCCATTCTTCTCTACTTACTTCTTTCTGTTTCCTCGATATACTCTTCAATCAGCTGATCGAGTTTTGTACTTTTTTGATAGTAATTATCAAACTTATCCTGTCGTAAAAGTGCCTGATCCAGTTCAAATCGAACGGATTCGATTTCCTGCTGTAACTCACTCAACTTTCTCATATGAATCCTCCTGATTTCCTCAATGGAAAATGCAATTTTACAAATTCAAATTTCTGCTAATTGCCGGAGCAGAGAATAGTCCCTTTTTCTTTTCCCCTTTTTCTTTTCCTCTCTTTTATATTCTCCATATTACTATCCGCAGATTCAAAAATCAAATGAATTAGGTGATGAGTTTTCTCCAAAATTCGACATTTCCAAACGGATTTTTTCACAATTGCACGTATTTCCTACAAAAACAGCGCATCCATTTTTCGACTTTGGATGCGCTGTTCATAAAAAATTAATATTTGATTCGTATGTTTTCCTATCGTTTTTGTATGTTTTTCATTTTTCAGGAATGTTTTAACCGGAATTCTGCCCTTTTCTCGGCGAGTAAATGTATCATTGTCTCCATTGCCTTGTAGTTCACCTCCACAATGTGATGGATATCATCCTCCACATCATGCTTTCTCACAAGATAATCATCATGGGATTTCTGGATAAAATCGCAAAGATTTCTGGCACTGTTAAATTCCAGATGATCTGCTTTATGCGGTTTTGCAGCGTCCGTCCTGATATATCTCCGCAAATCCCGCTTTAACTTCTCCTCGTAAGAACAGTGATCCTTCAGACTTCCCGGATAGATCTTATTGTGAGGATAGGTAAAATAGTCTGCCAGATAGTGGCTGATCTGTCCAAGATCCATGTAATACTTGCGCCCTTTTTTCTTCTCCACCAGTTTTCTGCCCTCGGAAAGGCGCTCAATATGGCGTCTGATATCCGGGTAAGTTCCGTCCATCTCATGGCGCTTATAGACGAAAGATGGCTTAATGTCCGGCAGGACACTTCCGATGTAAAAAGATAATTTATGTTTTTTCAGATCATTGTCTTCCATATTATTTACAATGTAACGTGCCAGTGAAATATGTGATTTTTTTCTCATAAGTACCGCCTCCAAACAGGAATCTTTTTGTTTTTCCAACTCCCATACTACATCTCCGCGGCAAAAGAAACAAGGGTATCTTTGTAAACTTTTTGTGTAGTTTTTGTGTTTTAAAGCACTTGAAGCCTGCTTTGCAGATGTAAATTTTCTTATCCTGCTTTTTTATGGTCTGCACAAATGGAGCATGTGCAGACCAGTTTCATACCTGTATTAATTATTCATATTTACAGTTGCACTCGAAGCTTGCGCACTCTGTCTCTCCACAGGTGCAGGCTCCGGCACCGGAAATACCGATATGATCTGCGTGACATTTCTCATTTTCATTGAAACGGCAGTGTGTTGCCTCACACGCAACGTCGATTTCCTTAGAAACATCTTTTAATGCGTTACAGGCTGCACCGTTTGTTCCGCGGTCTTTGAAACTTCCGCAACAGGTGCTCTGTGCTTCGGTTGCTTCGCGTCCCTCCACCTGAATGTCGCCTTTGCAGCAACAGCCGTCTTCATTATTGTAGGTGCAGCTTTTCACTGAACAATCCAAATATGCCATACTTTTTTCTCCTTTTCCTTCAAATCTGTCAGACAATTGTGAAACTCCTCATAATCTTCTTTAAATTTTTATGAGTTTCGCAATTGTCTTAGATTAGTATGGCGATTTTTGAAAAAAATATGCA
>ENA-OPAA01001648-OPAA01001648.1-human-gut-metagenome-genome-assembly--contig:-NODE-1648-length-12463-cov-2.762734_pt1 | contig 12463 bp, 7 predicted proteins | sample MGYA00241049_ERZ501414 | MGnify/ENA primary metagenome ERZ501414 (study PRJEB25962, sample SAMEA2042520) | human gut metagenome | biome: human gut; feature: human-associated habitat; material: faeces... | reverse complement strand
GGTAATCCAATTTTGGTATTTATCAGCTTTCTCGTCACTGTTAAATTTACTTATCAATGAATGTTTCTTTACACATTTTCTGATCTTGAATTACTGTGGTATTTACTTCAATATGTCAACAAATGCTGAATCTTTTTATATCTTATAATCGCTTCCGGTTTATCTACTACTCCGACCTTTTTTATCATTAACTTTTCTCTTACCGGATTATAATCTATGGTTAAGGCTCATCTCACAGGAATTTACATTTGCCATACCATTAACATATTGAGTTTTAGATGATGAAATATCCAACGGTCAAAGCCTCCTTCCTTTCGTTCTCGTTCCAAAATTTTATCCGGATATTCTTTTTCTCTTATACTTTTTTCTGTTCAGAAGTCAGATATCAATTTTCTCTTATTATTATAAATTATCAATTTAAAAAATTGTTCTCTACACACTCCACTTACAAAACGCTCATAACCAAAATGTATAGTTGCTTTTTAAAAACTTTCTAACCTTCAAATAACAATTATTCTTGTTACCCTTTTCTGATCTGATTCTTCATCTTATACTCTTGACGAGTATATATGAAACTATGTAACAGATAAAAAAAATATCTTTTTGAAATTCCCTTTCTCGTCAGGAACTTCTTTTCTTTTGGATTGACTTAATAATAACACCCAAATGCTTATTTGTCAATATAATTTTAAAATAATTTTTATAAAATTAGAAATAATTGAAATTACAATATATATATCAGAAAATTCAAACAATTATAAATACGATTAGAAATAGTTATAGCCATTTGCAATATATTCGGGGTTTTGCTATTGTTTCCGCCCATAAATGCATGATACACTAAAAAATAGATGAAAAATACAGGCTATGGCATTGGGATAAAGAAAGGAGACCTACAGATATGGGAGGATTTTTTGGCGTTGCATCAAAAGAAGCATGTAATCTGGATCTTTTTTATGGAACAGATTATCATTCGCATCTTGGAACCCGCCGCGGAGGTATGGCTACTTACGGAAGTGATGGCTGGAAGAGAGCGATTCATAATATTGAAAATTCGCCGTTCCGTACAAAATTTGAAAAAGATGTTGATACAATGAAGGGAAATATTGGAATTGGATGTATTTCAGATTATGATCCACAGCCAATTCTGATCCAGTCGCATCTGGGGTGCTTTGGAATTACGACAGTAGGTAAGATCAATAATGCGGATCAGCTGATTCGGAATCTTTATGAAAATGGACATACACATTTTCAGTCTATGACCAATGGACAGATCAATTCTACAGAGCTGGTTGCGGCATTGATCTGTAAAAAGGATTCGTTTGTTGAGGGAATCCGTTATGTGCAGTCAGTAGTTGAAGGCTCGATGACGCTTCTGCTTCTGACAGAGAATGGAATTTATGCAGCCAGAGACCTTCTCGGACGTACACCGGTTGTGATCGGAAAGAAAGAGAATGCATACTGCGTTTCCTTTGAAAGCTTTGCATATATCAACCTTGGATACACAGATTACAAAGAGCTGGGACCTGGAGAAATCGTCTACGTGACACCGGAATCTGTGGAGACTGTAAGTCCTGCATGTGAAAAGATGAGAATCTGTTCGTTCCTGTGGGTATACTATGGATATCCTACTTCTTCTTATGAAGGGGTTGGTGTAGAAGAAATGCGTTACAACTGTGGAAAGCTTTTAGCACAGAGAGATGACCATTCGATCGACGTGGATATTGTTGCAGGAGTTCCGGATTCGGGTATCGCTCATGCGATAGGCTATGCAAATGAATCAGGTATTCCGTATGCAAGACCATTTATCAAATATACTCCGACCTGGCCAAGATCCTTCATGCCGACAACACAGAGTCAGCGTAATCTGATCGCCAGAATGAAACTGATCCCGGTACATAGTCTGATCGAAGACAGGAGCCTGCTGCTGATCGATGATTCTATCGTGCGTGGCACACAGCTCCGTGAGACGACAGAGTTCCTGTATCAGAGTGGCGCAAAAGAAGTGCATGTCCGCCCGGCATGTCCACCGCTTTTGTACGGATGCAAATATTTGAACTTCTCCCGTTCCAAATCAGATCTGGATTTGATCACAAGAAGGATCATCCGTGAGTGGGAAGGCGACAATGATGTCAATGTACTGAGTGAATATGCGGATCCGAACAGTGACCGGTATGCAGCAATGCTGGAGGAAATCCGCAAGAGACAGAATTTCACTTCACTTCGTTATCACAGACTGGATGATCTGATCAAATCAATCGGGATTGATGCATGCCAGGTATGTACCTACTGCTTTAACGGTGTGGAATAACAGGTAAATGAAAATATAAAACAGGTGTCCACGTAAGTATATCTTAGTGATATATCCCAGTGGGCACCTGTTTTTGTGTATACGATGAGCCAAGTGCAGATTTGTGCTTGCACAAGGATCTGCATTTGGCGAATGTACATCATCGAGCTGTTAAGCGAGATGATGTACAAAGTATAAGAATCGAGTAGGAGTCAGCCTACTCGATTATATACGATTTTGGTGTATACAATGATGTGGAATGGTGTACAAAGTATGCGGAGCGGCAGCTCCTTCTGCAAAGCTGCACTATAGCAGCAGATCATCTATCTTCACATAGTCTCCCATCCGGTATGCTTCAATTGCATTTCCATTGATCACATAGAACTTTTCGTTTGCATACACACCGCGGGTTCCAAGATAAGAATTACCGTTGACTTCCTCCTGCATCTGTACCTGGAAGCCCTGATCTTTATCGTAAGAAAGGATCACATACTGGTTGGCAGATCCGGAAAGCGGAAAGCCGATCAGATTCTTTTCCGGATCAACCAGTGCTGCACGGTAGTCAGAAAAAACATCCGAGTAATAGTACTGATCCAGTGTGTACTTGCTGACTTCCTTCACATCCGAAGGATCACTGATATCAAACATGGAGATCTTTACCCCGTTTGTAATGCCATTTTCATCGGTATCCATACCGATGCCAAGAAGCAGGTTATCACTGTAAAAATGCAGGTATTCCGAAAAGCCGGGAATTTTCAGCTTGCCAAGGATCTTCGGATTCTCCGGATCGGAAAAGTCTACGGAGAATAAAGGATCTGTCTGTTCATAAGTTACAAAGTAACCGGTATCGCCGAAAAATCTTGCGGAATAGACCTGTTCATTTTTGGCAAGATCCTCGATCTTACCGATTGTTTTCAAATCTGCATCCAGCACATAGACTGAATTGGACTGTGAAGAGCTTCCGACATTATGCGTAACCGTTGTCACCAGCCGTAACGTATTGTCATACTCATCAATGCTGAAGGAATCGTTCAGATATCCTTTTACTTTGCCCTGGGCAGAGCCGGAAAGTTTTCCTTTATTGTAAGACAGCTTGCGGAGGATCGTCTGATTCTTTGCCGCAAGATTATCTGCGAGGATACTGCTGTTCGCATACTCGTAAATATAAATGTTGTTCTCACTCACATAGACTTCGCCATTCTCAGACATGACTGCTTTCTGGTCTGCTGCCTTATCCGGACTGGAAGCGGAAACGGAGCTGACAACAAGGTACTGATCTGCTGCATGGTTCGTCGGGAGATAGATATCCGACTGCTTCAGAAGATTGTCACCAACAAGCGGAACATAGGAAGGATAATCTTTTTTGGTGATCGTATCGTAAATATAATAGTCGCTGAATACATACAGATATCCGTCTTTAAAACGTGAAGTGCGGTAGTAACCACTCTGATCCACGGTTCCGATGGATTTCGGATTGTTGATATCTGCCAGATCATAAGTCTGGATACGGGTACAGCTGCCGCGATACAAGGTTTTACTGTCAGAATCAACCTGCGTGTTCTGCATGTTGCCAAGGACAAAAAGCTTCTGGTCACTCAGGTAAAATTCGGATGCCTGAAAATTCTCATTCAGCGAAATACCGGAAACAACCTTCATCTGATCAGATCGGATATCTACAATGGAAATTTCCTGTGAGTTTGCTTTCAGTGTATAAAGATAACTTCCATCCGTTTTTACAATGTCTGCTTCACCGACGCCTTCTGTGCGGACGTTGGTATCGGAAAATGAAGTATCCACAGCACGTGCAGAGGCTGTTGAAGAATCCGAAGAGGAGCTGGAACTATCGGTGCGTGCACCACTGTCGGCTGTTTTAGTTGAATACATGACAATTCCGCTGTCAGTTGAACTGGTAACAGATGAAGAATCCAACTCATCCTGATAAGATTGCAGGTATGTGTAGACTTCATCATAATCGGTTGCCGTCTCTAAAGTATCGGAAGAGGCAAGCTTACCGGAGGATGTACCGATTGAAGAACTGCCTTTTGTGGAAGAAGTGGCTGAATCTGAAGAAAGATTCTGCTGGCGGATGTGGGCACCAATGCCGACAACCAGTACCAGTGCGGCAGCAATAAGTCCTCCGCGCATCCGGTGGCCGCGGGAAAATCCATGCTTTTTCGGGATATGTCCGGAAGCCTGAGTGCTGTTATGCTCTTCCAGCATTTTCATAATCTGATCCGGTGCAAGGCTTTCCGGAACAGGAGTTTTTTCCGTAGATTGTTTTATTTTATCCAGTATTTCTTTTTCGTGATCTGTCATATGAAACACCTCCTATTACTCTTTTATCCTACTCTTTCAGAAGCCAGCTCATCTTTTCGAGGGCACGCTTTCTGCGGGAGCGGACTGTATTCGGGTTCAGCCTTAGCATTTTTCCAATCTCTTTACTGTTGTAACCGCCATAGACGGATAAGCCGATGATCAGCTGATCGTCTTCATCGAGAATAAGAAAAGCACGCTCGACATCTGTGCGGAGTCCGTCACAGTATGTGGCAGAAGCATGATCTTCTTTCAGCTCGGTCTCGGTCCGTTCACGGCTCTTTAACTTCCGGCGGCACACATTTGCCAGAATCTGAAAGATCCAGGAACGGAATGCTTCTTCTTTGCGTAATTTATGTATGTTCTCATAGGCGGAAAGAACGGCTTCACTGACGGCGTCTTCTGCATCCTGCGGATGATGCATCATGCAGAGCGCAAAACGATACAGATCCTGATAAACCGTCTTATATAATTCTTTAAATGCAATTGCATCGATCATAAGGTCCCTCCTCTCATAACAGGTTCTTTGTATATAAGAGTATAAAAAAGTCGGAAGTGTTGCAAAAAGGGACAGAAAAATTTCCGTCCCTTTTAAATCATATCATTGTCTGAGAAAAATTAACCTCTGTAATAATTGATCAGACATCCTTTGAGGATGATCTCACGTTCTGCATCCGTCAGATCACCGAGCTTCAGATCGATCTCCTTCAGATCATCGCCTACGACATAAGCCTTGATTGTGGAAGCTTTATCTTCTACTGCTTTGCGGATATCCGGCACGAAGAGATAGTCACCGTTCCTGAAAGAAAGCTTTGTGTGTTCCTCTTCGGTAATAAACGGAAGCATGCCCCAGTTGATCAGGTTCGAGCGGTAACGTTTGGTTGCGTACTCATTCGCGATATTCGCCCAGCCGCCGAGGACCTTCTGGCAGGAAGCAGCCTGCTCACGGGCAGAACCATCACCAGGTTTGACCGCGAAAATGGTACTTCCGACACCGATATTTCCTTTGCCGACTTCCGGATAAGACTTCTGGATTGCTGCCATCACCGGTTTTAATTCATCCAGTACATCCAGTGGACAAGTACCTGCTTCAATCGCTTTCTGGGCTTTCTGGACCTCTTTCGCGCGTCCTACATAGGCAGGATCCTTTCTGGAAAGTGCAAATTCAGCAAGTCCAAGCGGGTTGGAACGATAAGAAGAAGTCTCGCCGGACGGGATCAGTTCGTCTGTCGTTGTAACCGGATCGTGGATCTCAGATACGACCTTCAGGATCAGGTTCTCAGGAAGAGCGCTCATTGCCGGCCAGTCTTTGATGTTCGGTCCGAATTTGATCTCAACCGAAGGATCAGCAACGCCGTGGCTGTCAAATACACGGTTGGCGTAAATTCTGGAATCAAAGTGGTAGGTCGGGTTCTTGTATTCAATATCAAAATCTGTTGCCGGAGTAAGGAAACCTTTGTTTGCAGCAGTTGCGGCAATGGAACGTGCATCCATAAGGGCAACAGATGCGATCTGTCCACTCTGCAGCTTGCTTCCTTCACGGTTCGGGAAGTTACGGGTAGAGTGACGGATGGAAAATGCATTGTTTGCCGGAGTATCCCCTGCACCGAAGCACGGTCCGCAGAAGGCAGTCTTCACGATCGTACCGGCTTCCATCAGGTCAGCAACCGCACCATTTTTCACAAGCTCCATGTAGATCGGTGTACTTGCCGGGTAAACACTGAAGGTAAATTCATCTGATCCGATGTATTTGCCACGGATGATGTCTGCGGCAGCACAGATATTTTCAAAACCGCCGCCGGCACAGCCTGCGATGATACCCTGATCGACATAAAGTTTACCATTTACGATCTTGTCCTGAAGAGAGTAATCCACAGCACCGTCCAGGCTTACCAGCGCGCGCTGCTCTACATCGTGGAGAACATCTGCAAGGTTGGCATTGACATCCTCGATGGTGTAGACATTGGACGGATGGAACGGCATGGCGATCATAGGCTTGATCTCGCTCAAATTGACGTATACAAGACCGTCATAGTAAGCGACTGCGCCAGGTTCCAGTTCCCTGAAGTCATCACTTCTTCCGTGGATATCGTAGAACTCTTTGATCTTGTCGTCGGTTCTCCAGATAGAAGAAAGGCAGGTTGTCTCTGTCGTCATAACATCGATTCCGATACGGAAGTCTGCACTTAATTTGCCAACGCCAGGTCCGACAAATTCCATGACCTTGTTATTGACATAGCCATTGCCGAAGGTTGCGCCGATGATTGCAAGGGCAACGTCCTGCGGTCCGACACCTTTCACCGGTTCGCCGTCCAGATAGATTCCGACAACGCCCGGCATCTTGATATCATAAGTCTTGTTCAGAAGCTGTTTTACAAGCTCCGGTCCGCCTTCTCCCATAGCCATGGTTCCGAGTGCTCCGTAACGGGTGTGGCTGTCTGATCCTAAGATCATCTTGCCGCCGCCGGCTAACATCTCACGAGCAAATTGATGGATGACTGCCTGATGAGGCGGTACATAGACTCCACCGTATTTTTTTGCACAGGTAAGTCCGAACATATGGTCGTCCTCGTTGATCGTTCCGCCTACTGCACAGAGGCTGTTATGGCAGTTTGTCAGTACATAAGGGATCGGGAATTTCTCCAGTCCTGACGCTCTTGCTGTCTGAATGATTCCTACAAACGTGATATCGTGAGATGTCAGTTTGTCGAACTTAATCTTTAATTTATCCATATTACCGGATGTGTTGTGTTCCTGTAATATATTATAAGCGATTGTATTCTTCGCAGCCTCTGCTTTTGAAGGAACACCATCGCCCATTTTTTGTTTCAGTATTGCTTCTGCATCATGGTTATCTTCCACGATCTCGGTGCCGTTTACCAGATAAACCCCGCCGTCATATAACTTGACCATGTTCTACCTCCTGAAAATTGAAATCTTATTCACGAAACGGGCAGAATTCTGTCTTTTGCCCGCATAGGTAAAGTATAATCGCATCCGGCTAAAAAAGCAAGATGCGATTATTTTCGGCATCAAACTTCTTTGCTTCATCTTTATCATGTGCAGCATAAAGTATGGTTGTGCCGTATCTTTCATGTAATTTTTCTATTTCTGTCCGGATCTGAACCTGAACTTTTTCGTCCAGACCATTTAAAGGCTCATCAAACAGAAAAAGTTTGGGTTTGCGGATGATCGCCCTGCCAAGAGCCACCCTCTTTTTCTGTCCTTCTGAGAGAATCTTCAGCCTGCGGTTTAACAGTTCTTCCAGTCCCAGCATATCTGCTGCTTCTTTTACAGCTGCTTCGATCTGCTCCGTGGAACATTTTTTCAGTTTCATTCCAAACGAAAGATTATCGTAAACGGTCATATTTTTATACAGACTGTAATACTGAAAAACCATGGCAATCTCCCGGTCTTTTGGTTCGACGTCACTAATCGATTTTCCGTCCAGTTCCAGGATGCCTTCCGTCACATCTTCTGCTCCGGCGATCATACGAAGAACGGTGGATTTTCCGCATTTCGGAGAACCGGTAAGTATCACAAACTCTCCGTCTTCCATTTCGAGATTAAAATCTTTTACCGCCCAAAATCCATTTGGATACCGTTTGCTGACATGCCTAAGGGAGAGCTTTGCCATATTTTTTCTCCTGTTTTTATTTTGTGTTCTTGAAGTTATCCATCAGCTCTTCCAGCTCAGCGAGCAGACAGTCTACTCTGCCGTAGAAAGCGTCGTTATTGGTCGGATTATCCAGCTCTCTTTCGATATGTATCAGCTCTTCTGTCAGTGCATGGATACGGTTCTTTCCTGCATTGTCTTTGTAGAGCATGTAACGGCTTCTCTCATTTTCTTCCGGGGTCATCTTTTTCAGAACAACTTCTACGTTTGGTTTTTCTCCGATATAACGGTAAGTGATCGATGGTGATGCATGGTTCAGAAGATTCTGGATATAGTAAATATCGTTTGTCTCTTTGTAATATCTCCATGCAAAGGTTTTACGCATCGTCTGTGCACCGATCGCATTCAGTCCCATGCTCTTTCCGACGTTTTTAAATACGCGGTAAGCCTGTTCTCTGGAAAGCGGTGCCGGTGAACCGGAATGTCCGAGGATCAGATAAGCCTCCGGATCTTTGCCTTCTGTATACTGGCTGATGATCTCTTTGAGTTCCTGCGGAATCTGAAAAGTACGTTTGATATTTTTTGTTCCGATACTTGCTTCAATGCTGTCTTTATCCCTGATGTCTTTGTTGCGGAATTTCAGAATCTCCTGAAGCTGCAGACCGGTCCCCACTCCTATCTCAAATAAAATATAGTACTTGTCATCTACCTCTCTTAATTTCTGTTTAAATTTTTCAAGTGTTGTATCATCCTTGATCGGTGCTACCCAGTGCATACTCTTTTTAATCCTCCTCTTCTTTTTTCAGATCCTCTGTTTTTGGCTGTTCTGCCGGCAGGATCTCTTCTTCGGGTTTTTCTGTTGGTTTTATTTCTTTTGTTTCTTTTGTTTCCTGTGCTTCTTTTGCTTTCTGCCGGTCGATCAGCTCTTCCATTTCCCGTAATCGCTTCTCTTCTTCTTCGGCTTCTGCGTTCCTCTTTCTCAAGTTCTGAACGAATCTCTGACTCGATCTCCTGGAAAGATTTGCTGTCTATATTTTCTTCTATCTTTCTGCGCTGTTCTTTGTCCTGCTCGCGTTCTTTCCTTGCCAACTTATCGTTTTTGTCACGCATGTAAGCGATGACGATAAGCGGGATCATAAGCAGGATCAGGATCATCCCTACCGTCGCAGACAGCATTTCATGCTGATCTACCCAACCGTTGAAGGATGTCCATATATTCAGGAATCCAAATGTTATATTATCCATAAATTCATCAACTTTCTCTTCAAACCCTTTGCTGCCGGATGCATCTTTTTCCGGTGCTTCTGTACTTCCCGCTGTCTCTGTTTCACTGCCATTTGTGTCTGTCTGACCCTGCAGTGTCGCATCTGAAATTTCTGTCTTTGTCACCTCAAATGCCGGATTGTTAAACTTTAGGGTTTCCTCTCCGACTTCCCAGCCCTGATAACTGTAAACAATCTTGTTTCCGTCACAGAAACCTCGCTTCAGCTTGTCCGTTTTTAGTTTTTTCGGGATCGTAACGCTTACGGTACTTTTCCCTTCGACCGCCCGGATACCGGCTTCTTTCTGATCCAGAACGGATGCTGTGCCGAAATGACAGATACCTGCCAGCTGTCCGAGTGTTGTCGTATCAAGAGCCGCATCGACCTCTTCGTGGCGGAATTTGTCGAACCCGTAATCTAAAAGTTCCGCAGATTCATTAAAGGTTTTCCAGGAACCATTGACGCGAAGCTCAACACACACCAGCGTCTTGCCGTCTTTCTTTGCATAAGTAACGAGCGTGTTCCACGCTTCGTCCGTAAATCCCGTCTTGCCGCCCTCGCAGTTTTTGTAAGTAAACTCACCGTCTTCATAGAGCATTTTCTGGTGATTGACCAGCCAGCGGTCTTCTTTCATATATTTTGTTTTCGGGATTTTGTATTCGACTGTTTTTGTTATTTTCCGGAACAGCGGAATCTGAAAGGCTGCCTGAGCAATCAGTGCCATATCATGGGCACAGGTATAATGTTTTTTGTTGTGCAGACCATGCGGATTGACAAAGTGGGTGTTGACGCAGCCAAGCTCTTTTGCCTTGTCATTCATCATCTTCACAAAATTGTCCATCGATCCGCCGACGTACTCTGCGATCACATTTGCCGCATCGTTTGCAGATGCCAGCATGATCGCATACAGGGCAGAACGGACTGTGATCTTCTCCCCGACGGACAGCCAGATCTGGCTGCTGTCCGAATCGATCGGAGCAAGTGCACTCTCAGATGCTTTCACTTTTGTATCCAGGTCACTGTTACTGATGTGTTCCAGGGCGACCAGCATCGTCATGATCTTGGTGATGCTCGCCGGATACAGTTTTGCTTCTGCGTTTTTGCTGTAAAGAAATGCCCCTGTATCCAGATCCATAACAGTTGCACCTTCTGCTTCTACCTGGGGACCCTGGGGCCATTTTTTCAATTCATTTGTCTCTATCGTCCAATCATATGCCTCTGGAGTTTCTTCTACATATTCCTCCGTCTCTTCTGTGTACGTCTCATCATACACCTGTTCATCCTGGGCAATATCTTCTGCCGCAAACAGAACAGTCGGAGAAATGGTTGCAAGTACTATGGCGATGATAAGAAGACATGAGAGAAAATTTCTTTTCTTCATATGCTATCTCCGTTATTTTCTGAAGTGCAGTTATCTGCTTTCCTTTTAACCCTTGGTTCTAAGTATATTATAATCATCCTGTTTTTTCAAGATTGTTATTACAGGATAACACTGTCAAAAAGTATCTTTTGTCATTTTTTCTTTTATTTTGCAGAAAATAACCGCCGTTGCCGTGCTTACCAGCGTTGATGCGATAGCCGCTCCGGTGATGGCAGAGGGATTGCTGCTTCCGTACTGACTGCGATAGGCGATCACGCTGACCGGTATCAGCTGAAGGGAAGAAATATTTAAGATCAGGAAGGTACACATCTCATTGCTTGCGACTTCTTCGGGCAGACCTTTTTCTTTTTTTATTTCTGCCAGTTCTTCCATCGCTTTTAATCCCGCCGGCGTTGCCGCTGATCCAAGCCCGAGAATATTTGCGATCATATTTGCCGCGATATATTCCTGTACCTTATGTCCTTTTGGAATCCCCGGGAAAAGAAAATGGATAAACGGCTTTAATTTTTCGGACCATTTTCTGATCAGCCCGGCTCCTCTGGCTATCTCCATCACGCCAACCCAGAGTGCCATCATTCCGGTCATGGTGATGCACAGCGTCACGGCATCTTTTGCCGATGCAAATGCCGCATCTGTCACTGCCTGCATATTTCCCGTGACTGCCCCATAGACGATCCCAAGCAGTATCATTCCTATCCAGAGATTATTCATATTATAGTTTTCACCATTGTGCTTTTATTTATTACAGTTTATGCACTTTTTTCATACAAAAATACATTCTCTGTTCTTTTTCCGGCTTGACTATTTTTTCCGCTGCATTTATAATGAAATGCGTATTCGCATGGAGACGTAGCGAAGTGGCCGTAACGCGCCTGACTCGAAATCAGGTTGTCCTCCGGGGCACGAGGGTTCAAATCCCTCCGTCTCCGCTAACTATTCAAATTAATATAAGTTTATGCAAAAAAGTACTGTACGGCTCGTTCTATTCACAGTGCTTTTTCTTGTATAATGGAGGAAAATCTATGCAGAAACAGGATTTTAAGAAACTTTTTGAACATGGACCTGTAATTCTGGACGGTGCGACCGGATCTAATCTCATGAAAGCCGGTATGCCAAAAGGTGTATGTACCGAAAAATGGGTTCTGGAACATCCGGATACGATCATCCAGCTTCAGAGAGCCTATGCAGAAGCAGGATCTCAGATCATCTATGCTCCTACTTTCGCTGCAAACCGCATCTCTCTGGCAAATCACGGTCTTTCTGATCAGGTAGATCATTATAACCACGCCCTTGTTGCTCTCTCAAAAGAAGCCGTACAGGGAAAGGCTCTGATCGCCGGAGATATCACCACGACCAGCAAAATGGATGCAGAATACGATGAGCTTCTTTCTGCCTATGAGGAACAGATCACCGCTCTGGTGGATGCAGGCGTGGATCTGCTGATCGCTGAGACGATGATCGGTGCAGACGAAACCATGGCAGTGATCGATGCCGCACATGCTGTCTGCGACCTTCCGATTCTCTGTTCTCTGACCATGCAGGCTGACGGCAGTCTTTTCTTTGGCGGAAATATTTTCGAGACAGCACCGATGCTCGAAGAG
>ENA-OPAA01001646-OPAA01001646.1-human-gut-metagenome-genome-assembly--contig:-NODE-1646-length-12471-cov-12.842461_pt1 | contig 12471 bp, 5 predicted proteins | sample MGYA00241049_ERZ501414 | MGnify/ENA primary metagenome ERZ501414 (study PRJEB25962, sample SAMEA2042520) | human gut metagenome | biome: human gut; feature: human-associated habitat; material: faeces... | reverse complement strand
TGCTGTTATCATACGGATTTACTACCTCTGTCTCTGTTACCTCATAGATATGCTTCAGCCCATTTTTGTCGGTTATCATCACTTCATCACCTATGGATATCTGACTTAGTGGTGTAAAAAACGTGCCATATCTGCTGCCATTGTGACCGCATAACACACAGTTGCCACTCTCACCGATTCCTGCTGTTTCTTCTATATGACCAATCCCGGCATTAAGCACTTTACTTGTGGTTCCTTCCATTACCGGATACCTGATATCTAAGCCCGGTATCTCAATGATGCCGATAACACCGCCTTCTTTAAGAATGGCTTCATCCTCTTCACTAATGGAGGTTTGCTCTTCCTCCACATCTGTTTCTTCATCGTAATCATCCTCCAATGTCTGCTCAAATTCACTTATGAGCTGTTCTGTCTGTTTTTCTCCGGTTGCCCGCCAGAAAAAAGGGACTGCCATAATGGCAATCCCTGCTGTAATCAGTAGTCCTGCGACCACTTTTCTTATGCTCATATTATTCACTCTCCTATCGTGTTCTGCCCTCTCTGTCCGCTTGATAAGCACCTTTATCCTCTGCTACAATTGCTGCAGATTCCATTCTGTCATCAGCTTCTCTTTCTTCCTCCGGTCCGCTCAGGTCTGCATCCACAGCCTTTGCGTTCTCAAGGTCAAGCTGGGCATTCAGTTCACACTGCCTTGACAGCTTTTCTTCCAGTTCCTTGCTGTATGCAAATGGCTTGTCATACTCTGCCTTTGATGCTTCAAGGTCATTCTGGTACTGCTCAATCTTCTTTTCTAAGAAATCAATGTTCTCATGGAGTCCATTGAACAGGTTTTCCAGCTTTACCATGCTGCCGACCGGACTTGTGGAAAGTTCTGCCTTGTACTCAGTCTTTCCACGAAGCACCATATAATTGATACCAAGGAAGTTCTTTTCCACAAGCAGCTCAAATCCATGGAACTTGCCGATTGCAGTTGTCTCTCCGGTCTTACATTTGCTGATTGCTTCAAGCATCATCGTTCCTCCATCCACACGCTCTGTGTAGGTTGCTTTGCCTATGGTAATGGCAAATTCCGGATTATCAATCAGTTCTTTATCCCTTGCCTTTACATCTTCTCTTACATTGGCAAGCTTTTCTGTTGCTGTCTTAATAAGCTTCGGGTACTTAATCATAAAGTTATCCTGCAATCCATATCTCTGATTGTCATAGGATGCCTTCAAAAGCTTTAATCTCTGGACATCATTGTCAATCTCCATCTTTTCCTTGATTAAAGGATTGCCTGTGGCAACCGCTTTAATCTCTGCATAGGAAAGTGTTGCCTCATCGATATCCTCACAGCTTCGGCTTACAGCCTTGCTTGTCATGACCTGACTGATGAATCGCTGCTTATTTTCAACAAGCGACCAGTTGTATGCATCAAAAGTTCCTTTGGTGACATATCTATAGATTGCCACCTCTTCATTTTCGTTGCCCTGCCTGATGCCTCGTCCTTCCCTCTGTTCAATGGAGCTTGGCTTCCAAGGACAGTCCACATGATGCATTGCAACCAGATGTGTCTGAACATTAACGCCAGTACCACATTTATCTGTAGAACCTATAAGCACTTTTTTCTTACCTGTTCTCATTTCCTTAAATAGTGCATCCCTCTGTGCGTCGGTCTTTGCATCATGGATAAATGCTATCTCCTCTGCCGGAATACCATACTGTATCAGTGTTTCCTTCAGATAATCGTAGATGGTAAAATCCTTATCCGGTCCCGGTGTGCCGATATCCGAAAAAATAAGCTGGCAGCCTATATGACCGTTGGCATTTCCTTTCTCATATTCTTTCCATACATTCTCCGCTACCTTATTGAGCTTTCCATCTGGATTATTTGGTGCGTCCTTATCAATCAGCCTTGCATCTGTTCCGAGTAATCTTGCCTCATGAGTAATCTTTAGGAAGTTGTCCACACTTGGATCAACTCCACCACCTCTGATACGCTCTGCCCTCACAACAAAGTCTTCCATAACCTGCTTTACATACCAGTCAGGCTCTGACTCCACTATGATAGGCTTGCCGCCACGAAGAGCCGGCACATCAAGGTCAAGCATGTCTGCGGTCTGCACATCTGCTACTTCACGAAAGATATTCATAAGCTCCGGCAGATTCGTAAACTTATTGAATCTGCTTTTAAAACGGAAACCGCTTCCCTCTACAGTAAGCTCCAGTGCTGTTGTCACTTCACCAAAGTTCGCTGCCCAGGAATCAAAGTGATAAATCCCCATCTCTTCAAGTGCCGCTTTCTGTAAGTAAAGCTGCATGACATACATCTCACACATGGTATTGGATATTGGCGTACCTGTCGCAAACACAATGCCTCTGCCATCATTTATCTCAGACAAATACTGGCATTTAAGCTGCATATCCGTTGACTTCTTCGCTCCACTGCTGCTGATACCTGACACATTATTCATCTTGGAAAAAATCGCAAGGTTCTTAAAATTGTGCGCTTCGTCAACCATGATAGAGTCCACACCAAGTTCCTCAAAGGTTATAAGGTCATCCTTCCTGCTCTCATCTGATAAGGATTTCAGCTGCTCCTCCAGCTTTTTCTTCTGGCTTTCCATCTGTTTTACAGTCCAACGCTCCCCGTTACGCTCCTTCATCTCATCAATCGCATAGCTGATTTCATCAATCTGCTCATTGAGCATTCTTTCCTTTCTCTCTGCTGAGATCGGGATTTTTTCAAACTGCGAGTGCGACATGATGATACAGTCATAGTCACCTGTTGCAATCCTTGATACGAACTGCTTCCTGCGGCTCTTTTCAAAATCACGCTCTGTGGCAACCAGGATATTTGCTGACGGATAAAGCCTTAAAAACTCTGATGCCGTCTGACCGATAAGTGGCTTTGGAACAACCATGATCGTCTTATTGGCAAGTCCGAGTCTCTTCTGCTCCATACAGGCAGCCATCATCTCAAAGGACTTTCCGGCACCAACGCAGTGTGCCAACAGGGTGTTTCCTCCAAGAAGGATTCTTGCCACCGCATTCTTCTGATGTGGCTTTAACTCAATCGCCGGATTCATTCCCGGAAACTGTAAGTGACTTCCGTCATACTCACGCAGACGGATGTTATTGAATGTCTCGTTGTAATACTCCACATATTTCTGTCTTCGCTCCGGCTCTGCAAACAGCCATTCCTTGAACTTCTCCTTGATCATGTTCTGCTTTTCCCTTGCAAGCATTGTCTCGTTCTTATTGACTTCGTAATGATATTTGCCATCACCGTCATCAATCCTGTCCCTTACTGTTACAGTTTTAAGATTCAGCGTATCCTCAAAAATAGAATAAGCATCCATGCGGCTTGTACCATAAGTCTTAGTAGCTGCCACTGAATGCTTATCCATGCTCTTATTCTCGATGAACCATTCCATGCTCATCTTATTTAAGTGTACCTGAATGCCTGTATTGTAAAACTGGCTTCTGACTGCCCTTGCTCTTCTTGGTGTATTGAGAAGCTCATAGATAAACTGCTCATAATCAAGCGACTCAATCCATGTCGTACCAATCTTTACATCAATATCCGAGGCTTCAATCCATTCCGGCTGCACCTTTTCAAGTGCTGCCACATTTCCTGCAAATCTTTCTGCCTGCGGATTGTCTGTATCAGCCGCCATAGCCTTTGCTACACGAAGTTTGTCTCTCACATTTCCCGAAAGATACTCGTCTGCTGTCTCCCAGCCGATGTCGGGATTGTTCTCGTTGTAGCGGTCTGGATTTAGGAAAACCAGTCCGTCCAGCTCTTCCACAAGAACTGCCCTTCTAATCTCTGCTAATGCATCATCACTTAGCGTTATCTCATCCACTGTCTGTCCGGACTTTTCTGCAAGTTCTTCCTTTGCATTTGTAATATCCGGCTCATAGATAGAAAGCATATAGGCAAGATTTACATATCCAAATTCATTGACGGATACATTTAATGCTTCCACAGCGGTCTCCACTCTGTCTATGACTGTCTTTGCCTTAATCGTCTGCTTATAAAACATATCCGCTTTTTTCACCTCCCCATCTTCGTTTACTTCCTCAAGACTGCAAAGAAGTGGATAATCGCTGTCATCCCTGAATGCTATTCTGTTTGCTTTTGAAGTAATGGCTCCATACTGCTTTATAAAGGCATCGTATTTCACATTAAGAAGTCTCTGCTTATCAGAAAGCTCCTCCTCGCTGCAGCCATCCATCTGGATATCAATCAGCTCTCTTGTTATCTGTCTGATTTCATCAAGGCTTCGGATTCGCTCCTCGGCAGTCTGTGATACTTCTTTTTTTACCATCTCGGAATTTTCCCTGTAATAGAGTTTTCCTTCAAAAAATGTGTAAGTGTAGTTTCTCACATCCGGATCAGCCGGGATAACTTCCTCCGTCTGCTCCGCCTCATCTGCCACTCTCTCAAAATCTGTCATCTGGGCTTTGATATTACCGATAGCCTTATTGAGAGTCTCATACATATTGAAGTTCTCATCATTATTCACACAGACTGTATATCTGCTGTCCTGTCCGTAAATCCTTGTGTCATATTCCATAGATCCAAGCATCATCTCCGGATGCTCTGCAAAATAAGAGTTGACTGCAATGCCATTCTCAGTTACACCAAGGTGTACCCAGTCAGGTTCAATATCAATCTTTCTCTCCCTCTTCTGCAAAAACAGGATATCTGCTGTCACTTCGGTTCCTGCATTATCTTTAAATGCAGTATTCGGAAGTCTTACTGCTCCCACAAGCTCTGCTCTTTCAGCCAGATACTTTCGGATAGTAGGATTTGCCTTATCAAGTGTTCCCTTTGTGGTGATTACTGCAACCATGCCTCCCGGTCTTACCTGATCAAGTGCTTTTGCCAGAAAATAATCGTGGATACGGAAGTTATACTTGTTGTACTTTGGATCAAATACCTTATAATCACCAAATGGCACATTTCCGACAACCACATCAAAGAAGTTATCCGGATATGTGGTATTCTCAAATCCTGTGATACTGATATTGGCATTCTGATAAAGCTGCTTTGCAATTCTTCCTGAAATGCTGTCAATCTCCACCCCATACAGCTTGCTTCTCTGCATTGGTGCCGGCATACTTCCAAAGAAGTTACCGATACCCATAGATGGCTCTAATACATTGCCGCCTCTGAAACCAAACTGGACAAGTGCCGAATTTATGCACATGGCAATCTCCGGTGAAGTATAAAAGGCGTTATTTACTGTTGCCCTTGCAGCACTGTATTCCTCATCAGATAAAAGGTCTTTCAGCTCTGCATATTCTTTGCTCCAGCCTGCGTTATTCTCATCAAATGCCTGTGACAGTCCGCCCCATCCGACAAACTTCGACAGAGTTTTCTGTTCCTCAGGTGTGGCAAGCCTGTTCTCTGATTCAATCTGCTTTAAAGTGCGGATTGCATCCATATTCCACTGGTATCTGGTCTTAGCACCGCCTTTTTCCATTTCCCAGAGGTTATAGTGGAAATTGTGTTTCGTCTGCCCGGCAACATTCTTCTCATTTTCAAGACTTTCTACTTGCTGTACTGGTTCCTGCTTTGGTGTAAAATCTACAGTTTCCTGTGATTCTGTATCAGCCTGAATATCATCCACAGATACTGATACTGCATCATCTGAAACCACATGTCCATTCTCATCAATCTTGGTTTCCCAGCCATTCGCTATTGCTCTTTCCCTGGTTTCAAGACGATTGGCTTTTACACTATCCTCGATATCAAAGAATCTCTTATAGACCGGATTCATCTTATCCCTGTCAGCCTTCTGCTTTGTCTCCTGATAATACTTCTTCTGGTCTTCTCCGCAGTAAAATGGCTGTTTTACCATATAAGATAAGATTTCATATAACTCACGCCAATCGAGAGCACCTTCTTTACGCACACCATTCCTGTTCTTATAGCTGATCTTCACATATCCGCTTCTGATTGAGTACTCCACAAGACCATACTTATTGTTGGAATATGCTTTTCTTTCTGCATTATCTGTCCCTAATGCAATATCCCTGATAAGGTCAAGTTTATTGGGTATAAATGCAAAATCAGACTGCACCACATCCATAAGGAATGCCCTAAACGGAGTGTAGCAGCTGCAATCTGTTACAAGAATCTCCGCCGCATCACGCAGGTCTTCATCAAGCTCTGCAATACGCTTGGCATAATCAATCGGTGTAATATACTGAAGCTCTGATGGATCTTTTTCAGTTGTTTCAGCTTCTATCTCTGCACCATATTCTGCCTGTGTTACCATGCGGTCTTCATCGGCAGTTTCCTGTGGTGTCATGCCTTTTGCACTTACATAATCTCTGTTAGAAGCATAGCTCTCCGGCTCATCCGGTATTGCATAATCATCAATCTCTGATTCTGCCTCCTCCGGTTCCACTTCCCGGTATTCGGCATCAATTACCTCATCATCCTCACGGAGTCCGTCCATCGCAAGCTCATCAATACGAGGTGTCTCAGACTGGTATTCCCCTGTAAGAATAAGGACACCAAGCTCTTTTTCGATATCTTTCCACGAAACATATCCTTCAACCTCTCCATCCTCATCTCGCCACTGAAAACGCAGTCCGTTCCCATGAAATGTGTCATATCCGTGCAGTCCCAGTCCGTCAACCGGCCAGCCTGCACCTCCCTGACCATACTCTGCTTTGATACGCTTTGCCCTGGTTCCTGCATCAATCTCTGTTTCAAAAATCTTGCATACCCTGCCCTTGCCACCGATAAAACCTGTACCTCTCATAAGCACCTGTTTGATATACTCACTTGGTACTGTTGCAGACTTTTTGGGATTCAGGTAATTGTATTTACCTGCTAATGCAGCTTTTCTGTCCTGCTCGAACTGACGCATAAACTGATTATTGTTTTCGTCCTCAGTATGAATGGTGCCAATGCTTGCCTGCCCGTTCTGGTCGAAAAAAAAGGAAGCCTGTGTATATTCGGCTTCCTTACTAACACCCAATGAATTGATTTCATCAAGTTCCCTATTCAGTTCTGTATCATCTGATTCTAGTGGAATCGCATCACTATCTGATTCAGTACCACTTCCTCTGCCTGCATCTTCGCCTGCTCTCTTATCTTCCACATCTCCATTGTCGATGACGGATTCTGTGGCTTGTGCTTCGCCAGATACTGCATCTCTAACTGGTCGTACAGCTGATTCGCTTCCTCCTCTACCGCTGACATCTTCTCGTACATCTTCCCGAATCTCATCAGCGTCTTGTATCTTGCCGGCTCGTTCTCCTTTAGATAGTTCATCGCCATCCTTCCGTATTTGCCCAGCTTCGTGAGATCCTCCGTCTCGTCCGGCATCTCTATCTGCGGATAAAGCAGTCCGTCCACTTCCTTGTAAGTCATTTCTTCTAACATATCCAATTCTCCTTTCGCTCTCGATTGCCTTTAAGTTACGACTAAATTCTCTAAGAACACTACAGGAGACATCGCATACAATGGAACCAAGACGGTAAATGATCTCTTCGTCTTTGATATTTACGATCTGACTGAAATCCTGTTCTTGCACAGATAAGTCAAATCCGCATCTCGTCCCTACAGCATACATGACACTTGCATATACAAGCTGCTCCATGTCCATTTCCTGCTGTAAGCCATTGCGTTTCTTACTTTCTTCCTTTATCACACTACCTGATAGCTGCATGAGCTCGGTCATTTGGTCTTTGAACTCTTCTTTTATTATAAGCCAAACATCTGTTCCTGTAAACTGTTTTAGTGTATTTTTTAGAGACTCCCTGTTGCTGTTATCGTACTGCTCAATCTGACCTTCTGATACGAGAAAATCCACATAATCTTTAAGATTTTCTCCCTCAAGGTCCCATGTCAGCTTAACATTCTTCCCTCCGGTATCACTGATATCAAAGATATACCTCATGCGTGGATTCAGTGCCCTTGACGGGAAGATAGCGCAGCCTTTCGCACCACGCTTTACATATCTTCCCACCTTTTTCCAGGTATCATAATCTGCCATGAGTGTGCTTTTTTCCGGAGGTCTCTGAGCTGTTACCATAACGATATTGTCAAATTCATAGCGGTATAACTGACCTGCGACCTTTAACACATCCTTCCAGTTCTTTTCTGATCTGGTGATGTTACCAATTTCAGAATCGTATATCGCTTTGACCTTCATATCAACGCCCATACCTTTGTCCTCCTCTACTTAAACATCTCTGCAAACAATCCCTTAAAGAGCTTTAACTCATCCTTATCCAGCTCGATTGCAAATTCATTGTCGATTGCCTGTTTTTCGCATTTATCCTTTTTCTTTGCAATCTTACGCACCACACGAAGAAGCACATAGCACTCCTTGGACTTTGCAATGCTCTGTTTAAAGGTCAGCTCATCCTCATCGACTGACTTCTGTGTCTGATAGATAATCTCTTTTAACTTATCATTGATACCATCTACTTCCTCAAGGGAAATAATAACGGATGCCTTAGAAGTACCCGATCTGTCCCACTCCTTATGAAGTTCCTTTACTAAAAACTCCATGTTCTTAATTACTGTTGTTGAATCACTTTTCATCTTGCTTTTCCTCCGTTTTCTTTTAATGAAGAAGGGAGCTGACCTTCGCTGATAGGCGCAAAATCAACTCCCTTCATGTCCTCTGCTCCAAGGACTATCTGCTCTGCATAATACATATCCATTGCCTTATTGATGGCATCGTCAAGCGACTCTGCCTTTACTTTCTGTACTCGTGAAAGCACTTCTTTTATCTCAACATCAAATTCCTGTTCCATATGATATCGCCTCCTGTAAAAATCTCATCACCGGCACTTTTCTTCCTTTACCTGTCTTTCCTTAAAGCCCTCATCGTACTTTCCATCTTCCAGCCTGTCGTAAAAACAGTCCTCTTCAATCGTTCCGAAATCCTCATACATCTGGTGAAGGAAATCATTCTGCAGTTTCTTTGGCACATCATCATCCTTTGACATATCCTGATAAAAATAGAACTTCTGCTTTAGCTTTGCCCTGTAATCATAGATATCCTCTATCTTTTCCGGTGTGCCATACTCCCTCTTGTATGCCTTGAAATTCGTGGTTGAGAGTGTGGAACCGAGATAAATGCCATGCTCCCACGATACCCCGATTGTGGTATTGTCCTTTGTAGGCTTCTCATCCTTCGGATAACGCTTATACTCTGTCGCACCAAGGGCGATTGTAAGAGAACCTGACTTCATATCCATCACCACGAGATTCCTTGGTGATAATGCTTCAAGCACCATGTAATCATGGTCATTGAAGTTATGAAATGTCTGTCCCCTTTCAAATGATCTGTCCACACTTTCATAATGCAGGTTAAAATCATCCACCCAGCCCTTATCGGTCATTCCAATCTCCTTAAGCTTTGCAACACATTCAGAAGAACTGGCTTCTTTATCAAACCGAAATTCTTTGGAATCGTTATAAAGTCCCTGAAGAAAGTGCCCCAGCTGAATATCATCCAGACAGAATCTCGCAGATGCAGTTACATTTGCTGCCCTGTAATACTCTGCGAAGTTATCTGCTTCACCAAGTGTTCTTCCAAGCTGCAACAAATTGTCTGCAAGCTCTGACATGTCATCAACTGCTATAAAACTCTTATAATCATCCAGAGTCATCAGCATATTTGTCTCTGTTCCCCTGTCGTTTTCTGTTACCAGTATCATATCTTTTAAATCCATTCTTACCTCCAGTCTCAGAGAGGGACTATGCCCTCTCTGCAAATTTCCTGTTATGGTCTTCCTATCACAACAATCTTTCCTGTGCTTGCCACATCCCGGTAAACCACACCAAGACTTTCATTAAGTGCCTCTACCACTTTGCCATTTCCGACATATACTGCCACATGGCTGATGTTCTTATATCTTCCATTGCTTGTAAAACTATAAAAGATAAGGTCTCCCGGCTGTAACTCATCAAAGGAGACTGTCTTTCCGGCTTCATCCAGTCCCTGTGCCTCCGCTGCCGCTGTGGTTGCCCCACCGTAACTAATATCCACGCCTGCATCCTTCCATGAATAATAGGCTAAGGAACTGCAGTCATAATAGTTACCGCTGTCTCTTAAATCCTGACTATAAGGAAAACCAACTCTGTGTAGTGCATAGGAGCAGACTGTTTTCTGCTTGCTGTCTGTAATTTCGTTTAGGATGGCATTGATTTCATCCTCAGTCATGGAGCTTACTCCCGGACTTCCGCCTCCGCCGCCACTTCCGCTTCCAGCATATCCAAGCTGTCCCATAAACTCCGGACTCATGATCTGCTCAAGCATTTCCACCTGATCAGAATTAAATCCATAGACCGAAATCATATCCCGATAAGATTTCAGCGTGACATTCACATACAGAACAGACTTCGTGGAAGTAGTTACATTGCCATCTGCATCTGTTTCTTCCACATCTTTCGTTCCTGTACTTGTAGTGTATGAACACATATCATTTACAACTGCCTGCAGCCAGCCTTTTGAAGTATCATTCATGACTGTTGCAGTATCTCCGACACCATGCTTGACCATATAGACTGCCATGATGTCATAGTAATTGCTTGGGTTTTCTTCCATACCTTCATAATCCACATATACAAGCTCTCCAAGGTCATATCCGGTATGCTCATTCACTTTCGTATTCACATCCCCGTTAAACTCCTGCACATAAGCACTCGTTACTGTCTGCACGGTATCTCCTGATTCAAGTGGTGGCAGGAATAAAGCAAATGGAGAATTGTAAAGGATTGCTATCACCTCTATAACCGGAACCGCAATCATGGCAACTACAAGAACAAGTAATAAAAGCACCAATCCGATAATCGGTGCAGCTGCCTTTACCCAGGTAATCGCTTTTCGCACAATCAGATCCTTTACCAGCTTTGCCACGCTGTCCGTCTGATTCTCCTGTGCTCTCATCTTATCCAGAAAGAACTTTATCTTCCTGCTCCGGTTGGTCATCTTTTCATCCTTGACCTCTATGGACACACCTGCAGCATATCCGGCTGCCATGCCGATTGCCGTGCCAACTCCCGGTGCAACCGCTGTTCCTGCCGCCGTAGCAGCTGCCTTTGTCGCAGTTTTTGTTGCAACCTTAGCAGTAGTCTTTGCTGTTTCTTTTGCCGTCTCTTTAGCTACAGTCTTGGCAGTATCTTTGGCAGCTTTCTTTGCTGTCCTTTTTGCCAGCTTCTTTCCTGCCTCTACCTTCTTGATACGCTTTCTTGCCTCGGCTGCCGCCTTTTTCCTGAAAAGTGCTGCACCCTTGGAAGCAGTTCCGGTAACAGGTCGGCTTGATTCATATGCAAGATATGCTGCCTGCGATATCTCCTGCCCGCCCTCCACCTGCTCCGTTACTGCCCCAGCTGCAAGTGCTCCTGTTCTTCCTGCAATGTGAAGATTGGTGTTCTTGGTCTTGATGGAAGTTCCTGACTCTCTGATGTTACGCTTAAACCTAGAAAGACCTTTATCCTTAGCCTCCGATTGATGAATGGTACTCTTTCTATAAGTACGCTTTCCACCAGCACTTTTCTGAAGCATTAATTTTGCAGATGCTTTTTTATCCATTTCATTGGCTTTAGCATCATGCACTTTCGGACCTCTCTCTACTGTATAGATGTTGCTGCCTTTAATCTTGGCACCCTTTGGCTCGTGGGCATGAATCTTGGCTTTCTCCTTGGTGTGAATGACCATTGGTTTGTCATCCACTTTCTTTATCTTCATTGTTCTCACCTTCTTTCTACATCCATTACCCAAAAATGGGTAAAAAAATAGCCATCTGGATGATTAGTCCAAATGGCTTATGTAAAAATCTATTTGATTCTATTGTAAAGAACTGTCTCTATTCTGGTTGATAAATCAATCTTTTTCTTATAAAGAAGTGTCCACGATGCTTGATTTTTTGAATAATCCATCTTTTCCTCTGGAAAAAATGAACGACAGAAATAATTATCTCCTTCATCATTAGATAAAAACAAAAATAGATTCCTGCTCTCCACGTTGTTTTCCATAAGATAATCAGCCTCAATCATTGAATACATATTTGCTTTCTTATTATACTTAAACACAGTATCATTACTATCAATCATTTGTTCAAGCAATGGCAGGAAATGAACTCTTTGCTCTATCTTATTATAAAAATCTGATGACTCTATTTTTTCAATTGTAATTGTTCCATCTGCTATCTCATCAAATACTCTGCCTCTGTCTCGGCTCAATTCAGGTCTGTCTACCAGATATTGTAATCCCATAAGATGAAAACAATCTTTTTTATCAAATGAAATTCTTAATGTAACTGAAACACCTTTTCTCCCTAGTACAAGCTCATATTCGGTTGATAATAGCGGAATAAATGCATTTATGCAATCTAAAACATTCCTCATTACAGTTCTCCACTACATCCTTAGATTAAGAAAGGCTCTGCATAAGCAGAGCCCTTCTAACATTTTCTTTCGAGGATTAACCTCTAGCCAGATTGTGG
>ENA-OPAA01001640-OPAA01001640.1-human-gut-metagenome-genome-assembly--contig:-NODE-1640-length-12490-cov-2.237797_pt1 | contig 12490 bp, 14 predicted proteins | sample MGYA00241049_ERZ501414 | MGnify/ENA primary metagenome ERZ501414 (study PRJEB25962, sample SAMEA2042520) | human gut metagenome | biome: human gut; feature: human-associated habitat; material: faeces... | reverse complement strand
TCATTCTTACCCATGCTATTCCTCCATATTGTGTGTGAGTACAAAATCTTCCCACAGTTTATCCTTAAAGCGGTTTCCATCAACATGCTCAAGCATTCCTGCGTAGCTGGCTGCCACCTGCTTGCAGTAATCGAAGGATACCTCATATTTTTTGTATTTTTCCGCCACTCTCCGAAGGTTCTTTTTCATTCTCAGAGTAGTGCTTTTCCTTAAAAGAACATGATCTGGATAGATTACGCATCCCACGAACTCACACCCACACCTGTTTGGCCGGAGTGCACACCGATCATTAAATTCAAGTAGCAGTTTTTCATTGAGAAACTGAGTGAGCAGTTTCCCATATTCCTTCAGCTTTCCCTTATCTGTATCAGTGATAATGATATCATCTGCAAATCGGATGTATTTTTTTATCCCCAAGGTTCTTTTTGCGTACTGGTCCAGCTGATCAAGATACATATTCCCAATCATGTGTGACAGTCCGCCTCCTATGGCGATTCCCTTATCCCAGAGCATTTCATCGTCCGTAATTGTAAGATGGTTGCCATCAAGTGGCATCCCGAACGGTCGCTGTGTGCTGCACATATAGTACCGCATAAGCTCTACAGTGTATTTGTCGGAGATCTTCTTTTTAATGATATTCATCAAAACTTCGTGGTCAATCCGGTAAAAGAATTTTCTAACATCAAACTTGTAATAATACGCATACTGTCCTCTACCATTAAACTCATGAAACCACGAAGCAAGTCTCCTAACCGCTTCGTGCTGTCCTCTGTCCGTAACACATGCGTATGTGTCAGTTATGAATCCTCTCTGAATTGGCTCATATAGAACGTCATATATTGCCCTCTGAATCACTTTCGTGGTGTAATCAGTGTAAATAACCTTTCTTACTTTTGGATCAAATACAAGGAAGCTGCGATACCGCACTGGTGGAATATCCAGTCTCCTGAGCCTGTCTCTCAAGTTCAGAAGATTTTCCTCAAGGTTCCTTCTGAACTCTATAATCTCCCATTTGTCAGTGTGCTGTGACGCACAGTTCTTATCTGCTCTGAGCAGATTTTCAAATGATGTTATTTCATAATAAACATTCTTTATCGACATTGTTTCTCCAGTTTGGCACACACGGAATTCGGATATGCCTACTATCGGTGTGTGCACAGTTTTAATTTTTTGCCTATGGCAAGGAAAAGCAGTCCTTTACCTACCATGTACTGGGAGACAGCCCTTGAGCTGTCAGCATCTGACTATTTGGTAGAGCGGAGCGGAAGCCGAGGTTCCAGTTCGAGTTCGAGCGGGGATTGTTGCCGTTCAAGGCGAACAGACCCGCATTAGCACCGTTGTTCCAATTGCCACCAGAGTAGAACGCTACACCGCAATCCCTATCTCTGGACATTCTTGATCCAGCCGCCTACCATTTTACCAATTTCAACGACTTTCTCAGCCCAGATTTCGTATTTTTTGATCGGGAGGAATCCAAGCTTGTAAGAAAGACGGATATATGCCTTTAACTTTGTCACTTCAACATCAAGCTCCTGCAAAGTTGTCTTTTTATAATATTTCTTAGACCCCTCGACTACTCTTTCGAGGATAAGGTTCATACACCGCTTTATATCCACAACTAAGGCAAACTTCTCAGACTTTGGAAATTGTTGCAAACACACGTAAGCATATTCCATCATCTCAAAGACCTTCTGCTGTATCTTCATTTCTTCCATTCTTTTTTCATCCTCCCGTTAAAAACACAAGTTATTTTAGCATCCTTGTTAGAATTTATGCCATTTTGTTACATTATCACGTATTCCGTTATCGTAACCTCCAAAAAATATACCCCACTATCGTGGGGGTAGACAGAACACATTACTCAGTAGGCAGGTCTACATAAGCGGAGCGGAAGCCGAGGTTCCAGCCCGAGGCCGAGCGGGGACTGCTGCCGCCCAAGGCGAACAGACCCGCACCAGCACCGACGGTCCAAACGCCACCAGAGTAGAACGCTCTCTCGTCGGCTCCATTGTTCATCCACATATGGTCGTCTTCGTATTCAGATGCAGTCGCACTTGCAGGCAGAAAGGCCAATGCCTTTAACACTGCCTGAGCTGCCGCTGATACAGAAGACGCACAGGTAACGCTTGCGAAAGCACAATCACGAGAAGCGTCAGCCTGAGTGGTGATTGTTGCAGAATAGGTAATCTTGCCAGATACCCAGTCAAGCTTAATAGAGTTCGCTGTAGTTCCAGATCCGTTCGGGGTAATGTACGCTCCGGTTGTCGCATCAATGGCTTTCCACTGTGCACTGGATGCTGCCTGTGAATGGTCGAGATCCGCAGCATTGTTATTAACAAGCACCTGCAGTTCTCCTTTTACAGTTCTGGAACCGCCATTCCACTCCCAGATGTTTCCATTCAAATCCCAGATACCCTCCAGAGTGCCGTCATGGCTCCATGATACAGGACCAGTTCCGGTCAATACTCTGGCTGTTCTTCTGGAATCATTTACTCCTGGAGCAGGAATTGCTTTATAGCCACCCTCAGAAGCATCTTTGCCATAGTTGTTATTACCTTTAGGCAGACAGCCATTTGCCTTGCACCACAAAGCGATTGCCGCCCATTCAGCCCTTGTCATAAGGTGCCATCCGTCGCCCTTCTGTGTACAGTAGCTGATTGCCTGATCCAGATTAACAGAAGTCTTAGGGTCCTCACAAGGAAGGCTGTACGCTCTGTTGTTGTTCACAATATTCTGGTACTTGGAAATGTAGATTGCATCAACTTCCTGCCCATTGACGATAAAGGCAGGATGTACGGAATCTGCTCCGCCAGGGATAACCTGTGAGATTTTGAATTTCGGGATTTTAACCATGACGGAAGGAAGCCCCTTATCATCATAAAGAATATCATTTGTAGGGCACACCGCTTTAAGTGCCATTGCTGCTAAATCAAAATTTGCCATAGTGCTTATACCTCCTCTACTCTTTCTCTCTCATCAACGCTCCAAAGTGTAAGTGTGACATCATCCATGTTAAGAGGCTTTGCAACCATCTGGATGCCTTTCTCTCCATCTTCGCCCTCTGTCTCATGCCCCTCATATTCCTTGGCCGGAATATCGACTTCTGCCACATACCACTTTCCGGATGCTGTGCCGATTACAAGATCTCCATCATCATCAAAACAGATATCCTTATGCTCTGGCTCATCCTTCTGGAGCTTGGCCAGATTCAACATAAGCTCGTCAGCGAACGTGATCTTGGTACCGCTCACTTCGAAATCGATCTTGGTGCCTGCGTTTTTCTCTACAATTTTCATGAAAGAATTCCTCCTTTTACAATGTATTTAACTGTTACTGATGTGGCACTTCCGTCAAATCCAAGCTTAAATCCGTTAAGAGCCTTATCTGATACCGATAATTCCCCCGGAAGCCCACCGGAAAAGCCCGTCACCCTTGCCTCTACAAGGTAGTTAGTTGTTTTCCTTGTCTTGGTAAGATTTATGGTCTTATCGCTGTTATTGAACGGATACTTCAAGGTGTTGGTAAGGGTAACAGTACCCGTTTCCACAATGTTCTCCGCCTCAAGCCCGCTTACTCTTTCTTCGTGATCGGCTTCAAACTGAAGCTGATGCTGAAAGATAATCTGCTGTGCAATCTGTGAATCCTGGATAGCTTCCTCCATGCGGTTGAAGTTCTCTGCACTCTGATTGGTGCCCTGCTGCATGAGTTTCCCGGCAGGCTCCATTGTCACAGTTCCGTCCGCATTCTGAGTAGCTTTGTATGTTCTTGCAGGATCTCTTACATTGTCCTGCCAAAGCATTCTGTCAAACATGTCTTTCCTCCTTCTATTCTTCTACCATAGGCACGTCGATCTGGATCAACGCACCTTCCGTTGAGCTCTTGACAATAGACCGGTTGCCTTCATACGCAACGTCTCCGTCTGCATCAAGCAGTCGTACTTTGGTAATCGTTATTGACATTTCATCGGTTGTCTCGATTTTGAATGTCATGGTATTTCCAGACATACTCTTTTCAGTGAATCGTCCTTCGTACCACTTCCCTGTTGCCGAAGCATAATACTGTGCTCGGGCAATCTTGCGCAGCCACCATCTGCGGTTTTTAAAAAGTTTTCCGGCAAAGCCACTACAATCCCTCCTCTCCACATAGATTTGTACCGCATTCTACATATGTTAAAACAGCAGAGCTTTCGGAAGTTCCAAATGAAACTTTGTTTTCGCTCTGCTGACCTAATGTAGCAATATCAGGGTTGGTTCCACATTGTTCGTATGCTATCAATGCAGAACTCTCATTTGTGCTAATAGTAATCTTATCCTCGTAAGAAATGCCTACTGTGGTGTTCTCCGGATATGTGCCGGCTTCCTGCTCCTCTGAGCTCGGTAAATGACCGTAGACCATATCAGATGAACTGGTACGTATATTTACACCATTTTCAAGAACCATGCCCTTGGTGGTATCTGTTGGATACGTTCCTGCGAGCATGTTTTCGTCACTTGGCATATGCGGATATACCACATCATTGCTGATTGTGCCGACATTCATGCCGGATGGAATGTATGCACCTACGGTTGCTATATCCGGCTTTGTTCCACACAATTCATATGGAAATACATAATGTGTGATATTGGTATGGAACTTTATCTTTGTGGTGCTTATGAGCAGGACTTCTGCCAGGATATGTGCTGGCTTCATTTTCTCTATCAGAGCCTCAAGGTCTGATATATATACCTGATTCTCCTCTTTTATCTGTACCGAAATGGTAAGTCTTGTTGTCATTCTTACGGATGGAGTTTCATCACATCCTGTATAATTCTTCACTATGCTCTTAATAAGTGAACCGGAAAACTTGTCTCCGCCATTCCAGAACAGCTTCACCCTTTTTCTTCTGTATTCGAGATCTGTCTGTGAATCAGGAAGAAGATTGAGCCATTTTTCCCACCGGCTTATCGTTTCCTCATCTGCAGTATCGATGAACTGATCCTGCATAAGCTTTTCAAGCCCTTCCGCACCTACATCAAGCGTTTTTCCTGCAAATCTGTAGTTGGTGTCCATTTCCAACAAATCCCGATAAAAAAGCGGACCGTAGGAAAGTAATTCCTCGTATCCGCTTCTTTGCTGATTGTAAAATACTGTACTAAGCATCGATCAGCACCTCCTTCAGAACAGGTGTGCTCTCCTTCCCTACCTTTACATTTTCAGTAGAGCCATTGAGCTTCAGAGAAGCAGGAACATAGTCTAATATGCTTTCTGCCGACGCAATCAGCGAACCAATTGAGGACACTCTCACAGTAATATCCTCGTCTCCATCGACAACCAGTGTCTTGAAATAAGTCTTGATTGCATTCTGGACTTCCGTCTGTGCTGTCTGCTTGCTGTACCCGCTTTTCAAATCTGCACTGAATGATACCGAAATATCAACCGCCTCCGGAGCGGCCGCCAGAAAATGAGCTCCCAGATCAGATACCCCATCTCCTAAGCCATCACTGAACGTAAGAGCCTTGCCGTTGACAGTAACTTGATACCCTTCCACAATCGGATCAATATAACTCTGTACGTCCTCTAATATGCTCTTAGCGGGGATTCCGCCCTCTGTGGAATATATGACAGCCTTAACGGTATTTTCGCCTCCGTACAACGGCAATATGTGTGCCCTGCCCACACCCGCTCTTTCCTCGCACCAGACTTTGTATTGTGAACGATTATTATTCTGTGCCGGTCCTGTTTTCTTTTCCTGCCATCTGCTTCTTAAATCATCGTCTGTTTCTTCCTCAGCTCCCGGAATATAAAGAGAGCCAAGCGTACATGCTTCAAGACCGTTGACTTCGTAGACTGGCACGACATTCTGTCCGGGCAGGATAGAATTGGTCGCAGTTCCAAGGACTTCTGACTCCAACAAAAACCTGTCATCCTTCGATATAAGCTTGAAGTAGCAGGATTCTACAAAGAACCTGCTTCCAAGTTCCGGAGTTGTGCCAGTAAATGAAACTTCATAGTAGGATGGAGTGGCACTTTGTCTGTAAATGCCATCCTGAGCCGCCTTTTCCGTCAAAACATCTCCGGTGCAGGTATCAACTGCCAGCATTTCAAAGGCTGTACTGAGATCATTCATGAATTTTGCAATACGGATGCAGTGACCTGTGGCAGCATCCATGAATAAGCTTCCCTGTCTGGTATCCACCCCGTATTCTTCACCAAGAGCTCTCGCCTGATCCATAAAGTAATCTTCCGTAAATTCTTCAAACACCTAAATCACCTCCTTTGTCTGTATGCTTCCGTAAATTGTGTCTACATCAAACGATATGATCACACTGTCCTGATGCGGATAGGTATCCTTAAATTCAAACCCGAAGTTATAAACATCCAGAATTCTCTCGTCATGAATCAGTGTGTCTCTGATAAGGAAGGGCATTTCTGCCTCTATATACTCTCTTGTTGCAGTGTTCCTTATAACACTGTCACGTATTTCGCTGCCATACTGACTGTCATAAATAAGGCAATGAAAACGAGGTGTCAGAAGGGCTTTCTTTATGAACTGCTTAACAGCCTCCTGCTCATCTATGAATCCGGCAATCCGACCAGCTTCCCAGTCTATAGCGTAGGTTCTTGATGTGATCGTTTCCTCGTCTTCAATGGCAGCAACCGGAATAGCTATGTCAACCGCCATCTGATTACCCCTTTCTGTCCAAAATGTAATATTGTTTTCCGCTGTTGAATGCCAGCAGATAAACGGTATCGCCTTTCTTTAGTGCGTTATGAATCATAAGAACTCCGTCTCTGACAGTAAATGTTGCCAGAAAATGGGAATGTGCTCCATCATCGCTTCCGCTTAGTTCCTCATGTGTATGCTTTCCGTCCGTCTTCGTTTTTGATATGAGAGAGCCGGCTCCCGTTTCCAGATCAACCTCGATCTGGTAGTCCGTAAGGCTTCTCGGTACCACAAGCGAATTGGCGGTTAATACCATTTTTGCATCATTCTTCAGCGTGACTTCCAGTGGAGAGGCGGATGTTACAATTCCCTCCTTCACACTCGGTGCTTCCGGTGCCATTGATTGTATCAGCTGTTTTATTCCGGTAGGTGTTTCCTGATCTGCCATAATCCATCCTCCTAACTAAATGTGCCATCATCAACCCAACCAAACACCCTGCTCTTGCTGTCTGTGTGCTCTAGGTGCCATGGGTGAGCCTTGCCTTTTGCAATGTGAGTAATCTTGGCCGGACCTGCATTGCATCTGGAGCCGGTAGGCTTGCTTGCGGCACTGTTCACATAGTGGTAACCGCCATTGAACTGCACAACGTCTCCTATCTTGTGTTCAGAGCTTGTCTGTGTTGAGCCTGATGATTTTGTCACAGGCTCTGCAAAGTTAAGCTTTAAGGTCATTGTATGGCTTTCTCTTGTGTACTTGTGGGTGTCTTCATCAATAAAAAAAGACCGTTTTAATCCAAGATGAGGGATGATAACATAAACACATTTTCCGGATACAGCTTCCGATACTCCCATGCCAGAGACCTTCAAACTCTGCTCCGGTGTCCCCTTTTCATCAAAGATTGATTCGACCAGCTCCTGCATCTGTGCGGCTGTGTAGGAATCGTCCACCGACTTTACCTCCATGAAGGTACCAATCTTCGATTCCAGCTCGGTATTGGCTTTCTCATACACTATCGCATCCTCCTTCGACAGGAGCCTTACTCTGGTTCTTATCTTCTCAATGCTCTTGGAGTATTCGTAACTGGTGAGGTTTGACTGACTGCTCCCAGCTTCCAATACCCACTGCATGGCATTTTCCACTCTTTTTCTTAAATAAATCGTGCCATTTTCGGAAGAAATATAATATCTTTCCCCTGTGGCTTTATACGTTGTGCTTAACGCATCGAGCATCACATCATAATAAGTTGTCTTTGCTTTTGGAAGTTCCGGTATTACATAGCTTGTATCAACCGCATTTCCTGTCATTCCCAGCCTTGACATACAATCATTGAATATATCTGTGGCCGTCTTGTTGGTATAGCAGAATGAATCCTTGTTATTCGCCAGATAATAAGCATTGTCATAGGCTTTTACCACCAGCTTTTTAGAATTACTCTGCTTATGGCTTGTGATTATGCCCCGGAACAGCTCTTTGCCGCCCTCATAAAAAACACATTGGTCTCCATTGGCACAATCTACCGTAACCCTTGAATGATTGCATCCATCATCATCCATCAGAGTGATACTGACAGACCTTGGAGCAGCTCCTTTCCTGCCGCTCCAAGTGATCTCCTCGAACATATTTGACACATCATAGCCCGTTCCGTTATGGATAATTACAAATTGTATTGCCATGGCTACCTCCTATGCTGCCGGTATGGTATAAACCTGTCCGGGATAAATCAGATTTGGGTTACTGCCAATAACACCTTTATTCGCATTGTAAATAACGGTATATTTAGCTCCTGATCCGTAGAACTTCTTTGCGATGTTCCAAAGACAGTCGCCCTTTTTCACTGTGTATGTCTGTGCCGCCGGAGTGTTATCCACCCTTGGAGAGGATTGTGAAACAGTAGCTTTCTGTGTGGTAACATTCACCTTGATCTGACGCATGGTGATTTCTCTGTACTCCTTGAAGGTAATGTCACACTGCCCCTTTCCAGGATCGCCGCCAACCTCTGAGGTTTTGAATTTCTCAATGGTGGCATACATGGATATTCCCATGCCTCCGGTAAGAGTAAGCCGCACCGGCTTCTTGGTGTTCTTCATTGCCAAAACCTGTGCTACTGCTGTGTTCGGATCCGGAATGTTGCTGTAATTGCATCCGCTGAAATAAGTCTTCGGGAAAAAGCTCGAAAAGCTAATGTTCGCAGCTGCACTGTCCTGTATAATCGTACACTCACCAACTCCATACACCTTGAGGTTGGAGTTGTCACTGCCATACGACACTTCTATTTCTTCTGGAAGAACCGGAAACCGAAAAATGCTGTTCAGTTTCATGGCTAATTGATAATTAGAACTCATACGACAAATCTCCTTCCTCCTCAATTTCCTGCTGAATAATACCCATAAGAGCATCCTTCATGTTCGACATTAACAGGCTTACAACATCTTCCTTTGTGACACCATTTCCGGTTACCTTCATTTCTCCAGCACCCTCTACTCTAAAAGTCACTGTCCTGTCGCCGCCTGCTGTATCATTAGCCGCCTGCTCCGGCTCCACATAGAAACTGTCCGAAGATGTATCTTTTGCAAGTATGTTAGCTGTTTCATCAGCTGTATAAACAACTTCTCCGCCACCAAAATTGACAAGCTCCGGTCCTTCCTCGCCGACCAGTGCAAGTCCCGGTTCCGCATCTACGGTACCTTCTGCGTATGCATGATATCCACCGCCCTTTAGAGTGGTGTTTGCAAAGCTTAGGGAATTGATTGCACTCTGGGCTTTCGATACTCCGTCTTGAATTTCCTTCACATAGGCATCCATAGTGGATTTCGCATTTGCCTTCGCTTCATCACTCAGGTTTAGATTATCAACAGCTGTTTCCATATCCGTCTGTATCTTGGTAAGGGAATTAGAAAAATCCGTCTCCAACTCTGCCATACTGGTTGCTGTATCGCCTTGAGCTGTCTGCAGGTCATTGTATTGCTTCACTACTGCTGACAGATCTGCATCATTCATGCTTTCCATGCCGGCCAGCATTGCAGCTGACTCCTCACTGCCATCTGACAAATCTTTCAGCATATCAGACAATCCTTCGATTTCGTCTGCTCTGGCTGTAAGAGAATTCATGTTCTCGTTGTATGAGTTCCAGTAATCTATCTGTGACTGCAACGCATCCTTGATACTCTGGGATGTCATTGCTGTTACGTCCTCAACCTCTGTCCATAAATCATACTGACCTTGAACACTCTGCAGAGCTGAATCGTAAGCATCATCATAGGCTGTGCACAATTCTTCAAGCTGTGCCGAATAGCCTTGAATGACACTGCTTGCCTCGTTGTATCCGTCAGATGTACTCTCCAGTACCTCTCTCTGCTGCTCATATATCTCGGAAGCCTCTGTTGCTGATGCAGACGCAAGAGCAAGTTCTGACATCATGCTGTCGATTTCTTCCTCAGAGTACCCCATTTCTTCATAGCATTCACGAATGGCATCTGTGACACGATTAAATTCCTCTTCTGCATCTTCAGTCGCATCTTTAAGCACACTATACTCGTTATAGGCATCTTTTACCGATCCAGACCAGTTCATTTCAGCTCCATCAGCTAAACCCGACCATGCTAAGAATGGATGTTCTTCCGACCAATCTTCATCAAGAGCTTTCTGATATTCTTCATATGCTGCATTCATGGACTTATTGGCTTCATCAAATGTGGACTGTGCATTTTGGTACTGTCCTATATAATCCATAAGCTTATCCATGTTTGCCTGTGCTTTCTCCTGATTTGCGGAATCTGTAACCGCCTGCCATAAATCTTCCACCGACATGTTCAGTTTTCCGTTTGTAGAGTCAAGCGTGAGGTTTAATCCCTCATAGGAATTGTTCAGTCTATCGACTATGCCTTGCATAATTTCTAACTGCCCACCAGATAGATTTGTATTTTCCTGCATAGCTACAAGTTGAGCGATTAATGATTTTGAAGAAGATTCGCTATCATCAATTCCACTCATTGTTTCTTCGTATTTGCTATCAATTTCATCCAATGCCGTTCGTAATTCCTCGGTCTGTGCAACAAGATCTGCTATAGTCTCTTTATTTTCCTCAAACGAAGCACTCAACTCGTCGATTTGGTTTTTTAATTCGTATGCCGCAACTGTATCTGCCTGTCCAGCTTCTTCAAGTTCTGCATATTGATCTTGTAATTTATCGAGTTCCTTTTGTGTCTCCTTTGACGATAGAGTAAGATTCTCCTGCGCCTTTGCCATCTCATCTTCTGTATTATTAAGATAAATAACTGCCGCTGTAACTCCTCCGATTGCTGCTGCAACCAACGCAAGCGGTCCAAGGGCTACCGACATAGTAGTCCCCATTGCCGCTGTAACTACAGTCGCTACCTTTGTAACAGCGGTGTACGCAGTAAGTGCAAGAGTGACACCACCAATCCCAACAGCCGCACCAGTAAGCAGTGCGGAAATTGCTGGATGTTTCGTGATAAGTTCTGTAAATCCATCTGTAATATCTGCTATACCATTCTTAAACTGTGCCACCGTAGGGTTTATGTCGTCTCCAATGGCGATTGCGAGGTTATTGAAGCTATTCTGCATACGTTCTGTCGCATACTGCGTAGTATTCGTCATAGCAGAATAAGCTCTCTCCGTTGTTCCTGCTGAATTTCTCAGCTTATCCAGATTGTTATTAAATGTATCAAGTCCCTGATTGATAACAGCGTTGGCAGCCTTTCCGGCTTCTGCACTGCCCCACAGGTTCATCAATGCTTCACTGTCCTGATCCACGCTGTTATAGAGAATTTCCAGAACGTCTGCCAATGAATATCCTGACTTCATCAACTGTCCGAAGGACTGTCCTGTTTCCTCCATGATTACTCCGGCAACCTCCGAGCTGGAATCACCCAGCTCATTGAACATACTGGAGATATAGGTCGTGGATTCTTCAACGCTTACACCCGCCTTGGTCAGACTGATGTATCCTGATTCCAGATTGTAAAGATCAATCGAATAAGCGGATGCCGTACTGATAGCTTTACCCATGCTGCTCGACAACTGGTCGATTGTCATAACACCCAAGTTCTGGGATGTAATCAAGCTATCCGAGATATTCGTTACCTCGGAAGCTTCCAGCTGATACGCATTGAGGGCTGTCGTTAATACAGACAGGGCAGATGCAGACGATGTAAAGCCCGCTTTGGCAAGCTTTGATGCTTCTCCTACAGTTTCTACCGCTCCCTCCGTGGCGACACCGGCTGATATTGCATTGTAAGTGGCATCCGCAAGCTCATTTACGTTCTTTGCAGTGTCCTTTGATAATCCAGATATCTGTGTAGAAAGCTGATCTGCGGACAGCACGGTGGTGTCGGCTACCGTAGATACCATGGCAACATTCGTCTCGAACTCTGTAGCTTTATCAGAGGCATCTGAAAATGCATCCGCTATTTTATTCAGTACCGCCACAATTCCGACTGTAGCAAGAATATCATCCAGTCCTATCACCGCATTTTTTGACTTGTCCCCGAAATCCTCTGATTTCTTGCTCGTTTTATCCATTTCCTCTCCGAGCTGTTCTGTCTTATTCTGTGCTTCCTCCGCCGCATCCGCTTCTGCTTTCAGTGCATCCTCTGTCTTAAAGCCCATATTTACAAGTTCTTCTGTTGAATAAACCGCTTCCAGACAGCCCTTATCATAATTGCCAACTGCATCCGTCCAGTAATCGGTTGCCTGCGCCGCCTTTTCCATTGCTTCTGTGGCTTTCTGTGTTTCTTCTGTGGTATTTGCAAATGCCTTATCCGCTGTATCCGATAATTTGTCGAAAGCGTCAAGTGTTTTATTACCGGCACTGGACATAGCATCCA
>ENA-OPAA01001612-OPAA01001612.1-human-gut-metagenome-genome-assembly--contig:-NODE-1612-length-12589-cov-2.877294_pt1 | contig 12589 bp, 10 predicted proteins | sample MGYA00241049_ERZ501414 | MGnify/ENA primary metagenome ERZ501414 (study PRJEB25962, sample SAMEA2042520) | human gut metagenome | biome: human gut; feature: human-associated habitat; material: faeces... | reverse complement strand
CAAAGCAGCTAAGTCATCTAATGTCATTAAACAGAATGCTAACCGTTTTAATAATTACCAGCAGCGTCCTAAGAAATCTGACGACTGGTACAACTCTTTATTAAGCAATAATAATTAATTATATTACAAGGAGGGGCAGCCATGCCTTTGACCAATACACAATATGCCTCTATTATGAGACTGTATGATGATATTAAAACAGCCAACAGGCGGCTGCAGAGTGACCGTTATAACGAAGTCACTGCCCTGTGTCCTGATATTGCCGATATTGATTCTGAGATTATTGACCTGTCTGTGAAAACTGCCAGAGCGCGTATAGAAGCTGACTCATCGGACACGAATACTGATGAATTAACTTCCAGCCTTAAGTCACTTAACGAACGAAAAGTGGCTGCCCTGGCCTCAATAGGCAAGCCCGCTGATTATCTTGATGATATATTTACATGTCCTTACTGCAAGGATTCCGGTTATGTCGACGGTAAACGCTGCATATGTTTTAATAAGAAGGCTATCGACCTTATATATAAGGACTCTAATCTCAAGAATATAACTGCTGATGAGAACTTTAATACATTTTCTCTTAGCTGGTACAACAACACTGATGTTGATCCTGCAACAGGGCTCACACCTTATATTAATATGCAGAAAGTTCTCAAAGTATGTCACGATTTCGTTGATAACTTTGATAATACATTTTCTAATCTTTTGTTTATCGGACAGACCGGTGTTGGAAAGACTTTTCTTTCTAACTGCATTGCAAGGGCTCTTATGGATTCATGCCACAGTATTATTTACCTTACTGCTGGTGAGTTCTTTGACTCATTCAAGAGCGATGATTTTAAGGAATTTGGAAGTTCCAAGTTTGACACTTCATTTTTTGTTGAATGTGACCTGCTTATTATTGACGACCTTGGAACAGAGAAAGCTTCCGATTATAATTTTTCTAATCTGTTTAATACTATTAATGAAAGGCTTCTTAGAAGAAAGAGTATTATTATATCTTCTAACCTTGAGATGCCTGATATTGAGACAAGGTACTCACAGAGAATTTTCTCAAGACTTGTAAGTGCCTATTCAATTTTAAGACTCTTTGGCTGTATGAAGAAATTATCACCAACTAAAAGGTCTTAACGATTATTTATGTCAAATATATCATTGACTTATTTCGCGTCAATGTTTATATTTTTATATGTATGTTTAATTATTATACTTTTATGGAGGATTATTTATTATGCCACGTGATGAAAGACACACAGAAACTATTCCCTACGGAACTTTAGGTATTATCCCATTAGCAAGCTGCACTGAAATGGGTAAGAAAGTTGACGAGTACCTTGTAAAGTGGAGAGAGCAGCGTCAGAATGAGAATACTTCTACCCTTAATTTTGCAGGATATAAGAGAGACAGTTATATTGTTAACGCTAAGACTCCTAGATTCGGTTCAGGAGAAGGAAAGGGCGTTCTTGTAGATTCTGTCCGTGGTCATGACTTATATATTATGCTTGATGTCTGCAACTACAGCCTTGAATATACTGTTTGCGGTTTCAAGAACCATATGTCTCCTGATGATCACTATGCTGACCTCAAGAGAGTTATTGCTGCTGCAGGTGGTAAGGCAAGAAGAATTAATGTAATCATGCCTTTCCTTTATGAATCAAGACAGCACAAGAGAACAGGAAGAGAATCTCTTGACTGTGCACTTATGCTTCAGGAACTTACAGCCATGGGCGTTGAAAATATTATTACATTTGATGCACATGACCCTAGAGTACACAATTCAATTCCTCTTAAGGGATTTGAATCTGTATCATGCACATACCAGTTTATCAAGTATCTCCTTCTTAATGTGGACGACCTTCACATCGACAGCGAGCATATGATGGTTATCAGCCCGGATGAAGGTGGTATGGGACGTGCTGTTTACTTTGCTAATGTTCTTGGTCTTGATATGGGTATGTTCTATAAGAGAAGAGATTACACTAAGATTGTTAATGGACGTAATCCTATCGTTGCACATGAGTTCCTTGGAACTAATGTTGAAGGCAAGGATGTCATTATCATTGATGATATGATTTCTTCTGGTGAAAGTATGATTGATGTTGCTTCTGAGCTTAAGAAGCGTGGTGCAAGCAGAGTATTCTGCGCAACTACATTCGGTCTTTTCACTAACGGCTTCAAGAAGTTTGATGAAGCATATGAGAATGGTATTATCGACAGAATCCTTACAACTAACCTTGTGTACCAGCCAACAGAGCTTCTCTCTAAGCCTTGGTACATCAATGTTGATATGAGCAAATACATGGCTCTTCTTATTGATACACTTAACCATGATTCTTCAATCAGCAACCTCTTAAGCCCTGTTGAAAGAATCCAGCAGAGAGTTAAGGAATATAACGAACTTCATTACGGTAAGTAATTCTGGTATTATTTATACTAAAAAGCGGAATCTGATTCAATTGTCAGATTCCGCTTTTTATCTTAATTCTTAATCTAATTCACTTCCTATCTGCAAGTAACCTTTTGAATAATTCCATGTTCCATCTTCATTCTGCTTATATACACGAAGCACCTGTAATCCTTGGTCTCTCGGCTCTATTGTATTGATGATATCGCCTTTTGCCCCAATCTTATATCTAACTCCTTTATCCGTAATAATTACCAGCCTAAAAACAAATGTTTTCGATAATTTATCTTCTCTAATTTCTCCCCCGCCCCCAGCATCAGCATAATTATCTGTTTCAAAATCTGTCTCAAGCGTTTCTATTTCTCCATCAATATATTCATATATCTTGTCTACCGCTGTCTCTTTCCCCGGCTGCAGCCTTTCGCAGAACTGTTCTTTTAGCTGTTCACTGTCATGATTCTTTATGGCATCGTAGACATTTTCTGCCATCTTTTCAGTTTTTTCTAATATTGTTTCACTTTTATTGTTCAAATCAGATCCACATGATATGGTATTAAATATTATCAATATACAAATTAAAAATAGTGTTATTACTTTTTTCATAAGCAATCCCCTTAGTAAACCTACCACTTCATCATATTTAGCAACTTTAGTAGGTTTTCCCTGCTATGCATTAATTTCGTGTGCCATTTGACACTATCAACAATTATTTTCAAGTCTCTGCTAAAACAAAAAAGGCTGCATTTAAGAAACATTTCCTAAATGCAACCGAACCATCATAGCATTAGCCTTAGACTTCTAGTTTTGTGTCCTTATATTTCTATAAGTTTACCCCACTAAAATTTATCATACAATCCACTTTTCTGCAAGTATTATTTTATTTACATCTACGATATATCTGCAATTAATAACCTGAGATATCCCCTTTAGTCTCTGCCGGCTTATCTGTATCTGCCCGGCTTTCACTTCCTCCTGCCGTACTATCCTGTCTGGTGCCTGCAGTTGCATCATTATCCCTTGCCGTGCCTGTTTCCATCTGACTTGACGACTGGATCTGACTGCCCTTCTGCGTCTGTGTTACTGACTGCGTCTCACTGACTGACTGCGTTTCTGTCTGTGTTTCACTTACAGATTCAGTTTCTGTCTCCTTATTGTCTGACTTCTGTCTGTACTTAGGGAAATCCTTCTTTGCCAGAGTCTTATGTGAATCCTGCATAAATTGCCTGAATATATCCTTTGTATGACTCTGTGGGATTGATGCAGGATAATCATATCCCTGCCATACAGCCACTGTATAATAAGCACTGTATCCACAGAACCATGAATCATAATTAGAGTTCGTTGTTCCAGTCTTTCCGGCAACAATTGCATTATCTGGTGCTGCCCCGCGTCCTGTTCCTTCATTCACAGCAGTTTCAAGCATATCCGTCATCATCCTGCACGATTCAGCATCATATATCTTCTGCCCCCTGCCAGATGAATCATATACTATTCTTCCTCTTGTATCCTTTATCTGGGATACACATGTAACTCTTCTGTACTCGCCCTCATTAGCTATTGTTGCATACGCACCTGCCATCTCCTCTGTTGACACACCATATGTGAAGCCGCCTATGGCAATCGCATTGTATTCTTTATCCATCCATACTTTATGAAATCCCTGATTGAGAAGATATGAACTTCCAGCCTTAGGTGTAAGTTCCTTTAACACATTCCATGCAACTGTGTTACGTGAAAGACTTACCGCTGTTCTTAATGTAATGCTTCCCATATATGTTCCATCTGCATTCTTCGGACCATCCTGAATATATTCATCCTGAACTATAGTGTCAGGTGTATTGCCCTTTTCGAGATACGGAACATAGTCTATTATCGGTTTAATTGAGCTTCCGGGCTGTCTGTAGCTCTGATATGCCCTGTTAAGAGTATATCCTTCTAAATCCTGAGTTCTTGAGCCAACAATAGCCACTACATTTCCTGTTGAATTATCAATACAGGTAGCTGCTGCCTGCATTTCATACACTCCGTCTTTTTCTGCGGTATATCCTTTAAGATTATCGTCAACAGCATCCTGAAGCATCTGCTGTACATCCATGTTGATACTTGTGTATACCTTGTATCCTCCGGAAAGCAGTTTCTGCTGAAACAGTGTATAGCTGTTTTCATATATTTCTTTATATTGTTCGTAATCATCATCATTGTTAAAATTCGTTCTAAACACAAAGCCATTCGCCTGCATCATGCTCTCTGTCGCACAATGCCTTGCATATGTCTCGACAGAATTGTTCTTTGAAACCTCGGGCTGCTGTGCCAGAACCACCTGCGTATCAAGTGCAGTGTAATAGTTCATGGAATTAATCATATCATTTTCATACAGCTTTCCAAGTATGAGGTCTCTTCTCCCAACTGTGTTATCATAATTAGTCAGTGGATTGTATCTTGTCGGATTGTTAGGGATTGCCGCTATAAATACCTGTTCAGCAACTGTCAGCTCACTTACCTCTTTGTCAAAATAGCCTCTCGCTGCTGCACCTACTCCATAATATCCATTACTGAAATATATGTTGTTTAAGTAGAATTCAAGAATCTGATCCTTTGTATATTTCTTTTCCAGATCCCATGCCATAAATATTTCTTTTACCTTTCTCTGCCAGGTAACTTCCTGACTTAAGAATATATTCTTTGCAAGCTGCTGCGTTATTGTACTTGCACCCTGAACAATTTCATCATTCTCTGTATTAGCTATCACAGCCCTTATTATAGCCTTGAAATCAATTCCTTTATGTTTATAAAAGTCTTTATCTTCCATAACAACAAAAGATTTCTGTAATGTATCCGGTATCTGACCTATATCAACATAATACATATCCTTTGACTCACGCATGGTACACAGCTCGTTGCCATCAGTATCATATATAACTGTTGTTCCTGATGCCATAAATGTGTCTAAGGAACTTTTATTTACAAGCTCCTTAGCCTCCTGCGCAAGCTTTATTATCTTTACTATCTTTGGTGAAAATATTGCAAGTGTTGTAACAAATGCCAGCAATAATGTAAGAAGTATCAGCCTTCTTATTAATCTGCGTCTTCTTTTCTTTTTTGATAATTTCTTCTTCGCCATAATATTCAATCCCTGTGCATATCATCACTTATAATAGGTTACATATATATTGCCGCCCTGAGAAAACATTTTTCCAGCATCATTCATAGACATAGTCTTTACTGAACCGGATGATGATTCAATATATGCTATTTCACTTGAATTATATGCAGTAATGATTATATATTCGTCTTCTCCGGTCTTTGCTATCACAAGACTTCCTTCTCCGACATAGCTTAATGCCTTCTCACATGTTATTCCTGTAAGACTTATTCCATGTACTCCGCTTATCATGTTCATTGTCTGCACTGCTGTATACCCCTGTTCCATGTAAGCCGCGGCATTATAATCAGCCCCAAGATAATTACATACCGTTGTAACTGCATTTTCAAGAGAACTTCCACCCATAACCGGCGAAACCCCGTCTATTGATGCCTGTGTGCTTCTGTACCGTTTCCACACAGACTTTGAATCACAATCCACAACTGTTCCATATGTGTCATACGCAAGAGTTATTGCTGATTCAAGCTGTGTCCTGCTTCCCTGGAATGTTCCGTATCCATATACATAATATCTTCCATCCCATGTGAATTCATCTTCAAGTTCCAGACTTGTATTGTCTTTAAATATAATCTCGCCTGAAGTTCTGTAACTAACAGATATATCATTTACCTTGGTTATAAGGTCAATATATAATTCCTGTTTCCTTGCGTCTGTGCTTATTGTATCAGCCTTTACAACATTTTCAACAACATTCTCATCCTTATTGATAAGCTGGTCTATGCTCGTTGACACATAACCGCTTCCTGACTTCACTATTCTTGTAAGCGTAATTCTCTTGCCTTCAACCTCTGTATCAGATACATATATATCAGGCTGTTCATATTGTTTAATAATATTATAATCAACATCCATAATACCGACTTTGTACATTGCATATGTTCTGCTGCCATCTGCATCTGATACAATATCTTCCTTATGAGCCATTCCATATATAAAGTCCGAATCGATATAACCAAGTGGTCTTAATGTATCTGCCTCATCTGCCTTTAACTCATAAGCGCTGTCGTTGCTCATATTAAGAACTCTTATCGTATCAGTGTTGCATATATCACCTGACACACTATATGCTATGGCATCTCCGGCATCTGATACAGCATATGAATTCTCTTTAAGTCCTGTTATCTCTGTCATGACCTCTTTACTTACAAGGTCTACAGAATACAGAGTCTCATCTATAAGTATATAGAATTTGTCGTTAGAAACATAAGAAACTCCACCAACATTCTGTGTGAGAATGTTATAAGGAATCGCCATTGGAATGAACAGTCTTTCAGTAACATCATTATCTGAATACGAATATCTGCATAAAGATACGCCAACCTGTCCTTCATGCTCTCCTCTGTTCATATATCCTGATACTAAAAATGTTGCATCTCCGTTATCTTCTATTTTCATTATCTTAATGTTATGGGCATCATAACCTTCTCTTACAGAATCAGTCTCCTCACCCTTGAACGAGAATACTCTTGTAAATGTCTGTGAACTGCTGTTAAAACACCACAGTGAACCCTGATTAACAAAATAGGTATATATTCCCTTTTCATCAGATGCACAATTAACATCTGTCGAAGAATTAATTCCAAGATTAATCTTTGCCGTTGAAGTCAGGTCGTTCCTTGCGTCAAATACCTGATTCATCTCCCTCTCGAAATTAAGAAGATAGAAACCACTGTTAGTCTGCCGTATTCTATAATACTCACTTACTGTATATGTATCACTTGATGAATAATCATTTGCTGCTCCAACTCTGTAACTAAGTCTTAATATTGCCACATCATCATCAACTGATATAACCTCCGGTATAATATCACTCTCTACATATGGATCAAGGTCTCCCCAGCCAACCTGGCTTAATGAGCAGTTAATATTTACCTTTCCATAATTAGTGTTATCGCCTGAGCTTGAAGTTTCAAGATATCCGGCTATGTCCTTAAGTCTACTGTCATCAAATGTACATGCATTGAAATCCATGACAAAATCAAGCTTTTTCTGAAGGTCATAATCCACTCCATAAACAATTCTTGTGTAATAATATACTGCCTCATGCTTCTTTGTCTTAAGCACAATCTCAAGCGCATACTCTTTCCCGGTATCAAGAAGATTCTTTATGTTAAATGTAACATTTATACTGCTCCCTGCATTATCATAATCACTAACCTCAGTATTCTCGATAAGCGACTTATCCTCTAAAGAACGGATTTTGTATGCCACACCTTCAATATCTTCTCCGTATGTATTAATTGTAACTGTCAGCTTTCTGTCCTTTGCAACAGGTGTAATATTGCCATAAAACAATGTTGAATCCAGCTCCGAAGTGTAACCATGAAGCACATTATACTGCGTTCCTGCCTCTGTATCCATTGCAACTGTTGGAAGAGTTGCATCTGCCATAGTGGTTGCTGACGGCATTATCTGTTCGAATTTCATTGATATAAATGTTATGATAACCGTAACTAAAAATATAACTCCAAGTATAAAATACTTAGAACCTGATATACTATAATTCCTGATTCTTTTCAATTTAATCCTCCAAAAGCTTCTTTAGCGTAAGGTCAATATTAAGCACCCTGCTCATATTCTGTACTTCCTCATAAGCCTTAGCATCAGGCTTTCCGGTCTTAACAGCTCTTATAAGCAGATTCTTTGGTGTATGCTCCATGTCTATGAATTCGAGTATCTGTGTCTGGTAACCCTTAGATTCTAAAAGCTTTGCCCTTGCACCATCTGTCGCTATTGCTGCAAATCTTTCCTTTAAGATTCCATAATCCATGACAGGTGAAAGAGTTTCATCTGCAATTGTTCTGTTTGCCTCATGCTGACAGCAAGGCACAGAAAGTATAACCTTCGCACCCCATTTTACTGCTTTGGCGAGTGCATAATCTGTAGCCGTATCACATGCATGAAGTGTTACAACCATATCTACAGACTCAACACCCTTGTAAGAAGCAATATCTCCTTCATAGAAATTGAGTCTCTCATAACCATATTTCGTTCTTAACTGGTTGCAATGCTCAATAACATCTTTCTTTAAATCCAGCCCGATTATCCTGATATTGTATCCCTTAAGTACCTTGAGATAATAATACATTGCAAATGTAAGATATGATTTTCCACATCCAAAATCAATTATTGTCTGTTCTTTATCCTTATCTAACTGTGGCAGAATATCCTCTATAAATTCAAGGAATCTATTAATCTGCCTGAACTTATCATATCTTGTTTTTACAATTGCCCCCTCTTTAGTCATAACTCCAAGATCAACAAGAAAATCCACCTTCTCGCCCTCTTTAAGAATATATGTCTTGGTTCTGTTGTGTGACATATCCTTCTGACTCTTTATCTGTGCAAGCCTTTTATACTTACAGGTACATGCGCCCTTCTTTGAACTAAGCATCGTGGCAGTCGCATCTGTCATATTAAACTGCGCCTGTTTAAATGTGTTCTCCATATATTCTGTAATTCTTGTCTTAACGTCTTCTTCTGAATAATTGGTGTGAAGCACTTTTCTTCCCACGAATTCTGATGCCTGATACTTTATCTCATCCTTAAGTCGGACCGGACGAATCTTAACCCTCATCACATCTTCTTCATTCTTTACCTTCTGTCCGCTTATTGTAAGATCAATAAGCCTGTCATTAATACATTTATCTAAAAGCTCTTTTAATTCCATATCTGCCTCATCTTTTCTTGATTTATCCTCTGGATATACATGGTTATTTTAATCTCTTTAGACAAAAACCACAATAGCAAGTTTTATGCCTTAAAAATCATCATCAGAAATCCTCATTATATATCGGTGTTGAAAGCTGTATATCCGTCACTCCCCTTGTCTCGTCATAATTCATTGTTATATTAACATTTATCTTGTTCTTTCCTATGCTTACAGAATCCTTAACGCTTTTAGCATAAGCATACACAACATATGAATCCTGTATCTGTCCCGTAGTCACAGTCTTTGCACCCAGCATCTTAAGCATTCTGCCGCTGACCTCACTCTTATCATACTGTGACATATCCCCAGCAATGCTTCCTTTCATGCTGACTGTTACATGAGTATCTATTCCATATTCCTCTAACACCTGTTTCATCAGCTTTTCATAATCTGAAGTGCTCTCAAATCCCTTATATAGTTCTATATCAGTTATAAAATATTCTCCTGTACTGCTCTTTTTTATTGATATATCTGCGCTGCCATTAACTGATTGCTGTGTAAGATATATTCCTGTTTCATCCTCCGTTATATTATATCTGTTAAGCCCCAGAGTCTTTGCCATCTGTGTCATCATAAGTTTCTTTGCTGTATCCGACATCCCATTGTCAAGCTTTCCTGTCGCTGATATGTCGGCACTTATATCATAGTACACATTTTCACAAAATGTATCTACAACATCCATTGTCTCACCCTTTATGCCCTTGTATACAAGTCTGCCGGCAAATACTGCCCATATAATTACTGCAGCTGCTATCATCAGCCTCTGAAATCTATATATCTTTACCATATAAAAAACCTCCCATCACCTGAAATATTCCCAGATAATGGAAGGTTTATACATATTATTTAATTAACAGCCTTAATTCTCGCAAGCGATCTCTTAAGCGCTGCCTCTGCTCTTACCATATCCAGATTAGAATCATGGCTGGCAAGTCTCTTTTCAGCTCGCAGTCTCGCCTCGTTAGCTCTTTCTACATCGATTTCATCTGACCATTCTGCCACCTCAGCAAGAATAGTTATCTTATCCTTGAGAATCTCTATAATTCCACCATGTACCGCAGCTTTCTTTACATCATTACCATTGTGTATGCTAAGAACACAAGGAACAACAACTGCCGTAAGCGGAATATGTCCCGGATAAACACCTATATCGCCTTCACTGGTAGAAAGTTCAACAAATGTAGCGTCATCATGGTAGAAAACTCTGTCCGGCGTATTAACCAGAAGCTTTATTGTCTGTAAATCTGCCATTACAACCTCTTTTCTACTTCTCTACCTTAGCTAAAACATCATCAATTCCACCACAGTTAAGGAAGTAACTCTCTGGAATGTCATCATACTTTCCTTCGATAATTTCCTTGAAGCCCTGAATAGTCTCACTTACAGGAACATATCTTCCTTCAAGACCAGTAAACTGTCCTGCAACGAAGAATGGCTGTGATAAGAATCTCTGAACCTTTCTTGCTCTTGAAACAACAAGCTTATCATCCTCTGAAAGCTCGTCCATACCAAGGATAGCGATGATATCCTGTAATTCTTTATATTTCTGTAAGATTTCCTGAACTGATCTTGCAACCTTGTAATGCTCCTCACCAACAATTCTTGGATCAAGAATTCTTGATGTAGACTCTAACGGGTCAACGGCTGGATAGATACCAAGCTCAACGATTGATCTTGAAAGAACTGTAGTAGCATCCAGATGTGCAAATGTTGTAGCCGGAGCCGGGTCAGTAAGGTCATCGGCTGGGTACATATACAGCCTGAACAGATGTAATAGATCCGTTCTTGGTAGATGTGATTCTCTCCTGAAGAGCACCCATCTCTGTCTGTAATGTTGGCTGATAACCAACGGCTGAAGGCATACGTCCAAGAAGTGCTGAAACCTCTGAACCAGCCTGGGTAAATCTGTAGATATTATCAATGAAAAGAAGTACATCCTTTCCACCCTTATCTCTGAAGTACTCAGCCATTGTAAGTCCTGCAAGACCAACTCTCATTCTTGCTCCAGGTGGTTCGTTCATCTGTCCGAACACCATGGTAGTTTTCTCGATAACGCCTGATTCCATCATCTCATGATAAAGGTCGTTACCCTCTCTTGTTCTTTCTCCAACACCAGTGAATACTGAATATCCACCATGCTCAGTTGCAATATTTCTGATAAGTTCCTGAATAAGTACTGTCTTACCTACTCCGGCACCTCCGAAAAGTCCTATCTTACCACCCTTCTGGTAAGGACAAAGTAAATCTACAACCTTGATACCAGTCTCAAGAATCTCTGTATTAGTTGCCTGCTCTGCAAATGCAGGTGCCTTTCTATGAATAGGCATATGCTCCTGTACTTCTGGCGCTGGCTTATTATCAATTGGATCACCTAATACATTGAACATTCTTCCTAAAGTCTGTTCACCTACCGGTACAGAAATTGGGGCACCTGTCGCCTCTGCATCCATACCTCTGACAAGACCATCTGTAGGACCCATGGCTATACATCTTACTACATCATCGCCAAGATGCTGGGCAACCTCTACAACAAGCTTACCGCCGTCATTAGTCTTAATATTGATGGCCGAATTGATTTCTGGCAGATTACCGTCTGTGAACTTAATATCAATTACAGCACCGATAACCTGAGTAATCTTACCAATATTATTCTCTGCCATTATTCCCTCCATTGTTTTATTAATTGATAGCATTCGCTCCTGCTATAATCTCTGTAAGTTCCTGTGTAATTGAAGCCTGACGTGCTCTGTTAAACTTAAGCGACAGATCTGATATCATATCCTCTGCATTGCTTGTAGCACTGTCCATTGCCTGCATACGTGCTCCGTTCTCACTGGCAACAGCTTCTACCATAGCCCCATATATAAGACTGCACACATACTTAGGTATAATCAGGTTAAGAGCCTCCTCTTCACCCGGCTCATAATTCATAGGTGTATTATCAGTCTCTGCTCCATCCTGTTTCATTGAATCTGCATCAACAGGAAGCAGCTTGATAAGCTTAGGTTCATGAACCACAGTGTTCTTAAAAGATGTATAAGCAAGATATATCTCTCCGACTTCTCCACTTGTAAATGCATCAAGCACCTCATTACATATAGCCTTGGCATCTGTATACGCAGGTTCTTCAACCATATCTGAATAATCTGCTTTAATCTGATAGCCTCTTCTTGAAAGGAAATCTCTTCCCTTTGTTCCTATTGCATATATAAGTGCGTCTTCCTTAGGAATATCACTACCTGTTATAAGTCTGGTAATATTAGAATTATATCCTCCGGCAAGTCCACGATTCGAAGTCAGTACAACGATC
>ENA-OPAA01001601-OPAA01001601.1-human-gut-metagenome-genome-assembly--contig:-NODE-1601-length-12665-cov-4.520619_pt1 | contig 12665 bp, 8 predicted proteins | sample MGYA00241049_ERZ501414 | MGnify/ENA primary metagenome ERZ501414 (study PRJEB25962, sample SAMEA2042520) | human gut metagenome | biome: human gut; feature: human-associated habitat; material: faeces... | reverse complement strand
TCTCCGCAGGCGCATTCGTTCAAGACTTCGAGCGTCGTCTTGAAGAGGTCGATGAGTTTCTTCCCGTCCGAAAGGAGCTCCTTCAGGTAGCCCGTCCCGCCCGGCACCGTGTCGTAGACGACGATGTAGCGCACGGACTGCTTGCCGCCTTCTTCGGTCTCGTCCATCGTGGTCACCTGCAGATGGTCGACCGAGCCGTGGAAGTAGCGGCGAAGCCCCAGCTTCAGGGCGGCGTTGAGGGACGCCGCCACCGTCGAAGGCGCAAAGCTCTCGGTGAGGAGTCCCTGCGGCACGCGGATGCGGAGCGCCTCACTCTTGAATTCTCGGAAGAGCACCAACCCGTCGATCCAGTCTTCCTTGGCGGGGTCCTTCTCCGCCGGGCAGCTGATGTCGTGCTGGCGTCGGCCGACCTCGTACTCCTGCCCCTTGCTGTTGATGCGCACCTCGTTCTTGAGCCTGCCGCAATGGCGGCAGACGCGGAATCCGGGCGCCTTCACCGAAAAGGACGCCACGTCGAAGGCTGCGCCCTCCTCCGTAGCGGCCTTACCGAAGTTGAAGTCGCGCAGCGTGATTGAGGGAACGTACTCAAAGCCGAAGCCGCCGCTCCCTTCCGTGACGAACCCGCGGCGCTCGACCCTGGGATCGATGTCGATCAGCTTCACGCTCGAGTGCTCGACCCGCACGCGGTCCTCGCGGTCGTCGCTGATGCGGTCGCGGCGGATGTCCGCCCAGGCATAGACGTTCTTGAGCTGGAGCACCGGGCGCACCTGAGCCTGTTCTCGCCAGGCGGGGTCGCCGCAGCGCGGACAGGCCGAACCCATCCCGACGGGGGCGTCCTGCTCGCAGTGGCTGCAGCTCGGGCAGAAGCGCCAGAACGTCACGTTTTCGTCGCGCAGGTCGACCTGGTCGACGTGCAGGATGAATTCGTTCACGTAGAAGTTGTTCCCCGGGGCCACCTCGAAGAGCCCGTGCGAGGCCGCGCGCTGGAAGGAGAAGCGCTTGTAGACGTTCGTCTTCGTCTTCCCGGCGGCGTCTTCGTTTTCGCTTTCCGCCTTCTCGTCCTTCCCGCGGCGGTCGCGGTACTTCATGACGACACCGTCGATCTTGATGCCTTCCTCCGGGAAGGCGTAGTTGGGGAGCACCCCCTCGTCGGTGAGGACGTTGAGGGTGTTCTTCTTTTTGAATTCGTGGTCGATGAGGCTCTTCAGGGCATCGGCGGCCGCCCGGAACTCTTCGATGTCCTTTTCGGTGCGTTCGTCCTTGGGCTGCTTTTCGAGCTGCTTCGCGAGCGACGCGTACTGCTCGCGCTTCTTGCGGTACTTCTCCCGTTCAAGGAGCATGCCGCGGAGTTTGCCCAAAAGGCGCGTGCGGATCGAGGGTGTGTCCGCCGCCGCCCCCGCCTCATCCCCGGGTTCGTCCAAGAGGAACGCGCGCAGACGCGCCTTCTCTTCCGGCGTGAAGATCCCGACGACCCGGCCGTCCATGAGCGACCCCTTTGTCTTTGATCCCCGCTGCGACCTGTGCAAGGAGCCCTTCGGCGCCGTCCTTGACGAAGTCGAGGAGCCCGAAGGGGAAGCTCTCGGAGGCGTAGCCCCCGCCGACCTTTTCGTCGCGCTTCTGGACGGCCGAAAGCACGTCCCCGATGTCCTTCGGGATCGACGCGTCTTCAAAGGCGTTCATCCAGCGCGTGATCGAGAAGGCGAAGAGCTGGCGCTCCATCACCGCCATGGCGTGCAGGAACACGCCCGGCGGCTCGACGACGCCGTCCAACATCTGCTCGGGGTCCGCCCAGAAGTACTGCGCGTGCGGGCCTGAGTCGCAGACCGTCATCGCGAGCGCGTTCCCGTCGCGTCGGCCCGCTCGGCCGATGCGCTGCACGTAGTTCGCGGGTTCGGGCGGCATGGAAGCCAAAAGCACCGAGCTCAGGTCCCCGATGTCGATCCCCATTTCCAGGGTCGAGGTGGCCGAGAGGAGGTTCACCTCCCAGGGCTCCGTCCCCTCGATGAAGCTCCGCTCGATCCGGCCGCGCTCGATGTGATCGAGATTCCCGGTGTGCTCGCGCGCCATCGTGCGCGTCGGCATTCCGCGGTAGGTGGTCTCGTCGGTCTCCACCGGCTTGACGTCGTGTCCCGGGGACATGCACCCCTTGGAAAGACAGGGCATCGTGCGCCAGACGTCCGCGCGCTCCGCGTCGATCATGTGCCAACGGCCGCAGTGCGGGCACACGGCGCGGGCAAGACGGCGTTTGACGAGCCAGGTGCGGGGCGTGAGCAGATACGCCTCCCGGCCGCGCTCCTCCATGTCGATGCGGGAGGCCGCGCCGACCGAGACCAGCACGTCGAGGAGCGTCGCGTAGATTTCGTCCCGCGCCGCCGTGATGTCGATGTCGCAGCCCAACGTCCTCGAGAGCCAGAGCGTGTACCAGGTTTCGCCCGAGGCGCTGTCGGGGAGCACCGCGTCGAAGAACTTCGGATGGCTCCCGCGCCACTTCCGCATGACGAGCGGAGCGGGCGGCCGGAAGATCTGACCGTAGGTCGGGAGAAAGAGGCTCCGGTTGAAGAAGTAGTCCTCACCCGTGCGCACGAAGCGCGCAAAGTCGTCCAACGGTGCGAGCTCACCCGTCAACCGCACGTCGAAACAACCCCGAAGCTTCTGGTGAATGAGGAACCCCTCGACGAAGCGCTCCACGCGCCGGTCCCGGTCGGGCGTCCCGGCGGCGAGTCCGCCCACGCGCTCTTCAAGCCGCCCAATGAGCTCCCGCGCCGCCATGCCGATCACGTAGTCGTCGGGTTCGACGGCGCCGATTCCGGTCAACTCCACCGTGCGGCCCGCGTGCGAGCGCTTCGACATTTCCATGAAGGCTTCCCAGCGAAGGCGAAGCGCGACGAAGTTCACCATCTTCGCCCAGTCGGAGGGCTTTTTGTCTTCGTCAAGGAGCGCCGGCAGGATCTCGATGATGCCTTCAATGGGGTTCTTCTCCGCGGCGTGCGAATGTTCGCGGTATTCGGAGACCTTGTCCGTGAACGCGGTCCAACTGCGCATCCACATCATCGAACTCGGAATGAAGGTCGAGACGAAGCGCGCCGCCGCGAGCTCCTCCGCGTGCGCGCGCACGCGGGGCGAGACGCTCCGCATCAGCTCCTGCCTGCCGCCCACCCGGTCCTTCCAGAAGTCGGCGAGCTTTGCGAGGAAACCTTCGAAGTCGAGGCGGTCCCCTTCGGCGTCGCGCATGAGGCCGGCGACCGCCTGGCGCAGCGTGTAGACGTAGCTCCTCGCCTCCATGAAGCCCGCGCGGTGCGCGGCGTCCTGAACGGAGTCCGAAAAGCTGATGAGCGTGCGGTCGTCGTTCGCGTCGCTCGAGTACAGATGTCCCGTCATCGCGGCGGAGAGCGTCGCGGAGCGCGCGCCGAAGATGCGCATCGAGTTCACCGAACCGCACCACGGGCAGTTGGTCGTCATGCGGACGTACCTACCCTGTTCGTTCTTCCCTTCCTTGACGATCTTGGGAACGCGCACGATCACGGGGTCGTGAAGCTGTCCGCAGATGGGGCACTTCTCATCGTAGATCTCGTCGGCGGGGAGGCCCGCGTTCACCCACTGGAGCTGCTTGCGCTTCGGGCAGAGACGCATGAGCTCTTCGGGGAATTCGTTGCGGACGTTCTCGAATTCGCCGCGCGTCACCGGATAGAAGAGCCGGGTGTTCGCGTCACGGCTGAACCACGCCTGGTAGAAGGCCTGCGGGCTCGCGCTGATTTCGTCGGTCCTCATCAGCGCGCCCCAAGCGGTCGCGTTGCAGTCGCGGCAGGGGGCGAGCGGGAGCGTCATCGGCGTCGTGTCGACGACGTCCGCCTGCGGCACCACCTTCGGCACCGCCTCCACCGTGGCGAGCATGTTCGTGAGCTCCTTCACCCAGAGCTGCACGCGCACCGAGAGGAAGGGCATGATGCGGATCTTGCCGTCCACTTCCTGCTCGACGCGGGCCATGGAGATGAGCGCGACGAGGCTGCTGATGAGAAGGAGCGTCTCCTCATCGTCCAAGTCTCGGAGCTGAGGACCCTCTAGCCGCCAGCGGCCGGCGAGCGTCTCCAAATGAAGGAGTCCGTCGGCTTCGCCCATCAGGCGGCGGAAGGCCTCGTGGTGCGGGAGGTCCCGTCCGAGCTCCAGCGCCACCCGAAGCCAGGCGCTCCGGTCTCCGGCGTTGAGGACCACCCGGCGGTTGAACCATATCCGCACGGAGAGTTCGATGAAGCTCTCGACCGATGCGGCGCTCCCCAAACGCACGAGCTGCCGCGCATCGTACGCAGTCGGCCAATCGCCCATCCAACGCTCTTCACCGAACGTTGCGAGGTATTCGTTGAGGCTCAGGCGATCTTCCGTGATGACGGCCGCGGGTTCGGAGAAGTCCGCCCCGAAGACTTCAGCCGCGTAGCGGCGCAGAAGCGCCGAGGCTTCGCCGCCGCCCAGCGTGGCGGAGGTCCCCACGCAGGCGAGACCGTCCTCGATGCCAAGATGGTCGCGCAGACGGCGGATGAGGCACGCGAGGTCCGTCCCCTGCGCGCCGTCGAAGGTGTGCAGTTCGTCGACGACCAGATAGCGGAGCGTCTCCGCGGTGGTCGTCTTCCACAAGGCCCGGTCCGCATCGCGAAGGAGCAGATAGTCGAGCATCTTGTAGTTGGTGAGGAGGATATCGGGCGGATAGGCGCGCAGCGTCTCGTGGTCCGTGATGCAGGCCGCCTCCCCCATCGTCCTCGTCTCGTCGCCGGGCGCCCCGGTGTAGAGCCCCACGGTAAGCTGCGGTCCGCCCGCGTCCCTGATCTTCGTGCAGATCTTCGCGAAGCGCCGGGACTGGTCGGTGGCGAGCGCATTCATCGGATAGATGACGATCGCCTTGATGCCCTGAGGCTTTCCCTCTTCGTGCCGGCGGAGCACCGCGTCGACGATCGGAAGGAGGAAGCACTCCGTCTTCCCCGAGCCCGTCCCCGTCGCGACGATGGTCGAGCGGGGATGCTCGCCACCCAGTCGCCCGAAGGCGGTCATCTGGTGCTTGTAGGGCTTGAGGGCCGACTGGACTCCGTATTTCCCGGAGAGATTCGGGAGCAGCGTCCTCATGTCCGCGTCGACCGTACGGAAGGGACGGCGCACTTCAAGCCAGGGCCCCTTGATGAAATTTTCCTTGTCCGCAAGGAACGCCTCCACCATCGAGCGGTCTCCCTCGCGGAAGCCCGTCGTGGCGATCGGGAACTCTCGTTCGACGAAGGACCGTATGCCTTCTTCAATATCTCGGGCGGTGAGGGTGGGAAGCATGGTTTGTCGGGGGAAAGTGGCTTTCTTCGGGCGCAGGTCGGACGCGCGGACGGCCTGCGGCCGACGGGAGCGCAGGGCTCGCGTCGGCCGCTTGGGGCTATCGGTAAAGAATACCGAATGTTTCAGCGGCCGGTTCGGCCTCCGGCGGGGTGCGGGAGGCCGGACCGACCGTTCAGCGTGTCACTCGAAAAGCGACGGCTGCGGATTGAAGGGCTCTTCGACGAGTTTCAGCTCAGGCTTCTTTCCCTTGCGGCTCTTCTTGGAGGTCTCGGCCGGTTCGGCCTGTTCTTCCGCCTCAGCCTCAACCGGTTCGGGACGCACGCCTTGGAGCTCCGCCACGTCCACTTTGCCGTACTTCTCTTCAAAGAACGCCCAGGCGACGTCGTAGTCGCGCTCGCGGTCCATCTTGAAGAAGGGCGCGACGTACTTCACCGTCCGTTCGACGGGCTCGTCCGTCATCGAGGCGTCCATGAAGGTCTTCGTCACGAACCCGGACTGCATGTTCTTGACGTCCTCGAAGCCGAGCCCCTTCGCGTCGCAGGGCCTGCCGTTGACGGTGTAGGTGATGCCTTCCTTGGCGTCCTTCGCCGTGGCGCGGCGGTGGAGGCCGACGCCGCGGAGTCCGAGCGCGTTCGGAGAGAAGATGATGCGGCCTTTTTGGTCGTACCAAGTATCACGTTCATAACCGCGAAGAACGGCAAATCGCTGACGATAGAGAGTTTTCAGCTCATCCAAATTGAAGCCCATCACCTGAGCTGTAAGCACGTCGAGCTCAACAAGGGCCTGCCGACGGGACAAGTCGACACGAAGCGCCGTGCTGCGGGACCAGGTTTCCGAGAGTTGCTTCCAAAATGCTTGAGACACCCCCGGCACCGTTTGGGTCCACTCAAGCTTGGCAAACGAGGGGTTGAAGCACTCCTTCCACAGCTCCGCGTAGGGCTTGGTCAGACAGTTGAGAACCAATGCTCGAGCATGAGCTTCAGCCTTACGATCCCCATAGTTAAGCAAAGGAAGACTACTAATCAGCGCTGGATGTAGATTCATTTTCCCGAGTTGCTTCACATAAGCATCCATCGGCAATGAAACAAAACTAGCCGCCAATACCAAAAGATCATCAATCTCTATTGCCGCCAAAGCATTAAGCGCATCAACGCACCCTACTCTTGGAGGCATTATAGACCCTGTCAATGTCCTTTCTAGATCCAACGGAGCCATTTTCCGATAAAATAGCCTCCAATTCGAATCAAAAGGCTTGCCTTTCGGAAATTCTTGCTGACGCGAAACGTAATCCACATCACCACAAGCCTGCCTGTATTTTGTTCGAGGGCAAAATTCTTCCGGCAAAATCTCCAAATCAATATTTAACCACGATTTTGGATTCCTGCAAGGGTTCTCCGGATTCTTAAAAAACGGATTAGCTAGATGAATATGAGGACCATTCAAGATGGCAGGCGTTCCTACACAAGGAATCCCTGTCCGAAGGTTCGGCAATTCCTTAATAGTTCCATCAACTCTAGCCCCCGTCTCATCCCACATTCTAGAGATGACATACCCATCACCCAAATCTGATATACGCCGTGGAAGAACCGCATACTTCTCCAAAACCCTCAAGAGACTCTGGGAATGGATATTCGGAAGCAGTGGCGACCGAGGATTATCCGAGAAAACAGCCGCAATTTTTGCTAAACCACCCGCATCCATTTTAATCAGACGTTCCCTGCACCCCTTAACATTCCAAGACCCATCTTCAGCTTTAATACCACTCACCTCTCCATCCTCACAAACAAAACAGTCATCAACCGTTTTGGGATGGAAAAGATTCATTATCAAATCGAATTCCGGAAGCTTTCGAAATTCCCCGTAGACCGCAACACAAAACCTAACAGGATGACCAACCTCAGCAAACAATCGAAGCTCATTAGCAAACTGCGCAAGAAATCGCAAGCGCTCATAGGATGCACGCCGCAACACCAAGCCATTGGTATCCGTCAAATTTGTCAAAGGGTGCACGAATCCCTGAAAACCAAATTGCGAAGCATTCGACCAACTCAGAGGAAGAAAAATCTTAAACAAATCAACCGTCCCACCCTTAGGAACCTCTTCACGGAAGAGGTTCGACAACAAATTTGATTCGTTCGCCGAATCCGAACAACCCTTAAGTAGGGTTGATTTTTGCCTATCTGATAGTATAATTCTATGACTACAGTAGTTATCATAGGATTTACTCGTGCACCGCCGCATCCTGCTCGACCGCGACACCCAGCTCTCCTTCGCCGACCTGGAACTGGAGGGACATTTCGCCGCCCGGGAGAAGAACCCCGACCACGTCGTGCGGATGCTTGCCCGCATCTCCGACGAGACCGTTGACCGTGCGTTCTGGATCGTCAGGGACGCCTTCGCCGCGGATGACGGCGCCAAGCTCACCGATGCCGAAATCCACCGCATGTTGCGCGTGCACCTGGTGCAGATCGCGCTGAATTTGTCAGACCCCGGAATGGAAGCGCTGTTGGTGGCGGACCTCTACGTCCGTCGTTTCTGCCGCTTTACGGCCAGCTGCATGGCGCCCTCCGACACGAAGATCCTCCGCTTCCGCCGCCGCATGGAGAACAACGATCTCGGCCGCGCGCTGTTCACCGATTCGATCAAAGCCGCCGAGGAGGAAGGCGCGATTCCCAAAGAGGACTATGCCGTTGCCGTCGACGCCACCTTCATCGACGCTCCGACCTCCACCAAGAACAACGACCGTGCGCGCGATCCTGAGATGGCTTCCGGACGCAAGGCCGAGACGTGGCACTTCGGCATGAAGGTCCACGTGTCTTCGGCGGTCGAAGTCGGCATCATCCGTGCCTGCGTCGCCGGCCCCGCCAACGAACACGACGTCACCCGCCTTGGGGACGTGCTCACGGGGAAGGAAACGAAGGGGATCTTCGTCGATTCGGGCTACACGGGCTGCTTCAAGCGCAAGGAAGTCGCCAAGTTCAATCTCGACCCGCAGACTTGGTTCATTGCGGCCAAGCCGAGCACGGTGCGCAAGTACGAGAAGCTCGTGGAGTCCCAGGAGGGCACGATCGCCGAGAAGGCTCAGGCCTATCTCGAGCTCTACCGGCGCATTGAGTTCTCCAAGGCCTCCATCCGCAGTTGCGTCGAGTGGTCGTTCCTCTGGCTCAAGCGAATCTTCGGCTACGCCAAGACGCGTTACCGGGGCATCGCCAAGAACTACAAGCGCTGCCTCACTCTTTACGGGCTGTACAACTGGATCCGGCTGAATAGCTGGCGCGAAGCCCAAACAGCCTGACTTTCGGCGCCGAACCGTGCGAAACTCTGGGTATCCCCCCGAGTATGGCGGAGCTTTGCCTAAAATCCGGGGGTCTGCCTGTTTTTTGTGCAGGCGGAGCCTGAGGCCTTTGGTTCGGTAAGCGAAGCCGAACGAATTCAAAAAATCCGGAGGTTCAAGCTCCCCTCGTTCAACTCAAAAACAAGTTTTTTGTTGTCGAGCCTCTCAGAAAGGGCCCCGGTGAAGAGGTTCCTTTGGTGAAGGATTTGAGCCATGGGGTGACCCTCGAGTTCCTGCCGTCCCCCAACTCACCAAACGCAAGCGGCGCGTCCTTCTCGAATGAAGAGGACTGCGCCGCTTTGCTTTTTCCGGAGTCTTTCCCGGAGACTTTTGCGAGGTGAGGGTTTCAGGCCCTGCCTTCGCGGGCGTCCCGCTCCGCGATCTCCGCCTTCACGACCGCGAGGATGTCGTTCAGCGACTCGAACCGGCGCAGCGCCAGCGCGTCGTTCACGGCGCGGTCGACCTCGGAATGGCGCTCCGTCACGACGACGGGCGCGATCCCGGCGGCGCGGGCGGCCTTCAACCCCGCCGTCGCGTCTTCGATCACGATCGTCTTCTCCGGCGTCGCCCCCAACTCCGCCATGATCATCTGGTGGACCTGCGGGTCGGGCTTCACGCGCTCGACGTCTTCGCGGGTCTTGATGACTTCAAAGATCTCGTCGATCTTCGCTTCGCGGATCATCCCTTCGTTTCTCCCCGCATAGACGTCGATGTTGCGCCGACGCGTGGTGGTCCCGATCGCGAGACGCTTCCCCGCGCGCTTCAACGTACGGAGGAGTTCCGGCGCACCCTCGCGCCAGCGGACGTGCTTCGCCAAGACCTCCATCGCGATCTCGTAGCGGCGGTGGTGGATGGTCTCCGCGGTCCCCGGCATCCCGAACTTGTCCTTCAGGTCCCCGCAGTAGGCGAGGTACGCCGAGGACCCTTCGCCGTAGCGGCCGAGCGCTTCGGCGCGAAGGTCGTAGGCCTCCTCTTCCGTCAACTTCACGTGCGCCGCGGAGAGCTCTTCGACCAACATTTGGTCGACGAGACTCCAGATGCCGAGCGAATCGATGAGCGTGCCGTCGAGGTCGAAGATGATGAGGTCCTTGTCGAGAAACATGAGGGGCGTCCGGTCGGTGGAGGTCGGTGGAGGTCGGGGGGGCCGTACGGTGGGCCAAACCGCATCTTCGCACGGCGTACGGGAATTCCGCACGAACGTGAATCTGTCCTACGGAAATTTCCTATACCACTTTAGAGATAGCTTCATTACACTTTCGACCCAGTGAATGGACGAACTATCCCGTTCGTAGTACCCAACCGGGTGGATCCTTGCGTTGGGGCAAAAAGTGAGGTTCGCCTTTACGAACGGGAACTCTAAGATTCGTTGCAGAACTTTTGACGGGCGTCCCCATGTCGGGTGCCGCCCGCAATTCCTTACAGAGAGAGGATTTTTCAGCATGAAGAAGATTCTTGTTGCGTGCGCCGTGGCCGCCTGCTTCACGGGCGCTCAGGCCGCTGAAGACATCTCCGTCGACGTCGCCGTCATCGGCGCGGGCGGTGCCGGTCTTGCGGCCGCCGTTCAGGCGACCGATCTCGGCGCGAAGGTCGTCGTGATCGAAAAGATGCCCATGGTGGGCGGCAACACGATCCGCGCCGCTGGCGGCCTGAACGCCGTCGGCACGGCCCTCCAGCCGGCCAAGGGCACGAAGGACTCCGTTGAAGTCATGTACTTCGACACGATGAAGGGCGGTCACTGGAAGAACGACCCCGCGCTCGTTCGCGTCCTCGCCGAAAAGTCCGCTTCCTCCGTCGAATGGCTCCTCGCCTTGGGCGGCGACCTCCGCGACGTGGGCCTGATGGCCGGCGCCTCGCAGGCCCGTACGCACCGTCCGACCGGCGGCGCGCTCGTTGGCCCTGAAGTCATCCGCACGCTCTACACGGCCGCCAAGGCCCGCAACATCGACCTGCGCACGAACACCCAGGCGACCGAAATCCTCAAGGACAAGTCCGGCAAGGTTATCGGCCTCAAGGTGAAGGGCAAGGACGGCACGTACACGATCAAGTCGAAGGCCGTGGTGAACGCCGCCGGCGGCTTCGGCGCGAACAACGACGTGGTCGCGAAGTACGTTCCGCGTCTCAAGGGCTTCGCCACGACGAACCATCCGGGCGCCACGGGCGACGGCATCCTCATGGCTGAAAAGGCCGGCGCGCAGTTGATCGACATGACCGAAATCCAGACGCACCCGACCGTGGTGCCGAAGGTCGGCGAAATGATCACCGAAGCCGTCCGCGGCAACGGTGCGGTCCTCATCAACAAGGACGGCAAGCGCTTCTTCAACGAACTCGACACGCGTGACGCCGTGTCGGCCGCCATCCTCAAGCAGAAGGACGGCGTCGCCTACCTCTTCTTCGACAGCGACATGCAGAAGTCGCTCAAGGCCACGAACGGCTACATCAAGCAGTCCTACTGCCTGAACGGCGCTTCGCTCGACGAAATCGCCGGCAAGATGGGCGTCGATGCCGCCACGTTGAAGGCCACGATGGAAGACTGGAAGAAGGGCAAGGCCGCCAACAAGGACGCCTTCGGCCGCGCCGACATGCCGCGCAACCTCGACCAGGGCCCCTTCTACGCGATCATGGTCACCCCCGCCGTGCACCACACGATGGGCGGCATCAAGATCGACACGAAGACCCAGGTCTACAACACCAAGGGTGAAGTCATCCCGGGCCTCTTCGCCGCGGGCGAAATCACCGGCGGCGTCCACGGCGGCAACCGCCTGGGCGGCAACGCGCAGTCCGACATCATCACGTTCGGCCGCATCGCCGGTCAGCAGGCCTACATCTTCGCGAAGCAGGCCGACGCCGCCGCTGCGAAGAAGTAATTCAGAAGCTTTTCTGAGTGCTTGACGAACGCCGCGCACTCCTTCGGGAGGCGCGGCGTTTTTTCGTTGGGCGTGCGTCGCCCGGACCGGGTTTCGACGTCCGGCAGGGAGCGGTCCGCGGTCCGCCGCGCCCGCATGAGGACTTTCGAGCACTCCGCTTCTTCGGCTGCGGTGATAGCTTCCGAAGCCGTCGCACCACAACGGACCCTCACGGACCATCATCATGCGAACCCGAACGCCCCTCCTCCTCGCCGCCCTCCTCGGTGCGGCCGCACTTCTCTCCGGGTGCGCCTCGAGCTTTCCAAAGTACGCCGAAAAGCATCAGGCCTACGACGAGCGCGCGAGCTTCGCGCTCAACCTCGTGCGCCAGCACTACCGGACGCAGCTCAAAGACGCGCCCGCACAGGACATCGACAACAACTCGACGCTCATCTCCGACGTGACGCTCTCGACGCTCGCGCACCTCTCGGGGCCCCGCACCTACCGCGGCTCCTTCGGACTCGACATCGGGATGGCGCTTTTGGGAGAACTCGGGCGGCAAAAGCCCGTCGATCTGCTTCCGCACCTTTGGGGTTCGTCGACGCGACGAGGTTCCCGAACCGCTGGGACGCCGAGTACGAGCTCGCCCGGTCCGTGATCGCGGGCGTCGCGGAAGAGGCGAAGAAGAAGGGCTACGTGATCGAGATGTGGGACGAAAAGCCCCTCGTCTGGAAGTCCTGGGTGGTCGACGTCACGGTGTGGGGCTTCACGATCCTCGACGAGGAATGGGGCTGCGTCAACGGCGAGGACGGTCCGGCCTGCAAGGTCTCCGTCTCGATCATTCATCAGGACGAGAGCGACTTTCCTGCGGTGCCGACCCCCGCGTGGATCGACCCGTCGGAAAGAGCGGCTTGGCGCTTCCCCTACAAGTCGGAGTTCGAGATCGAAATCGAGACGGACGAGGCGAAGAAGCACTTCAACGCGAACGACATGCTCCGGGAATTCGCGCCGGGCCTCCCCGACCTCACGTACGTCTATGCGCCCCCCGTGAAGGTGGACGGGAAGAACTGGACCCTTCCCGTCATCGTCTCCAACAAGGAGGCGCACTTCTTCATCGCGCCGAAGGGAGTGGAAGCCGACGGGGCGAAGTGACCGCCCCCTCCAAACAAAACCGCCGCCGGTCC
>ENA-OPAA01001597-OPAA01001597.1-human-gut-metagenome-genome-assembly--contig:-NODE-1597-length-12693-cov-2.016696_pt1 | contig 12693 bp, 9 predicted proteins | sample MGYA00241049_ERZ501414 | MGnify/ENA primary metagenome ERZ501414 (study PRJEB25962, sample SAMEA2042520) | human gut metagenome | biome: human gut; feature: human-associated habitat; material: faeces... | reverse complement strand
GGTGACGTGCGCGGCGTCGGCGGCGTAGAGGAAGCCGCCGGCATTCTTCGAAGCGTCCTTGTTCCCGGAGATGACGACGTCGGCGTTCGCCGCGGCGAGGGTCACCTGACCGCCCTTCGCGTAGATCGCACCGCCTTCCTTCGAGGAGGTGTTGTTCTGGAAGTTCGAGTCGGTGAAGGCGGCTTCCACGCCTTCCAGGTAGACGGCGCCTCCCTGACCGGTCGAGGCGTTGCCGGTGAAGTCGGTGCCCTTCACGCGCACGCGGAGCGCGTTGGCGTTGCCTTCGCTCTTCGAGTAGACCGCGGCCAAGGCCGATCCGCCGACGGCGGACGTTTCGGCGTCCTTGACCGGGTCGGCGACGAGGCCCGAGATGGTGCCGCCTTCGAGGATGAGCGCGTTGATGGCCAACGTGTCGGCACCGCCCGCAGCCTGTTCCTGAACGTAGGAGGACTTGACGCCCTCGACCTTGGCGTTCTCGCCGTAGTCGCGGCCTTCCATCGAGATGGCGAGGGCGTTCCCGGCATAGAGGTAGGCGCGGGTGCCTTCAAAATTGGCTTCCTCACCGCCCTTCACGGGGGAATTGAGTTCGGTGGCGTCGGGGGTGATCAGGACGCCGGACGAGGACGCCGCAAAGGCGCCGGTCGAGATGACGGCCGCCACGGCGGCCGCGAGGATGGTTTTCGTGCCGAAGCCGGGCATGGCGGCGGCGATGGTGTTGTTTTGCATTTCTCTTTAGCTCCAAATCGCGTGGGGTCTCCGTCTACCGTCTTTCTGCGGCGATCGGCTCACGCGGGAGGCGAGGAAATATCACGTTTTCGGCGCGCGGCTCATCCGTCGGGACGATTGCATGACATCGGGTAAGCCCTAAGTGCATGAATTTCGTCGAAACCCCGGATTCCCTGGGGCGGAAGGAATGCTGTGGTGTTTTCTTCACACGCCGAAAACCGGCCGTCAAATTTCGACGCTTTCCGCCGGTAAGTGAACGCTTTTCTGTCCGCCCTAGGGGGTTCGGGCGGCTCCAAGACCGTCATCAAGCGTTTCAGAGGTCTGAAACGACATGACCTGCCAAATTTCAGACGGGATGCAAATTTGATACTGTACGCTAGAATGTTTTGCGTAGGCTGAAGGTATCTCCCTCCGGAAAAGAACCCCAAAACACGCAGCGCCGTCAAAGAGAGGCCGTCTCGACCCCGTCCGGGTGAAGACGCCGACCACACGCCGACCACACGCCCATCGTCCGGTGCCCTCACCCACCATCCGCCCGGCCATCCGACCGACCCTCCAGGCGCTCTCCTCCACACCCTCTTCGAAAACTGTCTCCGCAAAGCCTCAACGGCGAAAGAATCCCGTCCATATCGGGCGTTTCTACCCGATCGGGTACTGAAAAAAGCTACCGCCGTGATAAGCTTCGGCCATCCATTTCCCAACATCACAAGGACCCGACATGACGACTCCGTCCGCGGCGCTTTCCGCCTGCGCCGAGCATCTGCTCGATCCGAGCTTCGCCTACGACTTTCTTCCCCACGACGCGCTCCGCGAGCGCATCGTGAAGGACAAGCGCCTCACGGGGCCGCTTCGCGAAGCGCTGCTCCTCGCGATCAATCCCGTGCGCCGCGCGACCCGAGAAGACTACGAGGCGCTTGAGATCCCCGAGGACCTGAAGACCGCCCTCACGTACCTGGGGACGAGCCTCAAGCACTCGGCCTACGCGCAGGTGCGCTTTGCCGAATGGGCCGCGAAGACGAAGGAGACGGGGTCGGCCGAGCTGGACGACGCGCTCGCGAAGTTCGGGTACGTGCTCCTTTCGCTCCCCCGCCGCACGCCTGGGTCGGATGCGGAGTTGGAGCTCTTCCGCGCGCAGAAGGCGGGCTTTGAGGCGGACCCCCGCTTCTATCTGGCCGTCCTTCAGTCGCTCATCAACAAGCCTTCGGTCCAGATGACGCGCATCCGGGAGGTGGTCGGGAGGCTGATGCCGGAACTGCGCGACCCGACCGACGCCCTCTGGGCGAAGCTTCGCAAGACCGACGCGGTGACGGCGGACGCCCTGGCCGCGACGCTCTTTTTGATCGAGGTCGGCGACGAACCCCGCGGCGCGCTCGGGATGCCTGTCGCCGCGCGCTGCTTCTGGTCGCTCGGGCACCCCGAGAAGGAACCGCTCCTGCGCGCGGGCGGACGTGCGTATGAGGCCTTCGCGCAGGCGGTCCTCTGGGCCGGGTGCGTGGCGGTCGAAAACGAGATGGAGCGCTTCGGCGCCTACTACGGCGGGTTTGCGGAGGACTGCGGCCTCCCGAAGTCGCTCGTCACGGACAACTTCCGGAAGTTCTGCGCGGGGGTCGCCGAAGAGACGCCCGACGCGTTGGGGAAGTTCGAAAAGCTCGTGAAACTCAAGGCCGACCCGAAGAAGGGCCGCCCGGAAGACTTCATGGCCGTTTTGGGCACGTGCCTCCAAGCGCGTCGCGATTCGCTCATCAGCTTCGGCGTCGACCTCACGGGGTCTGAAGAGGAGATCGCGAAGCGCGAAAAGGACATCGACGCGGCGAAGGTCCTTTTGGCCGAGCGCGCTGAAGCCTTCAAGGCGGAGCGCCGCAAGACCTCCTACAAGAAGACATCGCCCACGGAGCTTTTCTGCCGCATGGCGGAAGCCTTTTCGGTCGTCTCGATGAACGAGCGCTGGTCGAAGAAGCCCGCGGACTCCGACCGTGCGTCCCTCATGCGCCTCATGGAAGCGTTCACGGCGACCGAGGACGCGGCATCGAGCCTCGGCGACCGGCATTTCGTCGAGGCGCTCCGGCGCCTGACGCTCGGGCTCTACGTCGCGGTCTGCTCCGCCCCCTTGGGCTGGCCCGTGAACGACCTCACGAAGGCGGACGGGAAGCTCGCGCCCTTGAACAAGCTCTTTGCGGACGCCGGGTTCCCGACTTGGAATCTCCGAAGCGTCATGGGCCGCATCCACGCGCCCGAAGCGCCCGAATCGCCTGAAGCCGCCGTCGCCCCCGCGCCTCTTCCCGCTTCGACCGAAGCGACGGACGCGGACGGGACCGAATTGGTCGACCCGGGCCACTCGACCCTTGACGCCGCGAACGAATCCGCCCCGGTGACGGTGACGCCCCAGGGCTACGTCAACCTTCTCATGAACTACTACGAGCGCGTGGCGGCCCGCCCGACCTGCGTCGCGAAGGACCGCGAGGGGTGGACGGAGACCAAGATCAACCGCATGAAGGCGGCGCTCGGGCGCTTTGCGGCGAAGTACGCGGTGGTCGACTGGGAGGCGGCCTCGAAGCTTCTCACCACCACCGAAGGTTCCTGCCACCCGGACTTCCAGCCGCTCATGCACCTCTACCCGTGGTTGAACCCGGATACGGTGATCATTCTTCAGGAACTCTTGAACGGCAAGACCGGCGCGGTCACGATGGACGACTATCGCGCGGTCCAGGCGCTTCTTGTCCTTCACAACCACGGGAACGCCCTTTGGCGCCGCAACTTCGACTGGTTCGCGCCGATGTACCACCCGTTCGGCGCGATCGTCAACGTGCGCGACGACGGGGAGCTGGGCGTGGCGGTGCTGGAAAAGGACGGGAACCGCGCCATGGTGACCGTGGGCCTCGCCGACGAGGTGACGCGCATCTCGCGCGCCCAGAAGCGCCCGATGCCCGAGTACGCCGAAGAGTGGATCGTGCTCCTGCCCGAATCCGTCGCGAAGCTGGGCGACCAGGATCCGAAGCTCGTGCTCCTGATGACGCACCTCCTTGCGAAGGCCAAGGCCTTCGTTACGGACCTCGAAGCGAATCCGACGGAAGAACAGGCCCTGCTCCCGGGCTCGCCCTTCGAGATCCCGGTCTTCGCGCACCTGCGGAAGCTTAGGAACGAGCGCAAGGTGAAGAAGCCCGGCAAGAAGGGTGTGGTCAAGGTGGTGCCGGGCGAATTCGATTCGCCCTCGATCCGCCTGCGCGCCATTCCCTTTGAGGACGCGTAAGGCGTAGAGACGGGAGCAGCCGCGTGGAATCGCATGGCGCGGCCCCGCCCCGCCCTCTTCCACTCTTCAGCTTCTTCGAAAAACGAAGCCCTCCGGCCAGCGGACCGGAGGGCTTCGTTCATCTGGAGTTGTCGGACGCGACGCTTACGACCGCTTCGGGAGCGTCGGGGTTTCACCCTTCAGCCCCACGAGTTCCAGCGCCGTGAGAAGGACGAGCTGCGGCCCGAGATGCGGGACGATGTCGTCGTAGTACTCGTGGATCGTGTGGGACTTCATCTGGCAGCCGCCGGCCGAGAGGCACGTCGCGGGGATGCCGAGCGAAACGGGCATGTTGGCGTCGGTCGAGGACGCGCCGTAGTTCTTCAATTCGATCCCGAGCGCCTTCTGCGCCGCGCGCGAGGCCTGAATGACGGGGCAGTCGTGCGGACGGATCCCGGCCGGGCGGTCGCCGATCTGCTCGACGATGAGGTTGAGCTTCTTCTCCGGGTCCGTGATCCCCCAGATGCGGTGCTCTTCCTCGATCGCTTCCTGGAAGGCGGCGACGATCTGCTTGTCGATCGCTTCGATGGGGCCGTTTTCAAACGAGCGCACGTCGATGTCGACGGAGCAGGAAGGCGCAATGGTGTTCACCGAGGTGCCCCCCTTGATCGTCCCGATCGTGAAGGTCGTCACCGGCGCTTCGGGCACCTTGATGTGCGCGATCTTCGCGCCCGCCATGCAGACCGCGTGGATCGCGGACGGCACCTTCCCGAAGGCGGCGTAGCTGTGGCCGCCGGTGCCCTGCACCGTCACGCGCCAGCGGTGCGCGCCGATCGCGGTGTGGAGGATGCGGGTGACGTCGGTGTTGTCGACGGCGAGGAAGCCGTCGATGTCCTTCCGGGTGTTGAAGAGATGTTTGGATCCGCGGATGTCGCCGTTCCCCTCTTCGCCGACCGTGCCGATGAAGAGGATGTCGCCTTCCGTTTCCAGGTTCGCCTTCTGCATGGCGCGAAGGACTTCGAGCATCGCGCGAAGCCCCGAGCAGTTGTCGCCGATCCCGGGACCGTAGTAGCGGTTCCCTTCACGGCGGACCTTGATGGGCGTCCCTTCCGGGAAGACCGTGTCCATGTGGGCGCCGATCGCGAGAAGCGGGCCGTTCCCCTTCCCCGGACGGCGGCCGACGACGTTCCCGATCTCATCGATCTGCACGTCTTCGAGGCCGTACGACTTCATGAGGCGCTGGATCTCGGCCGCGCGGACTTCTTCGTGGAAGGTGGGCGCGGGGATTTCGCAGAGATGCACTTGGAGCTTCATCGCTTCCGGGGCGTTGGCCTTGAGGTCGGCCAAGGCCGCCGCGACTTCGGGTCGGGCGGCGAGCTTTTGAGCATGCTCGGCGATGGAAGCGTTGAGGGGCGGGAGCTGCTGCGTCATCTTGGGTTCCTCTTCGGTTTTTCGGGTGGGACGGACCTGAGCCCGTCCGGGTTGGTCGTTGTGGAGAATGGGGTGATTGGAGTGAATCCGGAGAATTATCCGCCGGATGGAAGCCGCGCCCGCTGAGATGGCTCAAACGGGCGTGGATTTAAGGTTTCCTCAGGGTTTGATCCCTCGCGGAGTCCATTCGTCCTTTAGACGAAGAGGACCGATGCGAGGATCGTGAGGAAGAGCGCGAGCACCATCACGGGGAGCGTGCGGCGCACGAGCTCGAAGGGCGAGATCCCGGCCAAGCCCGCGACCGCCATCGTGACGCCCGAGATCGGCGACATCGAGCGGGCGATCCCGGAGGCGAGCTGCACGGGGGCGGCCAAAACGATCGTCTCCCACGCGACCGACTTCGCGCACTGCGGCAGGAAGTGCGAGAACGCGAAGAAGGCGGCGTTGCCCGACCCGGTGACGAAGGAGGCGACCGCCATGATGCCGATCATCATGAGGAGCATGGCGACGCCGCTCGCGCCTTCGATCTGCGAAGCCCAGGTGAGGATGGCGTCGATGCCGCCGGTGCGCTTCAAGCCCTCGGCGAAGACTTCCGCACAGATGATGAGGATCACGGTGGAGGTGAAGACCTTCCCCATGCCTTCGAAGATCGCCTTGGTGTCGGCGACGACTTCCTTCGGGGTGCGGCGCGTCAAGAGATCGACCACGAACGCCGTGAAGCAGCAGAAGAGAATCGCGGTGATGAGCTCCAGGCGCACTTCCGCGTAGACGAACTTCGAGAAGACGAAGAGGAGCACGACGGGAAGAAGCGGCAGGAGCGCGTAGTAGGCGGGAGACGTGCGCTGGGCGGCGGCGCCCTTCACTTCGACGGCTTGCGCCGTGAAGTCGGCGTCGGTCAAGCGGCCCAAGGCGCGGTCCTTGATGTCGAACTGGCGCTGGAGGAACGCATGCGCGATCGCGCAGAGCGGGAGCACGACGACCGCGATCGGGAGCTGACCGTCGAAGAAGTACTCCATGACGTGGATTGCGGAGAGCTCCGCCGCAAGGAGCGAATTCCCGGACGCGGGACCGAGGTCGAGGGCCGATGCGGTCGCGATGGCCGCGGCGGCGGAGTATTTGGACACCCCTTGGGAGACCAAGAGCGGGAAGAGCGTCACCATCAGGAGCATCCCGAGACCGGTCGCGGACGGGATGAAGACGTTGAGCAACTGCCCCACGACGTAGGCGAGCGCGAGGAGCACGTACGGGGCGTGGATCTTTTCGAGCGGCTTCGTGCAGAGGTTGACGAGCGACTTGGTGGCGCCGATGCGGTCCATGTAGGCGGCAAAGCCCGCAACGACCATGATGTTCATGCCGAGCCCCGCCGCGCGGGACTTCAGAAGATTCGTCATCACCTGGACGACGTCGAAGGTGAAGGTGTTGGTGGCGGATTTGCCGGTGACGACCGGTTCACCCGTCACGAACCCCATGACGACGATGAGGGCGGCGCCCACCATCAGGAGCGCCATCGGCGCGTAGAAGCGTTTCAGGACGAGGTAGGCCGCGGCCGCCACGCCCAAAGCGACAAGAACGATGCCGAGCATCTTGTTGTTCTCCTCAATGCGTAGAAGTACTTAAAACAAAATTCCACGCATTTTGCCTGAGGCGTACGCAAAAGTGTGAGCCCGGCGGAAAGGAATTTCCTCGGAACAACCCGGATTCGAAGCATCTCGGGGGTGAAGAGCCGTCAAAACCGTACCCGGGCGCAGGTCACACCCTTACGCCTCCCGTTCGGGAGCGGGGACCGATGTGGCCTGCTCGGCGTCAACCTCAGCGGCATCTTGAGCGGCTTCCCGGATCGGGAGAGCGGACGGCACGTCTTCGCCCGCGCACCGGCGCTCCATCACGGCGAGCGCCGCCCTCACCTCCTCATCTCCGATCATGTCCATGCGGAAGTGCCGGAGAAAGAAGAGGCCTTCCAAGGCGAGCACGGCGATGAGGCCGTCGACACCGGCCTTCGAGTCCCTGAGTCCGTCGAAGAGCTCCTCGTACCAGTCCTGAAGGACCTTCAACATCCGGTCGTTCTTGACCGAGAGCGCGAGGATCGAGAGCCCGTAGGCGGTGTTCGACGCATCCTCCTCGTGGAAGGTCCGGTACCACTCGAAGAACCCCGCGACCGTCGGGTCCTTTACTTTGGATTCGATCATCTCGGCTTCGATCATGCCGAGCGAGAGGCGCTTCGCCAACCGGTCGCGGTAGCGCTCCATGAGCTCCTCCATCAGCGCGTTCTTCGAGCCGTAGTGGTACATGAGCGTCCCCTTGCTCATGTCGGCGACGCGCGCGATCCGATCGAACGTGAGGTGCTCCCCGCCCTCTTCCCTGAGGATCGTCTTCGCGGCTTCGCAGATCAGTTCCTTCGTCTCCGTCCCCTGCCGGTTCGTGCGGCGCAGCTGCCCGCGTTTCACCGTCCCTTTCTGTTCGGAGAGCTCGGAAGGGTCGGCGGCGTCGGCGGGTTCAAAGGTCCCGGGGAATTTGGGCGGGTTGAGGCGGGAAGGATCAGTCGTCATGGCTGGGATCTCGCAAGAGGAATTCGGTTGCGCTCTCAATTGTAACAGTTTCGACCGTATTTCACCCAATAGATCAAACTCAACGTCTTCTCTATCATTCTTCGTACGGTTGGTGCAAAGAGTGTGCGTCGACCATGAACGAAGGTTGAAGCCGGACCGAACGACCCAAGATGCCGGCGCGGCTTCACGAAGGAGAGACCACCATGACCGAACTGAACCTCAACCGCCGCCGCGTTCTGGGCGGCGCGCTCGGGAGCCTCGTCGCCGGAGCCGCGGCCACTGCGGCCCACGCCTCCCCCATCAAGCCGGAGCACTTCGACGAAACCTACGACGTCGTGATCGTGGGCTCGGGCTTTGCGGGGTTGTCCGCCGCATATGAAGCCGTGAAGAAGGGCATCAAGAAGATCCTCATTCTCGAAAAGATGGAAGCCTGGGGCGGGAACTCCGCGCTCTGCGGCGCGTTGATGTGCATGCCCTTGACCAAGATGCAGAAGGCGAAGGGGATCGAAGACTCCCCCGAACTGCTCGTCAAAGACATGATGGCCGCGGGGCGTGGGTTCAACCACCCGCAACTCACGCTCACGATGGCGACCGAAGCCGCGAAGGCCTTCGACATGCTGACGGAATGCGGCGTCGAATTCCAGGACAAGGTGATTCGTCTGGGCGGGCACAGCGCCCCGCGCGCGCACCTTCCGAAGGTCCCGTCGGGCGGCTCGATCACGGTGCCGATGCACCAGTGGCTGCGCAAACAGGGCGTCGAATTCAGGAACCGCGCCAACGTCCACGAACTCGTCATGGTCGAAGGCGAATGCCGCGGCGTGCGCGTGACGTTCGGCTACGACTGGCACACGGGCGAAGGCCGCCGCGAAGCCGCGATCCGTGCCCGGAAGGGCGTCGTCGTCGCGACGGGCGGCTGGGGCCAGGACAACGAATTCGTGACGGCGACCCAGCCCGCCTACGCGCAGCTCGAGTGCACGGCGCAACCGGGCGCGACCGCCGAAATGATCAAGGCGATGCTGGCGGCGGGCGCTTTGCCCGTCATGCTCGACATGTTCCAGTTGGGGCCGTGGGCTGCGCCCGACGAAAAGGGTGCGGGTCCCGGGAGCTTCTTCGCGGACTACGCGTTCGGTGAAGGCATGGCGATCGACCCGAAGACCGGGAAGCGCTTCATGAACGAGCTCGCCGACCGCCGCACGCGTGCGGAAGCGCAGTTGAAGGTCCTCGAAAAGGGGACGAAGGAGAACCCGAACTACCCCTTCTGCTTCTGCTCGGAAGAAACCACGACCCACGCCGAAGGCTTCAAGGCCGCGTACCGCGAAGGGACGGTGAAGAAGTCCGACACGGTCGAAGACCTCGCGAAGCTCCACAACGTGCCTCTGGACGCTCTGAAGGCCTCGATCGCCGAATGGAACGAGATCGTCGCGGGCAAGAAGGAAGATCCCTTCAAGAAGCCCTTGGACGTCCGCACGGAACTCAAGCCCCCTTCTACTCGATGCGCCTCTCGCCGAAACTTCACTACTGCATGGGCGGCGCCGCCATCACGACCAAGGCGGAGGTGATGTCCTCTCAAACCTGCAGACCGATCCCCGGGCTCTACGCCGCGGGCGAAGTCACCGGGGGCGTGCACGGCATGGACCGTTTGGGCGGCTGCAGCTCCGTCGACTGCTTCGTCTTCGGCCGCATCGCGGGCGCTCAGGTGGCTGCCCGCAAGGCCTGAAGGAAGGCCTGATCGAAGCCGATCGGACCAGAGAAACGACATTCAGAGTTTGAGGACAACACCATGAACACGATCCGCAAGAACCTCACCCTCCTCGCGATGGGCGTCTGTGCCGCCTTCGCGCTCACGAGCGCCCACGCCGCGACGCTGGCCGGCGTCCCGATGAAGGACCACCACGCCAAACTCATGCAGACCTGCGAAACCTGCCACGGGACGGCGACCCCGACCGAGCGCCCCGACGGCAAGGCCTGCATCGGCTGCCACGGCACCATGGACAAGATCCCGACGAAGCCCAACCGCTTCGACAAGTTCCCGCACGCCTCGGCCCACTACGGGAACACGTTGGACTGCACGACCTGCCACGCCGAACACAAGGCGAGCCGCGCGCTCTGCAACGACTGCCATGTGGTCGAGTGGACGAACTTCAAGTAATCACGTAAGGGATTGAAACGTCGGGGCGCTGCTTCCGGACGGGGATCGGTCGCTCGGACCAGACGGATCAAATCGACGTTAAAAACTCGTGAAGCGTGAAGAGAATGCCCCGCGGGACACCTCCCGCGGGGTTTTTCAATGGGGCGCCGGCGCCCTCAAACACGCTTTGCGACGGGGGCTTTGCGTTTCCCGTACGGGTTTCATCCGTAACACGTGAGGTACAAAGGATGTTGACGCGGTACGCGCGCGGGCCTAGGATGGAAGGTGTCTAAATGCTCAAAGTATACGGAGGGACCCATGTCCATCGGCAGTGCAATGGAGCGCGGCAGCGCCGTCTATGTGTACGACGAAAAGGGCCATCTGCTCTTCTCGAAGCCCGGCAAGCTCATCGGATACACGGCGTCGACCGTTTCCATCCAGCGCGTGAAGACGATCTACACGTACGATCCGCGCGGACGTCAGGTGTTCGCGAAGAGCGCCTGAAGAACTCCGGCCAAACAAGACCGCCGGCCGAAAGCCCGATTCCCTACCGTCGACCGAGTGGTCCAAAGCCCCGTAAGGACGAGAATCCTGCGGGGCTTTTCAATGCTTCGAGAAAAAGAAGAAGGACCGCCCGGACACGTTTTCCTCAAACCGGACGGTCCTTCGAAGTGTGCGGTGCCGCTGCTCGGAGGAGGTTTGGTGAGTGCGGTGCCGCGGCCGAAATTCCGGGGTTCTTGGGAAGGAGTGATGCTGAGTTTCCGGAGGATGGGCCTCAGGCCTTTTCGGACTTTTCGGACTTTTCGGCCTTGCCGTTCTTGTCCTTCTTTTCGGCCTTCTCAGCCTTGTCGGTCTTTTCCGGCTTCTCGGACTTGTCGGCCTTCTCCGTCTTCTCAGGCTTCTGCGCGGGATCCGTCGCGCCCAGCACCGCGCTCTTCACCTCCTCTTCGAGCTTCTCGATCCGGCGGGACTTCTCTTCGTCGTCGAGGGACGGATGCACGATCGCGGCGTTCATGGCGCCGGTGAAGAGGTAGTTGGCGGTATTGGGCAAAAGCATCGCCGCGCGGCCGACGATCAACGGATCGATCTGCCCCACGTGGTCCATGTTTCGGCCTTCGTAGTCGACCGACTGCAGGAGCACGCGGATGGCGTTCAAGCGCCCACGGCGCTTGTCTTCGTTGCGGATCACCGTCCAGGGGGCGTCCAAGGAGTCGGACGCGCGGAACATCGCCTGCATGGCTTCCGTGTAGGCGTCCCACTTGTCGATCGAGGCGATGTCGACGGGCGAGAGCTTCCAGCGTTTGAGCGGGTTGATCTGGCGCTCCTTGAAGCGGCGGAGCTGCTCCTCCTTCGAGATCGAAAGCCAGAATTTGACGAGGATGATCCCCGACTGAACGAGGCTTCGCTCAAAGAAGCTCACTTCGTTCAAAAACCGCTTCGTTTCCTCGGGCGAGCAGAACCCCATCACGGGTTCGACGACGGCGCGGTTGTACCAGGAGCGGTCGAAGAAGCACATCTCGCCCGGGTTCGGGAGCTGCGCGACGTAGCGCTGGAAGTACCATTGTCCCGCTTCGGCTTCAGTGGGCTTCGCGAGAGCGACGATCCTCGCGCCGCGGGGGTTGAGGTTTTCGACGAAGCGCCGGATCGTGCCGCCCTTCCCCGCCGTGTCGCGCCCCTCGAAGATCACGACCACCCGGAGCTTTTGGCTCTTCACCCATTCCTGGAGTTTCAGAAGCTCGACTTGGAGCTCATAGAGCTCCTTCTCGTAGAGCTTCGCCGGGTAGCGGTTCTTGTAGGGGTAGTCGCCGTGGGCGTAGCCCTCGGAGAGTTCATAGACGGCGGCGAGCTTCTTCCGGAACGTGCCCGACTCTTCCGCCTCCTTGATGAGGAGCGCTTCGAAGAGCCCGCGGCGCTCACTTTCGGAAATCGATTCGTAGAACCTCGAGGCCGCCTCCTCAGGGCTCGCGGCCTTCATTTCGACCAAGCGGTTCTGGATGTAGCTGACGGCGTATTTGGGCGTCTCGAAGACGGGAACCGCTTGGTCGAGCTTCAATTTGTCTTCGAGCCGGTCGAGCGATTCCTGGATCTTGTCCTTGGGCATCGATTGGCCTCCTTCTTGTTTGGTTTTGGTCGAGGTCTTGCCGGGCGGGCGTTGGGGGAAAGCCGGGGCCCGGCGGAGTCGTTCTTACGATTTTAGACCGACGGGTGCGCCCTTCGGTACCCGTCATCGTCCGTACCACGCGGGGCCATCAGGCTCGTCCTTTTGGGGGATCGACAAGCGGGTTGGATGGGGTTCCGGCAGGATTCTGACGGTCGAGGACGGAAAAAGGCTGCGGCACGGTGGTGCTGCGCCGCAGCCTCTGAGCAGACCGTCCGCCTTCCCCCAACGGGGCCCGTTGCGGGCCCCATGAGACGGACGCTTCTCACTACTTCATGTGATCGAAGCTCACTCGGAAGCTCAGAACCTCCAGAGCGCCCGGACTTCGCCCGTGACGCCCTTCCTCGCGCCCGCATAGCCCGTGAGGCCGAAACCCATTTCGTAGGCGTTGTCGGGCGAAGCGTAGTTCCAGCCCGCGGAGATGACGCCGGTCGTGCCGTCCATGTCGGAGGTCTTGAGGTTCACCTTGCCGAGATCG
>ENA-OPAA01001590-OPAA01001590.1-human-gut-metagenome-genome-assembly--contig:-NODE-1590-length-12755-cov-3.741417_pt1 | contig 12755 bp, 9 predicted proteins | sample MGYA00241049_ERZ501414 | MGnify/ENA primary metagenome ERZ501414 (study PRJEB25962, sample SAMEA2042520) | human gut metagenome | biome: human gut; feature: human-associated habitat; material: faeces... | reverse complement strand
TACGCACTGTTCCCACAGGTAGCTATGGACTTCTTCAAATACCGTCAGGCTCAGAAAACAAAAGTTGACGAGAAAGCAGCTGACAAAAAGAACGGAGCATATCCTGTATAATTGATCAGTAATTAAATATGTCCAAACGAAAAAAGGAGCTTGCGTAAGCAGGCTCCTTTGCGTTATTATGAAAGAATATGATACCCGGGAATATAATGTGCCAATGGGGATATGATGCCAGTGGTACATATCTATATTGATTGTAGCGAAGCGGAGACGTGGAACCATGATGAAATAGACAATCTGCAGGGTAAAATAAATACAGGAGAATATTCCATGAGCAAAGTTATAATAATCGGCGGCGGAGCCGCCGGAATGATGGCAGGGGTTTTTGCAGCCCGTAACCATCATGAAGTTCATATATTAGAGAAGAACGAGAAACTGGGAAAGAAAGTCTTCATCACAGGAAAAGGCAGATGCAATGTGACAAATGCCTGCGACACAGAAGAACTCTTTCCTGCAATGATGAGCAATCCCAAGTTCCTCTACAGCAGTTTCTATTCATTTACCCCTCAGGATGTAATGGAGTTCTTTGAGAAAGCAGGTGTCCCTCTGAAGGTAGAGCGTGGAAACAGAGTATTCCCACAGTCTGACCATTCTTCAGACATCATCCGCGCTCTGGAGCGTGAGCTGAAGAAAGCAGGAGCAAAGATTCATCTTCATACTGCTGTGCAGGAAATCGTAAAGAAATCTGTAACAGATTCGGCAAATACCCTGGAATCAGAAGCTACATTAACAGAATCAGGATCTGATGCAGGAAAAGGCAGAAAAGGGAAAAAATCACCTGACATACCGCAGGAGAAGATCACAGGAGTCATCCTTACAGACGGAACCTTCATGGAAGGCGATGCAGTCATCGTGGCAACTGGCGGATTCTCTTATCAGAGTACCGGTTCCACAGGTGACGGATACCGCTTCGCAAGAGAACTGGGACTGAAAGTCACGGACATTGCTCCCTCCCTTGTGCCATTAAAGACAAAAGAAGACTATATCCCTAAGCTTCAGGGACTTTCCCTTAAGAACACAGGTCTCACCATAAAGAATGGCAAGAAAGTACTTTACGAGGATTTCGGAGAGATGATGTTCACTCATTTCGGAGTCACAGGTCCAATGATCCTCTCAGCCAGTGCCCACATCGGTGCAAAACTGGCGAAAGCACCAAACGGCGAACTGTCCGCATATCTGGATCTGAAGCCTGCACTCACCAGAGAACAACTGGATGCCAGGATCCTGCGTGAATTTGAAGCAGGACCAAACAAACAGTTCAAGAACGTGATTGGCGTACTTTTCCCGTCATCTCTGACTCCGGTAATGCTGGAACTGGGTGGAATCCCCGCAGAGAAGAAAATCCATGACATCTCCAGAGAAGAACGCCAGCACTTCATTGACCTTATCAAAGCCTTCCCCTTCACAATCACAGGAATGGGTGAGTTCAAAGAAGCCATCATCACCAGAGGCGGCGTCTCTGTCAAAGAGATCAACCCCGGAACAATGGAATCAAAGAAGATATCTGGTCTTTACTTCGCAGGCGAAGTGCTGGACCTGGATGCAGTGACAGGCGGATATAACTTACAGATTGCCTGGTCTACCGCATATCTGGCAGCACAGGCCATACAGTAAGCTGCTTACTATAGAAACAACAGAAACAAGCAGATGATGAGTACCGTGTATGCGAATTATATCTATGATTCGGTTATGAGCAAGTAGCGAAGTGGATTGCGAATATCCGCTTGACTGATTAATAAACATTAATAATAAAACAGAGAAAATCTGTTTGAATAATAGAAACAGGAGGAACCACGAAAATGGGATGTAACATAGCCATCGACGGACCTGCAGGAGCAGGAAAGAGCACCATCGCAAAGAAAGTAGCGAAAGAATTATCATTTATCTATGTAGATACAGGAGCCATGTACAGGGCAATGGCTTTATATCTTCTGAACCATGGCGTAAACGGAGAAAATCAGGAAGAGATCGAGGCCGTATGTTCCGGCGCTGACATCTCCATCGAATACAAAAACGGAGAACAGATTGTCATCCTCAACGGAGAGAACGTAAATGCTATGATCCGCACCGAACAGGTAGGAAACATGGCATCCAAAAGTTCCGCAAACCCGAAAGTCAGAGCTCATCTTCTGAAACTTCAGAGAACTCTGGCAGAGAAAAACGACGTAGTCATGGACGGCAGAGATATCGGCACAACCATTCTTCCAAACGCAGAAGTAAAAATCTACCTCACAGCAAGCGCAGACACCAGAGCAAAAAGAAGAGCACTGGAATATGAACAGAAGGGAGAAGCCTTTGACCTGGACCAGATCCGAAAAGACATCATCGAGCGCGACGAACGCGACATGAACCGCGAAATCTCCCCTCTGAAACAGGCAGACGACGCAGTGCTCGTAGATTCCTCGGAAATGGGAATTGATGATGTTGTAAATGCGATTCTTAATGTATATAAGGAAAAAGTGCAGAAATAATCAGATAACTGCCTGTAGTTCATCAGAAGATGACACACGCAAAGATATCTGACACAGGATTTCATGCTCTGATGAGTTGGATTAAGATACATTATTTCAGAGGATTGCTATAAATTCCAGAAGAATGGCAATGAATATAAATTAAGAGGATTAGTAATGAAAGTAAAAGTAGCAGAAACAGCAGGCTTCTGCTTCGGCGTCAAACGTGCAGTAGACAAAGTCTATGAACTCATAGACACAGAACAGAAACCAATCTACACTCTGGGTCCGATCATCCACAATGAAGGTGTAGTAGCGGATCTGGAAGCCCGTGGCGTCCATGTTATCACAGAAGCAGACCTGGATTCCCCGGATGACACCCTGCAGAACGGAACAGTAGTCATCCGCTCTCACGGTGTAGGCAAAGCCATCTACGATAAGCTGAAAGAAAAAAACATCTCTTATGTAGATGTGACCTGCCCCTTCGTCCTGAAAATCCACAGGATCGTGGAAAAAGAAAGCCTTGCAGGAAACCACATCATCATCATCGGCGACAAAGACCACCCCGAAGTACAGGGCATCTGCGGCTGGTGTCAGGGACCGTACACGGTGATCAGAAACAAAGAAGAAGCCGAAGCATTTGTACCCCCAAAAGGCAAAAAAATAAGTATTGTGTCCCAGACGACATTTAATTACAACAAATTTAAAGATTTAGTTGAAATTCTTTGCAAAAAGAGGTATGATAATAATGTTTTAAATATTCTCAATATTTTAAACACTATTTGTAATGCTACCGAAGAACGGCAGAGAGAAGCAAAAAACATAGCCGGAGAGGTAGACACTATGCTGGTCGTAGGTGGCCGACATAGTTCCAATACTCAAAAGCTGTTTGAAATATGTAAAAAGGAATGTGGAAATACTTACTATATACAAACACCTGTAGACTTGGATTCTGAAATGTTCCAATGCAGTAGTTATGTAGGTATTACAGCAGGGGCTTCCACCCCAAACAAAATTATTGAGGAGGTTCAAGAACATGTCAGAATTAAGTTTTGAACAAATGCTGGAAGATTCCGTAAAGACTATCAGAAATGGAGAGATTGTACAGGGTACTGTCATCGATGTAAAAGAAGATGAGATTATTCTGAATATCGGTTATAAAGCAGACGGTATTATCACAAAGAACGAATACTCTAACGATGCAAGCCTTGTACTCACAGATGCTGTTCACGTTGGAGACACAATGGAAGCAAAAGTTCTCAAAGTAAACGATGGAGAAGGTCAGGTTACTCTTACTTACAAGAGACTGGCAGCAGAGAAAGGCAACAAACGTCTTGAAGAAGCATTTGAGAATCAGGAAGTATTAAAAGCTCCTGTAACTCAGGTACTTGACGGCGGACTCTGTGTAAACGTAGACGAAGCAAGAGTATTCATTCCTGCAAGCCTCGTTTCCGACACATACGAGAAAGACCTTTCCAAATATGCAGATCAGGAGATTGAATTCGTTATCACAGAATTCAACCCGAGAAGACGCCGCATCATCGGTAACCGTAAGCAGCTTCTTCTTGCTGAGAAAGCAGAGAAACAGAAAGAATTAATGGAGAAGATCCATGTTGGCGACACAGTTGAAGGAACAGTTAAGAACGTTACAGATTTCGGTGCATTCATCGATCTTGGCGGAGCAGACGGACTTCTTCACATCTCCGAAATGTCCTGGGGCAGAGTAGAGAACCCGAAGAAAGTATTCACTGTTGGCGATAAAGTCAAAGTTCTTATCAAGGAGATCAACGGAGAGAAGATCGCACTTTCCCTTAAATTCCCGGAAGCAAATCCATGGCTCACAGCAGCTGAGGACTTCGCTGTAGGAAATGTAGTTAAAGGTAAAGTTGCACGTATGACAGACTTCGGTGCATTCGTAGAGCTTGCACCTGGTGTAGATGCACTTCTTCATGTATCCCAGATTTCCAGAGAGCACGTTGCCAAACCAGCAGACGTACTGTCAATCGGACAGGAGATCGAAGCTAAGGTTGTTGACTTCAACGGCGAAGACAAGAAGATCAGCCTGAGCATGAAAGCTCTTGAGGCACCGGCTGAGGAAGCTACAGAAGAATAATTAAGAGAATACTCATAAATATTCAGCAACCGGCTCTGTATGAGGATGATCATACAGAGCCGGTTGATTGCTTTTTTCGGATTACGATGTGGTCAGCAGCTACAGGAGCATCAGAAATGCTGCAGACAGTCAGGAAGGAATTATAGGATGTCCATAAAAGGAATTTATGATATACACTGTCATATTGTACCCGGTGTAGACGATGGAGCCACAGATATAGGAGAAACCGTAAAATTACTCCGGATGGAATATGAAAAACATTTACAAGCGAAAAGATGGACGTTGGGAAGGAAGATATATCAAAGCACGGTCACAGACCGGGAAAGCTGTTTATGGATATGTATATGCTCCCACCTATAAGGAAGCAAAAAGAAAGCGCAGCCAGGCTATTCTTAATATAGAAGCGAACCCGACTATTCCCCGCAAAGTCCCCGAAAATACAATACCACCATGCTTTATCAGAAAACTGGCAGATGACTGGATGAATTCCATACAGTCTCAGATCAAGAAGTCCTCTTACGTCAAATACTACAACATACTTCATTCTTATATTCTTCCGGAATTTGATAATGTTCCATTAAGTGAACTCACTTCATCCCGGATCCAAAAATTCTGTGATGACCTTCTTACCCATGGCAGCTCATCCGGAGAGGGACTCTCACCAAAGACGGTTCTAGACATTCTGTCTCTGATGAGAAGTCTGCTCAGATATGCCCAGATTCATGGACATCAGCCACCAAGTACCGGAAAGGAGATCATCATCCGCCAGACTGCACCGGATACAGTCGTAATCCCACGTTCCTCACAGGAAGTTCTCTGTCGATATCTCTATGCTAATATGTCAGAACGCAATCTTGGAATTCTTCTGTGTCTTTTTACAGGAATGCGTGTAGGTGAGATATGTGCACTGAAATGGGAGGATTTTTCATTTCAGGAAAAATCTGTTCATGTCCACAACACAATGCAGCGGCTGCAGATTCCGGATTCTACTGCACAGAAGACCCGTATCATGGTCACATCACCCAAAAGCAAATGTTCTATCCGTACAATTCCAATTCCAGACAGTCTGATCCAGCTCATTCAGAAGGAATTTCCCAACAGACAGGGATATGTCCTTGCCGCTGTAAATGAAAAATACATCGAACCCCGCACCATGCAGAAATATTTCCATTATGTACAGAAACAGTGTGGTCTGGTTCCTGTGAATTTCCATGCACTGAGACACACATTTGCCACACGCTGTATTGAACTCGGCTTTGATGTCAAGAGCCTGAGCGAGATTCTTGGACACGCTACTGTAAACATTACCCTGAACCGATACGTACATCCCTCCATGGAACTCAAACAACAAAATATGCAAAAGCTTTCCAGCCTTTTAGCAGTCATATAATCTGGTCAAAAACCCCGAAGCTCCTGTAATAACATGAGTTTCGGGGTTTTTGACTCCCAGAGTGTGATACTCTGCGGCTTCAGTTGGAAAATGAGGTGACCTCCGCCATGTTATTCGTGTATGAATGTACGGGAAATATTATCACAGACTTTAAGAAATTTTACGACACCCAATTGTCAGAACAGGATAAGAAAAAAATTTTCATCCCCACCTATGACTGCATGAAGAGATACCAGGGCTCCTGGCATGTAGAGCAGAAACCGCTGTTTACAAACTGCTTCTTCATAGAATGCAGGGACAAAGAGGAACTGAAAACCACACTGAGCAGACAGCGCTGCTCAGACTCTCTGGCAGAAGCAGTCATGTCCGGCATAACACCCTTACGTCCGGAACAGGAAGAATTCCTGAAAGCACTGATACAGCCGGATACAAAGACAATCTCAATGTCAACAGGCTATATCAAAGACGGCACAACCCATGTGACACAGGGTCCCCTTCAGGGAAGAGAGAAATTTATCCGCAGAATTGACAGACATAAACGCCTTGCGTGGCTGGTACTCCCGGCGGGAGATGGACAGCAGGAACTGCGCACAGGTCTGGAAATTATTTCAAAAGGGTGATGCACAAATATGAAGATGAGAAAGAGAAATATGACAAATATAAATTAATTAAAGAATAAAAAAGCCGGAACATAAAAGACTGCGGCTTATTTGGTTTGTCCGAAGATATCAGACCAGATTGAAAATGCTTTAAAAAAAGAAAAAAGAAGGAGAAGATGAGGAAGAGCGTATGTATAGGAAAAAGTCAAGAGGATGGTATAAACACAAGGATTTCATACTTATAGATTTAATATGCTTATTCTTGTCCTTACTAATTGCACATCTGATTCGAAATGGTTCTGTTCAGAGTCTGTTCAGACCGGGAATTTACCGCAATATGATAAGCTTCGTAATATTGGCGGATTTATTTCTGATCATTATTTTTGAATCTTACAAAGGAGTTCTGAGAAGGGGGCATTATCAGGAATTACATTCTGTTATCCGGCAGATGATTCTGCTGGAACTGGCAAGTGGTCTGTATCTGTTCACTGTCAGTGATGGACATAGCTTCTCAAGAACTGTTCTGTATCTAATGGGAGTATTTTATGTATTCCTTTCCTATGGCACAAGAATAGCATGGAAGAAACATCTGATCCATAAAATGGCAGAAGGTGGAGAGCATTCGTTATACATTGTAACGAACTATGATCAGGCAGCAAAAGTAATCCGGAATGTAAAAGAACACAATTACAATCGATATAACATCAATGGTCTGATAATCGTTGATAAAAATGCAGTCGGCAGGAAGATTTCAGGAATTCCTGTAGTAGCAGAACTGGAGAATGCAGCATCCTATATCTGCCAGCAATGGGTAGACGAAGTCTTTGTAAATATAGATGAATCTTACTCATATCCGGATGAACTGATACAGGAATTGCTGGAGATGGGAATGGTAGTTCATGTAAATCTGGCAAAAGTGAAAAGTACTTCGGGACAGAAACAGTTTGTAGAAACAGTAGGCGGATATACGGTTCTGACAACCACTATGAACTATGCTACAGACAGACAGGCATTTGCCAAAAGAGCACTGGATATTCTGGGAGGACTTGTAGGATGTTTCCTTACAGGAATTATTTTTATTTTTGTAGCACCGGCTATTTACATCAGTTCACCAGGTCCGATCTTCTTTTCACAGACACGAATTGGTCAGAATGGAAAACCATTTAAGATGTATAAATTTCGAAGCATGTACATGGATGCCGAAGAACGCAAAGCAGAACTTATGGCACAGAATAAAATGAGCGACGGGCGTATGTTCAAACTTGACTTTGACCCACGTGTGATTGGAAACAAAATCCTTCCGGACGGAAGCAGAAAAACAGGAATAGGAGAATTTATCAGAAAAACATCCCTCGATGAATTCCCACAGTTCTGGAATGTATTAAATGGAACCATGAGCCTGGTAGGCACCAGACCGATATTACAGGACGAATTACTGAAATATGAACTGCATCACAGAGCCAGAATCGCCATCAAACCAGGAATTACCGGTATGTGGCAGGTAAGCGGTCGAAGTGATATCACGGATTTCGAGGAAGTCGTAGAGCTTGATACAAAGTACATTGCCGAATGGTGTCTGAAGCTGGATATAGAGATCCTGTTTAAGACAGTTATGGTCGTTTTCCGCGGAAGTGGCGCCAAATGATCCATACATATTGAGATTCGAATATAATGACCCGGGCTGCGGAGAAGCAGTTCGGGGATAAAAATAAATTAGATAAGTTATAAATATAAAAAGGAAGTAAAAAAATGCAGATTTTATTGATCATGCTGATCGTAGTACTTCTTGCGTTCTCGGTCCTGCTTCTGGCACTGGCAAAACAAAGTCCCAGGGAAAAGCAGACAGAAGACAAAGAGCAGGAAGAATACATCAGGGATTATGCAGAAACAGTAAGACAGACCGGAGGAAGTATGAAGAAGTTAGAACATTGGAAAGTAATTGCGATATATCTGATCATCTATGACATGATAGCTGTTAATTTTTCTTATTTTATGGCGCTGCTGGTGAGATTCGATTTTCGGTATTCCTCGATCCCCACAGATTATTTTGCCGCATGGAGGAGTTTTGCACCAATCTATACCATTATCATCCTGGTAGTGTTCGGATGCATGCATCTGTATAACAGTGTATGGCGTTTCGCAAGCTTCCATGAGCTGATCAAGATCACGGTAGCAACTGTGATCACTGGCGTTCTGCATATTGTGGGTATCACGATCTTCTGGGAACGGATGCCGGCTTCCTATTATCTGATCGGTATCATGCTGCAGTTTTTCCTGACTGTAGGCGTACGTTTCTCCTATCGTTTTGTACTTCTTGAGCGGAACCGCAGAGAAAAGAGCGAGCGTGAGGAGCGGAGCAAAAACGTGATGATCATCGGTGCAGGAGAAGCGGGCAGGACCATTGTCAGGGAGCTTCAGAATGCAAAGGAAACCAATTCCAGAGTACGCTGCCTGATCGATGACAATCCGAATAAATGGGGAAGATACATGGAAGGCGTTCCGGTGGTAGGCGGAAGAGACGATATTTTTCTCAATGTGGACAAGTATCATATCAATCAGATCCTTCTTGCGATCCCGACGGCAACACCGCATCAGAAGCGGGATATCCTGAACATCTGCAAGGAAACCGGCTGCGAGCTGAAGCAGCTTCCTGGTGTATATCAGCTTGTAAACGGAGAAGTATCCCTGAGCAAGATGAAAAAAGTAGCAGTGGAGGATCTTCTTGGACGAGACACCATCAAAGTCAACATGTCAGAGATCTTTCAGTATCTGAAGGGCAAAAGGATCCTGGTAACAGGAGGCGGCGGTTCCATCGGAAGCGAGCTCTGCCGTCAGATCGCAGGTCATGAGCCGGAGCTTCTGGTGATCTTCGATATTTATGAAAATAATGCATATGACATTGAGCAGGAGCTGAAGGCCAGTTATCCGAACCTGAACCTGAAGGTACTGATCGGCTCTGTCCGCGACAGCAAAAGGATCAACTGGGTATTTGAAACCTACAAGCCGGAGATCGTATATCATGCAGCCGCACATAAGCACGTACCGCTGATGGAGAACAGCCCCTGTGAGGCGATCAAGAACAATGTGGTAGGAACCTATAAGACTGCATATGCGGCAATGATGAACGGCTGCCAGCGATTTGTGCTGATCAGTACCGATAAGGCCGTAAACCCGACCAACATCATGGGCTGTACAAAACGTCTGGCCGAGATCTACGTGCAGTCGCTCGGTCTGGCCATCGAGGCCGGCAAGGTGAAGGGCAAGACGAAGTTCGTCACTACGCGTTTCGGCAACGTGCTGGGTTCGAACGGCTCGGTGATCCCGCGCTTCCGCGAGCAGATAGCCAAGGGCGGTCCGGTTACGGTTACGCACCCCGACATCACGCGCTTCTTCATGACGATTCCGGAGGCCTGTCGTCTGGTAATGGAGGCTGCCACGATGTCTACGGGCACCCAGATCTTTGTCTTCGACATGGGTAAGTCGGTGAAGATCGCCCACCTGGCCAGGCGCATGATCGAACTGGCCGGTCTGGAGGTCGACAAGGACATCAAGATCGAATACACGGGACTGCGCCCGGGCGAAAAACTCTATGAGGAGGTGCTGTCGAATACGGAGAACACGCTTCCGACGTCACACGACCGTATCCGCATCGCCAAGGTCCGCGAGTACGACTACGCCGATGCTCTCAAGGGTGCGCAGGAGTTGGAGGAGCTTTGCCGCGCCGTCGGACATGGTTCGCCTGATGAAGAAGATCGTCCCCGAGTTCAAGTCCAAGAACTCCCGATTCGAAGAGTTCGATAAAGAAACAAAGTAACCCCTCCCTAACAAACTAGAATTAGCGTCTTGTGATGCCGACTAGATACTTCTTAAAGACTCTTTAGCAAGAATAAAACAACATACAAAACACTGTAAATTTATACATTATGAGTATTTTCAAAGACAAAATCCTGCTAATCACAGGCGGTACCGGAAGTTTCGGCAATGCAGTTCTGCGTCGTTTTCTCGACTCTGATATCCGGGAAATTCGCATCTTCTCCCGAGACGAGAAGAAACAGGATGACATGCGGCACTTCCTTCAGGCAAATCGTCCGGACGTTTCAAACAAAGTCAAATTCTATATCGGAAATGTACGTAACCGCGAGGCTGTAGACTTCGCGATGAACGGAGTAGATTATGTTTTCTCTGCGGCTGCGCTGAAGCAGGTGCCCTCTTGCGAATTCTATCCGATGGAGGCTGTACGCACGAATGTAGAAGGCACCAATAATGTACTTCTCTCCGCCATCGCTCATGGAGTTAAAAATGTTGTCGTCCTCTCTACGGACAAAGCTGCCTACCCGATCAATGCCATGGGTATCTCCAAAGCGATGATGGAAAAGGTCGCCATTGCTCAAGGACGCGCTTTGGGTCCGGATGCAAAAACCACCATCTGCTGCACCCGTTATGGAAATGTAATGGCTAGCCGTGGTTCCGTTATTCCTCTTTGGGTAGAGCAGATGATGGAAGGTAAGCCGATCACCATCACGGATCTTAACATGACCCGGTTCATGATGACACTTGATGACGCTGTCGATCTTGTCATGTATGCCTTTGAGCATGGCAATAATGGCGACCTCTTCGTTCAAAAGGCGCCGGCCGCAACTCTCGACGTACTTGCAGAGGCCCTCAAGCAGGTTTACGCCAAGGTGGATCCCAAATACGGAGAGACCGAGGTGAAAATCATTGGTACTCGCCACGGCGAGAAACTCTATGAAACGCTTGTCACGCGTGAGGAGATGCTTCGCTCGGAAGATTGCGGCAACTACTTCCGCATTCCTTGCGACGCCCGCGACCTCAACTACGACAAATTCTTCACGGAAGGCGATGATGCCATCAACCGCATGGAGGACTATCACAGCCATAACACCAAGAGGCTGGATGTCGAAGGCATGAAGGCTCTTCTCCTCAAACTCAATTTCATCCGCGAAGACCTCGGTCTGCAGCCCAAAGCAAAGTCTCGCGATTATAGAAGTGAATAACAGATGAAGATTCTGGTAACCGGAGCAAAGGGTTTCGTGGGTCGAAACCTTTGCTCCCAACTTAATAATATCAAAACAGGTAAGGCCAAGTGCTATGGAGACCTTCAGATTGATGAAGTCTTTGAGTATGACTTGAACAGCACCATGGAGCAACTGGACGCATGGTGCTCCGAATGTGATTTTGTATTCAACCTCGCTGGCGTAAACCGGCCTCAGAACCCGGAAGAGTTCATGTCCGGTAATTTCGGCTTTGCCTCAACGCTTCTTGACACGCTGAAGAAGCATGGGAACAAAGCCCCTGTAATGCTCTCAAGTTCGGCACAGGCATCTCTTTCCGGCCGTTTCGGTAACAGCGAATATGGGCGCAGCAAAAAGGCGGGCGAAGATCTCTTTCTTCGGTATGGAGAGGAAAACGGCATAAAGGTTCTTGTTTACCGGTTCCCCAATCTCTACGGAAAATGGTGCCGTCCTAACTACAACAGCGCCATCGCCACGTTCTGCAACAACATCGCCAACGATCTGCCCATCACGGTCAATGACCCGAAAGTGGAGCTCGACGTCCTTTACATCGACGATCTTGTTGAAGAGATGATCGCCGCGCTGAAAGGCCAGGAGCACCACTGCGAGTTCGAAGGACTGACCGTATTGCCCTCGGCTGAAGGACGTTACTGCTACTGCCCCGTCACTCACAAGGCTACGCTGGGCGAAATCGTCGACCTTCTGCACCAGTTCCGCGACATGCCGAAGACGCTGATGATCCCCGAGATCCCGGCCGACAGCCTTGCCAAGAGGCTTTACAGCACCTATTTGAGCTATCTTCCCAAGGATAAGGCCATTTTTGACCTGAAGATGAACTGCGACGACCGTGGCTCCTTTACCGAGCTGGTTCGCACACTCAACTGCGGACAGGTAAGTATCAATATCAGCAAACCGGGTATCACCAAAGGTCAGCACTGGCACCACACCAAATGGGAGCAGTTCATCGTTGTTTCCGGCCACGGCCTGATCCAGCAGCGGAAAGAGGGTACGGACGAGGTCATCGAGTTCGAAGTCTCGGGCGACAAGATTCAGAGCGTCATCATGCTGCCCGGATATACGCACAACATCATCAACCTCTCGGACACCCAAGAC
>ENA-OPAA01001573-OPAA01001573.1-human-gut-metagenome-genome-assembly--contig:-NODE-1573-length-12857-cov-2.810186_pt1 | contig 12857 bp, 7 predicted proteins | sample MGYA00241049_ERZ501414 | MGnify/ENA primary metagenome ERZ501414 (study PRJEB25962, sample SAMEA2042520) | human gut metagenome | biome: human gut; feature: human-associated habitat; material: faeces... | reverse complement strand
AACAGCTCCGGAAGAAAAAAGCAGTCAGTGAGGAAACGGAGTTATCAGAGGAGCGGGCGGAAGCAGGTTGCCGGAAGCTACATGCTATCCGGATAACAGCCGGTATTTTTCTGGCAGTCGGAATCCTGATACTGGGATATCATCCAACAGGAAGTCTGAAGGTGATCTGCCTGGATGTAGGACAAGGTGACGGTATCCTTGTGGAGACTCCGGAGGATCACCATTTTCTGATCGACGGAGGAAGCAGCAGCCAGTCGGAGCTTGGAAGATACTGCCTTTTGCCGGCATTGAAAAGTCAGGGGATTTCCTGGCTGGATGGGATTTTTATTTCCCATACAGATCAGGATCACATCAACGGTGTGAAGGAGCTTCTGGAATATATGGGAAAAGGTCTTACAACCATCCGGGCCGGATATCTGATCCTGCCTGCCTGGGCGGAAAGACCAGATGCGTGGAGGGAGCTTGCAGAGGTAGCAAAAACAGCCGGAGTTAAGGTCATGACAGCAGGAAAAGGGGATGAGCTGCCTTGCGGCAAAGTATCTTTTTCTGTTCTGTGGCCGGAGAAAGATGCCACAGGAAAAGATGTGAATGAGGAAGCTATGGTGATGGAGTTGTCTTTTGGAGATTTTCAGATGCTTTTTACCGGAGATATCGGTGCAGATACGGAGAAAAAGCTTCTGGCAGCCGGGGGGCTTGAGGATGTTGACTGTCTGAAGGTGGGACATCACGGTTCCCGTTATTCTACCACAGAAGCATTTCTTGAGAAAATAAAGCCGGAAGTGGCGATCATTTCCTGTTCGCTCACTAACACCTACGGACATCCGTCACCGGAAACCGTAGAGCGGCTTAAAGCGGCCGGAAGTCAGGTGGAATACACCATGAAAAACGGTGCTATTACCGTGGAAACAGATGGAAAAAAGCTTAAGATCGGAAGGTTCCGAAAAAACAGGTGACTTTTGAACACACTTGTTGTAGAATAGACAGGGTTTATGCAAAAACAAAGTACTGAAAATGTGCAATACAAGATAAGGAGTTTTTATTTATGAAATATGATGTACTGATCGTAGGAGCAGGTCCCGGTGGAATCTTTGCGGCCTATGAACTGATGAATAATGATCCGGAGAAAAAGATCGCGGTTTTTGAAGCTGGTCATCCTCTGGAAAAAAGAAAATGTCCCATCGACGGAAAGAAAGTAAAATCCTGTATCCACTGCAAAACCTGTGCGATCATGAAGGGATTTGGCGGTGCAGGCGCTTTCTCCGACGGAAAATACAATATCACCAATCAGTTTGGCGGAACTCTGTACCAGCATATCGGCAAGGATACAGCTACAGAGCTGATGGAATATGTAGATAAACTGAACCTGATGCATGGCGGTGAGGGAACCAAACTTTATTCTACCACAAACAGCGAGATCCGTAAGCTCTGCCTTCAGAACGGCCTGCATCTTCTGGATGCATCAGTCCGCCATCTGGGAACAGATATCAACTATGTGGTACTTCAGAACCTCTATGAAAAAATGAAAGACCATGTGGACTTCTATTTTGACGCATCTGTTGACAAAGTAGAAAAAACTGAAGACGGTTATGCAGTTTTTGTAGGAGATGAGCGTTACGAGGGAACTTACTGTATCATCTCCGCAGGACGAAGCGGAAGTAAATGGATGGAGACGGTATGTACAGAGCTTAAGATCCCGACTCTTTCCAACCGTGTGGACATCGGAGTCCGTGTGGAGCTTCCGGCAGAGGTTTTCAGCCGTCTGACAGATGAGCTTTATGAGAGCAAGATTGTTTACAGAACTGAGAAGTTTGAGGATATGGTCCGTACCTTCTGCATGAACCCGCGAGGTGTTGTCGTGAATGAAAATACCAACGGTATCATCACAGTAAACGGTCACAGCTACGAAGATCCGGCAAAGCATACCAACAATACAAACTTTGCCCTTCTGGTATCCAAGCATTTCTCAGAGCCGTTCCATGACAGCAACGGATACGGTGAGAGCATTGCAAGACTTTCCAATATGCTTGGCGGTGGTGTTATGGTACAGCGGTTTGGAGATCTGATCCGCGGAAGACGAAGCACAAAAGCCCGTATTGAGGAAAGTTTCGTAACACCTACACTTTCTGCGACACCGGGAGATTTAAGTCTTGTTATGCCGAAACGTATCCTGGATGGCATCATCGAGATGATCTATGCTCTGGATAAGATCGCACCGGGAACCGCGGATGACGATACTTTGCTTTATGGCGTGGAGGTTAAATTCTACAACATGGAGGTTGAGATCGACGAAAATCTGGAACCCTGCCACAAGGGTCTCTTTGTTATCGGAGACTGCAGCGGCGTGACCCATTCTCTGTCCCATGCATCTGCCAGCGGAGTCTACGTAGCCAGATACCTGGAGCAGGAGTATTTTAACAGATAAACTGCAAAGCAGTTTATCTGTTATGAGCAAGTAGCGAAGCGGATTGCGAATATCCAGTGTAAGACAGTCCTTTTCTGATATCAGGGTGATGACAGAAAGGGGCTGTTTTTTATGCAGGATGTGCATGAATATTGGAGAAAGTATTCTGATAATAACTGACAGATACAGGGAGAAAACCGGTTACTGTTCACTGGTAATATTTCGCGAGGTGTTTTTGGTGAGCGAAGATCACAGAAAACCGTGAATCGTCTGACATCAATCTTGACAAATTTATGAGTTTGTGGTAAAAGTTAGATAACCAGGTAAAAGAAAATATGTGCAAATGTTATAATGATAAGGTTGCATCCAGTCGGATGTGCAAAAGAGAATCCGGTGAGAATCCGGAACGATACCGTCACTGTGAAAGGGGAGTTGCTTTTATAACCACTGGGAGACCGGGAAGGGAAAGCAGCGTGGAACCAAGTCAGGAGAACTGCCTTATTGTGAGATTCAGGGATTCGCGGTTTACGAATCGGTATTCTCCATAACAATACAGAACTTCTTTTTATGTATTTGTATTGCGCAGAGAATCATGTGTGAGCAGGCGGCCGCAGAGAGCTGCTGCTTTTTTGTACATATCAGTATTCTGGAAATACATGAAAAGAGGACAATGAGAAATGAAAAGAAAAACAATGTTAGCTCTGATGCTCGCAGTTTCCATGACATGCTCTATGGGTGCGGCTACAACAGCAATGGCAGCAGAGGATTCTGCTACAGAAGAGAACGCTGAGGCAGCTGATACCACAGAGGCTTCTGATGCAGATCAGGAAGCAGCAGATAATGTAGCAGCTCTGATCGACAAGATCTATGTACAGGAAAGAAACGACACAACAGATGAGGACTGCAAGGCAGCCAAAGAAGCATGGGATGCTCTGACAGATGCTCAGAAAGAACTGGTAGAGGGTGAGAATGCAGATCCGGATTATTTCGGACGTGACACAGGAGATGCTTCCAAGGACGATCCGCGTAACCAGGATGAGATCGGTGAGAATGAACTTCTTGTTGTAAGCTTTGGTACTTCCTTCAATGACAGCCGTGCAGAGGATGTCAAGGGAATCGAGGATGCTCTTGCAGAAGCTTATCCGGACTGGTCTGTAAGAAGAGCATTTACAGCACAGATCATCATCAACCATGTAGAGGCAAGAGATGATGAAGTGATCGATAACATGCAGCAGGCTCTTGACCGTGCAGTAGAGAATGGTGTTAAGAATCTGGTTGTACAGCCTACCCATCTGATGCATGGTGCTGAGTACGATGAGATGACAGAAGCGATCAATGGCTATAAAGATAAATTCGAGTCTGTAGCTATCGCAGAGCCAATGCTCGGTGAGGTTGGAGACGATGCAACTGTGATCAATGATGACAAGAAAGCCGTTGCTCAGGCGATCACAGATACGGCTTGCAAAGAGGCCGGATTTGACAGCATGGATGCAGCAGCTGAGGCTGGCACAGCATTCGTATTCATGGGACATGGAACATCTCATACAGCTAACGTTACATACGATCAGATGCAGACACAGATGGAAAACCTTGGATTGAAGAACGCATTCATCGGTACTGTAGAGGGTAAGCCGGAAGATACAGCCTGCGACAAGGTTATCGAGAAGGTAAAAGAAGCAGGATACAAGAACGTTGTTCTTCGTCCGCTGATGGTTGTTGCCGGAGACCATGCAAATAACGATATGGCCGGTGATGAGGAGGATTCCTGGAAGAGCCAGTTTGTAGCATCCGGAAACTTCGATAAGGTTGACTGCCAGATCGAGGGTCTTGGAAGAATCGAAGCAGTTGAGAAGCTTTATGTAGAGCATACAAAGGCAGCCATCGATTCTCTGGGAAGCTGAGGAGTCCGCAGATTCTGATGCAGCAGCAGATACAGAGGCTGATTCTGCTGAGGAGTCCGCAGAATAATAAATATAAAAATATCTGAGTGAGTTCAGATACCTATAAGAAATCAATGTAACTGCCCGGAAAGATCAGGAAGACTGTTTTCCGGGCAGATTGCTGTATCTATGGAAGGGAGAAGATTATCATGAAAAAACGCTATGTAAACTTAATTCTTGCAATGGCAAGTGCATCAGTCCTGGTGCTGGGCTCTGTGCCTGCGATGGCAAAAACAGATGAAACAAAAACAGAGTCCGGTGAGGAAGCAGAAGCTTCCGAAGAAAAGGATACAGATGCAGCCAAAGCAGATACCCTGGAAGATGGCGTTTATACAGCAGAGTTTGGTACAGACAGCAGCATGTTTCATGTAAATGAGGCCAATGACAAAAAAGGAGAGCTCACGGTCAAAGATGGTAAAATGACCATCCACGTAAGTCTGGTTTCCAAGAAGATCGTTAACCTGTTTGCGGGAACTGCCGAGGATGCCCAGAAGGACGGAGCAGAGATCATTGAGCCGACCACAGATACAGTGAAGTACAGCGATGGTTATACAGAGGAGGTTTACGGATTTGATATCCCGGTACCGGCCATTGGTGAGGAATTTAACGTGGCGATCCTGGGAGAAAAAGGCAAATGGTACGACCATAAAGTCAGCGTAAAGAATCCTGTAAAAACCTCTGACGACAAAAAATCCGAAGGGAAAAAACCGGAAGAGCTGAAGCTGGAGGACGGAACCTATGAGACGGATGTAACCCTTACAGGCGGAACAGGAAGAGCATCTGTAGAATCTCCGGCTAAAGTAGAGATCAAGGACAAAGAAGCTACGGCAACCATCATCTGGAGCAGTCCGAATTATGATTACATGATCGTGGACGGCGAAAAATATGAGCCGGTGAACAAAGACGGAAACTCCACATTTGAGATCCCGGTCACAGTCTTTGACGCAGAAATGGAAGTGACTGCAGATACTGTAGCCATGAGTACTCCTCACGAGATTGAGTATACCCTGAATTTTGATTCTTCGAGCATGAAAAAGGAAGAAAAATGAAAAAAATAATTTCATACATATTTCTGACGCTGACCCTGATCCTGGGGTGTGCTTTTGCAGTGCAGGCAGCAGAGACAGAACATAAGCCTGCGGATATTCCAGGCCTTACCTTTGACCACAGTATGGATCTTTCCTACGCAAAGGAATTTAATGTGGATTACTACAACGATGGCTATGCGCTGCTCACCATTGATCAGGAAGGACAGTTTCTTGTAGTTCCCGAAGGCAAGAAAGCACCGGAGGGGCTGGATCCTGACATTGCGGTTCTGCAGCAGCCCATAAACAATATCTATCTGGTAGCAACCTCGGCCATGGATCTTTTCCGCGCTATCGACGGGATTGACAGCATCAAGCTTTCCGGAACCAAGGAAGACGGATGGTATATCCAGGAAGCAAAGGACGCCATGGAACAGAAAAAGATGATTTATGCCGGCAAGTACAGTGCTCCGGATTACGAGCTGATCCTGAACGAGGGCTGTGACCTTGCCATTGAATCCACCATGATCCATCACAATCCGGAGGTACAGGAGAAGCTGGAGCAGTTCGGGATCCCTGTAATGGTAGAGCGTTCCAGCTATGAGAGTCATCCTCTTGGAAGGACCGAGTGGATGAAGCTTTACGCAGTTCTTCTGGGAAAAGAAGATGTAGCAGAAAAGGTTTTCAAAGAGCAGACGGACAAGCTGGATAAGGTTCTCACAGCAGATAAAACAGACAAGACCGTAGCGTTCTTTTATATCAACTCCGTAGGTGCGGTAAATATAAGAAAAAGTGGCGACTATGTTTCGGAAATGATCTCTCTCGCAGGAGGAAATTATGTTCCGGAGGATACGGGAGTAAATGACAATGCTCTTTCCACCATGAATATGCAGATGGAAGAGTTTTATGCCAAGGCGAAGGATGCAGACTATATCATCTATAACAGTACGATTGACGGGGAACTTAAGACCATTGATGAGCTTCTTTCCAAAAGTAAGCTTCTTGCAGATTTCAAGGCAGTGAAGAACGGAAATGTCTGGTGCACAGGCAAAAATCTCTTCCAGGAAACCACCGGACTTGGAACCATGATTGAGGATATCCACACCATGCTGACTACAGACGATGATTCTCTGGATGAGCTGACCTATATGCATAAACTAAAATAAATTCCAGTGTTCGCTTTAACTCCTTTGCCGGTTTCCACCTGTGAGCAGGAAACGAAAGGACAGGATAACAAAACAGAAGAGGAGTGTACCAGAAAAATGAATGACAGAAAACGCGCAGTCCGATACGGGATCTCTTTTGTGATCCTTGCGGTACTTTTGATCTTTTTATTTATATGGAATGTAAATTCAGGAAGTATCCACCTCTCTGTGAAGGAGATCCTGAATATCATATTCCGGCATCAGGGAGATGAAACTTCTTATAATATCGTCTGGGAGATCCGTCTTCCCAGGATACTGGCAGTGATCATCCTTGGCGGAGCACTTTCTGTTTCCGGATTTTTGCTGCAGACCTTTTTTAACAATCCTATCGCGGGACCCTTTGTACTGGGAATCTCTTCCGGTGCCAAGCTGATCGTGGCGCTTCTGATGATCTTTTTTTTAAGCAGATCGGTGTCCATCGGTTCCGGTGCCATGATCCTGGCTGCTTTTGCAGGCTCAATGATCTCCATGGGCTTTGTGCTCCTTGTGGCAAAAAAAGTCCACAATATGTCCATGCTGGTCATCAGTGGTGTTATGATCGGCTATATCTGTTCGGCCATCACAGACTTTGTGGTGACCTTTGCAGATGATTCCAACATAGTCAATCTTCACAATTGGTCATTGGGAAGCTTTTCCGGTATGACCTGGGGAAATGTGCAGACTATGGCTGTTGTGGTACTTCTTACTATGGTGATCGTATTTTTTATGTCAAAACCGATCAGCGCCTATCAGCTGGGGGAGACTTACGCGCAGAATATGGGAGTTAATATCAAGGCTTTCCGGATACTTCTGATCCTGCTTTCCAGTATTCTTTCTGCCTGTGTGACCGCTTTTGCAGGGCCGATCTCCTTCGTGGGGATCGCTGTGCCTCATATTGCAAAAAGTCTCCTGAAGACTGCCAAACCCCTGCTTGTGATCCCGGCCTGTTTTCTGGGCGGTGCAGTGTTCTGCCTGTTCTGTGACCTGATCGCAAGAACTGTATTTGCACCGACGGAGCTGAGCATCAGTTCTGTGACAGCAGTTTTCGGAGCACCGGTAGTTATCTATATCATGATTCGCAGACAGCAGAGGATATAAACGATGAAATCATATTTTTTTTATACAGATCAGCTGACCGTAGGCTATGATGGAAAACCGCTGATCAAAGAGATCAATATTCAGCTGAATAAAGGAGAGATCCTGACACTGATCGGTCCCAACGGTGCCGGAAAATCTACTATTTTGAAGAGTATCACAAGACAGCTTTCCCTGATCAGCGGAACGGTATATCTGGAACAGGAACAGATGAGCCGGATGACCAACAGGGAAGTGTCAAAAAAACTGGCTGTAGTACTTACCGAGCGCATGCGACCGGAGCTTATGACCTGTGAGGATGTGGTATCCACCGGACGATATCCCTATACCGGAACTCTCGGGATCCTTTCCGCAGAGGACAAGGAAAAAGTTAAAAGTGCCATGGAGATGGTTCACGCCTGGGATCTGAAGGATCGGGATTTTACAGCCATCAGTGACGGACAGAGACAGCGTATCCTTCTGGCACGCGCCATCTGCCAGGAACCGGAGATCATTATCCTGGATGAACCGACCTCCTTCCTGGATATCCGGCATAAGCTGGAGCTTCTTGCCATTTTGAAGAAGATGGTATTGGAAAAACAGATGACGGTGATCATGTCCCTTCATGAGCTGGATCTTGCCCAGAAGATTTCTGACCAGGTGATCTGTGTTCATGGAGATCACATTGAGAAATATGGTGCACCGGAGGAAATCTTTACTTCCGATTATATTCGGAAGCTTTATGGCATCACCCGTGGAAGCTATAATGCAGAATTCGGCTGCGTGGAAATGGAACCTCCGGCCGGAAAACCGGAGGTGTTTGTGATCGGAGGAAATGGAAGCGGGATTCCGGTATATCGGAAGCTGCAGCGACAGGGGATTCCTTTTGTGACCGGAGTTCTCCATACCAATGATGCGGATTATCAGGTGGCAAAAGAACTGGCTGCAAAAGTGATCACGGAGAAGCCTTTTGAATGCATTTCGGAGTCTGCCTTTGAAGAAGCACTGGAGTTCCTGGGAAAATGTGAAAAAGTGTACTGTCCGCTGAAGGATTTTGGTATCATGAATGAAAAAAACCGGGAATTGTTGAAAAAAGCAAAAGAAACCGGAAAATTAAACCAGATCAGATAAGTTCTCTGGGAAAATGAGAAAAGCAATAAAACGCTGTCAGAAATGAGTAATATAATTTCCGGCAGCGTTTTTTATATAATATAAATTACAAATATTTCAGCAGCTGTGTTATAATATGACAAGAACGACAGATCGTGAAGCGCTCGCATTCGTGGAGATGTAAGTAACGAAGAGGAATGTCCGCTTTACACCGCAAAAGTTAAGTAGATACAATCGATCCGAAAAAATATATGGAGGGAAGATCAATGAAAAAAAGAAACATGATCGCAGCTCTGCTCTGCAGTGCATGCCTTGTGGCAGGGAGTGTAAATCCCGTATTTGCAGATGCCTCGAAGGTAGTAACACTTGGAGCAGATCTTACGGATGCCCAGAAGCAGACAATGATGAAATATTTTAATGTAAGTTCCGATCAGGTGCAGGTGATGACCATTACAAATGAGGATGAGCATAAACACCTGGATAATATCGCACCACAGTCACAGATCGGTTCCAGAACTTTGAGCTGTGCCTATGTGAAGCCTACACAGTCCGGCGGGATCAAGGTCCGCACAGCAAATCTGAACTGGGTGACAGGTAATATGATCGCAACGACACTTTCCACATCCGGTGTGAAGAACTGTGAAGTAGTTGCTGCCTGCCCGATGGAAGTATCCGGAACAGGTGCACTTACCGGCATCCAGATGGCATATGAGAAGGCCAGTGGAGAGAAGCTGGATGAGACCAAGACGAAGCTTGCCAACCAGGAGATCGTAACCACCGGTGAGCTTGCAGATAAGGTTGGTAAAAATGAGGCGACAACAGTTGTAAACCAGTCCAAGATGGATGTGATCCAGAACGGAGTACAGAATGCAGATGAGATTCAGAATATTGTCATCAATGTGGCTGAGCAGAACAATATTTCCGTAAGCCAGGACGATATTGACAGGATCGTGTCTCTTCTGAAGCAGATCTCACAGCAGGATTACAATTATGATGATGTGAAGGAAACACTGGAGCAGGTAGATGCCAATACCACAGGCCAGACTTCTTCCTCTGATGATACGCTGGATGGCGAGAGCAGTGATGAAACCGTAGATGTGGATGCAGATTCTTCTGATGATATCGTCAACAATGTAAATGACAGCATTCTTGGTGACGATGTGATCCAGAGCTCCACAGAGGATCCGGGTCTTGAGGAAGAAACAGGAGCAGATTCTCAGGATACAAGCAATGAGACCGGAATCCCGGATGCTACCGACGACGGAACCTATAGCAATGAGGAAAGCTCGGACGAAAGCAGCACAGACGAAAGTACCTCTGATGAGAGCAGTACAGAGGATAGTGCATCCGACGAGAGCAGTACAGACGAAAGTGCTTCTGACGAGAACAGCACAGATGAAAGCGCTTCTGATGAGGCTGCATCCGATGAGACCGGAATCCCGGAGGCAACAGAAGATACAGAATCTTCAGAAAGTACAGAGGGCTCAGACCAGGCAGATAGTGCAGAAAACGATACTTCCGTGCTCAGTGAAGAAGCAAAGAACAATTATGATAAATTTGTCCTCTTTGTAAAAGGCGAGTATGAGGGAGATGCAGATTCCCTTCTCGCTGCAACGGAGGATACAGAGGCAGTGGCAACGGTAACACTGGATGAGCAGACAGCGAAGAGTGTGGCAGAAACTGTTGAGAAGGATTATTATGATATCCTGAAGGATGGTACAGAATCCTATGAGGCAGATGGTACAGAAAAATATCAGAGTACAGAGCTGAATATGATGGATCAGAAGCTGAAGAAGCTGTTCAGTATTGACAGTTCCCAGGAGGCCACAGAGGCCACAGACGTGACAGCAGCTATTCTTGCAGATGTTCCCCAGGAAGATAAGCAGACACTTTATAAAGAAACCATGAAATATCTGGCAGGTCTTTACGGCGAGAACACGGACTCTTCTGAGGAATCCGCAGCAGAATAAAAGATTTACAGAAAAAGAGATAAAAAATACCGCAGCAGAGAAAACAACCTCTGCTGTGGTATTTTTTGTCGTGCAGGAAAGATATCATGAAAATTTTGTGATTTACGACAAGGATTTGTGTAAGCACTGGAAAAATGGATTTTTCTGTGATAAAATTGACCGTAAATCGGTTTTGTGGACTCATACATCGCAAACCGTGACAGGGAAACGAGAAAGGGAAAAGGTAGAATTTATGAGCCTGGCAGTAGTAACATTAAAAAAAGGCGAAGGCAGATTCCTGAAATCAGGAGGCCTCTGGGTATATGACAATGAGATCGCAAGCATCATGGGAAGCTTTGTGAACGGAGATATCGTTCTGGTCCGGGACTTTGACGGATATCCAATGGGAAGAGGATTTATCAACACCAATTCCAAGATCACAGTCCGTATGCTTACCAGAGATGAGCGTACAGAGATCAGTCCGGAATTTTTGAAACAACGTGTCCGCGACGCATGGGAGTATCGTAAGAAGGTAGTAGATACCGGAAGCTGCCGTGTGATCTTCGGAGAAGCAGACTTTCTTCCGGGTCTTGTTGTGGATAAGTTTTCAGATGTGCTTGTTGTACAGTCTCTTGCACTGGGAATCGATCGTCTTAAAGAAACGATCATAGATGCACTGAAGGAAGTCCTTGCTGAGGATGGGATCCGGATCCGTGGAGTCTATGAGCGGAGTGATGCAAAGGTACGCCGCCAGGAAGGAATGGAACTTACCAAGGGATTTATCGGAGAAGAATTTCCGACACTTGTTCAGATTGAAGAGAACGGTGTGAAATATGAAGTAGATATCAGGGACGGGCAGAAGACCGGATTTTTCCTGGATCAGAAATATAACCGTCTTGCTATCCAGAAGCTTTGCAAGGGGGCGAAGGTTCTGGACTGCTTTACACATACCGGCTCTTTTGCACTGAATGCGGGAATTGCAGGGGCACAGAGTGTTCTTGGTGTGGATGCGTCGGAAACTGCAGTCCTGCAGGCAAGAAGAAACGCCAGTCTGAACGGCCTGGACGGAACAGTGAAATTCCTCTGTGAGGATGTTTTTGAACTTCTTCCCGAGCTTGAGGAGAAGGGAGAGAAATTTGATGTTGTGGTACTGGATCCTCCGGCATTTACGAAATCCAGAAGCTCTGTAAAAAATGCCATCAAGGGATACCGTGAGATCAATCTCCGTGCAATGCGTCTTGTAAAGGACGGCGGATTTCTCGCAACTTGTTCCTGCTCTCATTTTATGACGTATGAGCTGTTTACACAGACCATCGGTCAGGCAGCGAAGAATGTCCATAAGAGACTGCGCCAGGTAGAGTACCGTACACAGGCACCGGATCATCCGATCCTATGGTCAGCAGATGAGTCCTATTATCTGAAATTCTACATTTTCCAGGTATGCAATGACCGTTAGGAACTGCCATCCGGATTTTTTTACGGAAATTTTTGGGCAGTGCCGTCTGGCAGTGAAAAGGAGATGCAGATCATATGAGAGACAAATTCAATAAATTTATGCAGGGACGTTATGGAGTGGATGATCTTTCCAGGTTCACCATGGGAGTCGCACTGGTTCTGATCATTCTGGCAATGTTTGCTAATATATTCAGCAGAACTGTCGGCAGCACCCTTGACATTCTCGGGGTCGCAGCGATCGTATATGCATATATACGTATTTTTTCCAGAAATATCCAGCAGCGTTATGCCGAAAATCAGAAATTCCTTCAGATGACGTCAAAGTTTCGTTTTCGCTTTAATAAAGAAAAGGATCTGATGAAGCAGAGAAAGAAACTCTCTCCGGTGCGTATTGATCTTTCCAGAGAGATGGATGAAACTGTTGTAGACGCATTGTGCAGATACCTGGATGTAACTCCGGATAGAGTATTCCGTAGTGAAGCACCACTGGATGTTTCTTTCGTGTTCCAGCTTCAGGATCTTCTGCGCAGAAATACAGAGCTCTTCTATGAAAAGCGCGTGCCGCAGAAGAGTCCGGAATTCAAGGATGGACAGAGCATTTTACAGCAGATCACACAGGAAGACAAGCTGTTATCCTATCCTTATGATTCTATCAGACCTTTCCTGAAAATGCTGACAGAAGCAGCAGAGGATGACAGTGTCATTTCCATTAAGATGAC
>ENA-OPAA01001570-OPAA01001570.1-human-gut-metagenome-genome-assembly--contig:-NODE-1570-length-12867-cov-3.269513_pt1 | contig 12867 bp, 12 predicted proteins | sample MGYA00241049_ERZ501414 | MGnify/ENA primary metagenome ERZ501414 (study PRJEB25962, sample SAMEA2042520) | human gut metagenome | biome: human gut; feature: human-associated habitat; material: faeces... | reverse complement strand
GAGAATAGAGCTTGTTAAGCAGTGGGAGGAAAGTGAGGGCTGTGAGAGCAGTGGAATAGATCTTATGGAATTCTTCCGTGATTATATTGACGGAGTTAAGGAGATTTCAGAGGTCAATGCAGCATTTACAGCAAGATACATTTCTGAAATTCCTGATGATAATTCAGGCATAAGCTGCGGAATGGGCGGCAGGAGATAAGGGGAACTGGCGTGAAGAATATATTATTAATAGCTACTGGCGGAACAATAGCCTGTTCGTCCTCTGATGAAGGGCTTACACCATCAGCTAATGTCAACGAACTGCTTTCATATATACCGCATATTAAAGAAAAATGTAAGCTTTCAGGAATTTCAATAATGAATATCGATAGTACCAATATGAATCCTGAACTTATGATGAATATTGCAAAGACGATAAAAGAATACAAGGATGATTATGATTATCTAAAAGATAAATTAGATCTTTGTATAGAATTAGTTGAAGAAGCAATGGAAAAGGTATTTAAGGATATTGAGGGAAAAGAAGAAGAGTATAAATAAGAAAGGAGTGCTACAGTATAGATTGTAGCGATATGGCTATGGACGATAAGGTTTTAAAGAAAAGAGAGGAAATAAGAGAAGAAGATAAATGGCTTGTAAATGAAATATACAGCAATGATGAAGTATGGGAAAAGGAATTTGAAGAGCTTAAAACAGAAGCACCTAAATTAAAAGAATTTCAAGGAAAGCTTGGTTCTGGAGAAAAGCTATTAGAATACTTTGAAGTAAATGAAAAAATATCTAGAAAAGCAGAAAAGATTTATGTATATGCACATTTAAGAAGTGATGAAGATACGGCCAATACTAAGTATCAAAGCATGATGAATAGAATAGATGCCTATATGGCAGAGTATGCTACATATTCAGCTTACTTTGTACCAGAAATTCTTTCATTGGAAGATGGATTTGTTGAAAAAGAAATAGAAAGATTAGATGGCTTAAAAGAATATAAATTCTTATTGGAAAATATTTTAAAAGAAAAACCACATGTTTTAAGTGAAAAGGAAGAAGAATTGTTAGACGGTGTCTGCAGCCACCCATTTCGTCATAAAGATGATGTGAGCCAATATGTTCTGCGGGAATATCAGAAACTGAGTGGTGATTTCGTTCCAAGAAACACGCACAAGCTCTGTAAATACTTCAATTTAAAACCGGAAAACCCGGAACTGGTAAAGACAATCACAAAGCAGACTGCAAAGTGCATCTGCATCAATGACAGCAATTTTGAAATCCCATATGAACATGTAAAACGGGAACTGAACGATGCCTTTTCCAAACTTTTTCCGCAGAAATCACAGTTTGAAAAGTAAATTTTGTTCCATATTCAGAGGCGGAAATTTATCTGCATCTATTTTGGCATTACGTTATCGGAACGTTCTTGTTTTTTAATCGAAATAGTAACATTTTTACCCCAAATCTATTGACATTTGCGGGATTTTCCTCCTATAATAAGAATTGTAACCAAGGATGATTTTGCAAGAAAAGGACGTGAATATATATGACTAAAAATTACACAAAACCAATCGTTACAATTGATTCTGGTATGGCAGAAGGTGTTTATGCGGCAAGTGGTGCAACAAAAGGAACTCTGAACGTTACTTATTATGGCGTATGGGATCGTTGGGGCACAAATGGTGGTAAAGGACTTGCACAGGCAAGCTGGTCTGATCTGGATGGAACCATCACATTGAATATTAATTTCAATGATACTGTTGATTCAATCGAGACAGATGATGCCTCCGTACAGAAATCCTGGTCTGGAAAAACTGCCACCCTCACTTTTGCAAGCACAGCAACCAATCCGCTGACCATTGGTATTCATCTGAACCATGGAACCAGCATCGACGATCTGCAGCTCACTGGATTTGACTACTCAGTGAACTAAAAAATGAACCATGTATGTGAACCATATCTTTTCGCTTCGTTTGAAAAGATATGGTTCACAGAAAAAAGCAGCCAGAATGGCCGCGGAAGGGGTGCAGAAAATGAGTAAATATGTAAAACCTGTAATTTCTCTGGATGAAGGAATGGCTGAAGGTGTTTATGCGGCAAGTGGATGTTATACTGCATCTGCATATATTCACCAGACTCCAGAAAACGGACGTGGCGATTACCGTATTCAGGTAAATGGAAAGCATAATGCTGATCATACCAAGGAAGCCCAGGTTCTGACTATCAGTTTCAACCAGAATGTTACTTATGTTTCTGGCGGCGCAGGACTTATTTCCGGTAACGAAACCACTACACTGAAAGTAAAACTGGCTTATCATCAGAATCCAACCGATAATATCGGTTTCGGTGACTTGGTTGTTACTTCCGATGCAGGTCTTGCAATTACTGGAGTAAGCATTACCGATTAATGGATCACTTCCCGTATTCTAAAAAATGGAATGCCTTTTGGCATTCCATTTTTTATTCGCTTGTAACCTGTTTTTACAAATTCGGCTCCAAATTTTGCAGGTACTTTCAATTCTGCAACTTTCTTCAATTTTAGAAATCCTTCTCCATCTCCAAAATCTCTTCCTCTCCCAGCACTTCACACTTTTTCCCTCGAATCGCATACACTCTCGTACAGATTCCAAGCACCGTCGGCCGGTGTGTCGTTACAATGCAGGTTCGCGGATACGTATCTGTCATAATATTTTTCAGCACTTTCCGTTCCGTCGCCACATCGAGCGCCGAAGTTGCTTCATCCAGCAGCAAAATCGGAGATTTTCGAAGCAGTGCACGCGCAATCGAAAGCCGCTGTGCCTGTCCTTCTGAGAATCCGCCGCCGCGTTCTTTCACCATACTTTCAATACCATCCGGCAGTTTCTCCACAAATTCCCATGCACATGCCAGTTTCAACGCCTCCACGATCTCTTCATCTGTGGCTTCCGGTTTCACATTTCGCATATTTTCTGCAATTGTTCCTGAAAACATCGTATTCCCCTGTGGCACATAAGAAAACAATTTCCTTGTGGACGGCGACAGTGCAATCCGTTGTTCTCTGTCTTCCCCTGCACCAATCCATGCTTCTCCCCCCTGGGCACGCAGCAAGGATAAGATCAGCCGCAGCATCGTTGTCTTTCCCTCGCCGGACGGGCCGACGAGTGCAATAATTTCATGCGGCCACGCTTCCAGTGATGCTTTCGAAAACACTTCTGTTCCCGTATGGTAGGTATAGCTCAAGTCCTCCATAGCAAGCCCGATGCCGCTTGCCCGGTATTTTTCTGCAAACTGCTCCACTTCCCGATCCGCACTGTAGTCCTCCTGCGGCATTTCCACAATATCCATCAGACGGCCGGCTGAGATGCCAAGAGAAATCGCCGATGGCACAAGGCTGACCAGCGAATTGACGGAACCCGTCAGTGTACCGGACAGAGACAGAAACATGGTCATGGTTCCGTAAGAAATTGCCCCGCTCCAGACACGGTAAATTCCCCATCCGTAGCAGCTGTAAGATACAAGATAGCTGATTAACGTCATCAGAAGCGAGGTTGCAATCGACATTTTCTGGAAATCCAGGCGCATTTTGATGTATTCCTGCTGCAGATTTTTCAGGCGATCGACATAAAAGCGGATCATATCGAATGCCTTGATTGTCTGAATATTGGAAAATGCTTCCTGATTAAATCCGTAAAGTTTCGCACTCATCTGTGCGCTCCGCTGGTTATTGTTCGTCATCCGGCGCAGCAGCGGGCGGGACAGAAGCGCACTGAACGGGATGCCAAGCAATGCAAAAATGGCAAAGGTGGGATCATAATGTACCACAATCGCCAATGCACTGATAAATTTCACAGTATAGATCACAAGATTCGGCAGCCAGTTCAGGATACCACTGGAAATATTTGAAGCATCAGAACTCCACCGTGTTACCAGATCTCCGGTATGATACGCTGTCAGCGATTCCCAGTCCGTGACCAGAATCTTGGCAAAAATATCATTCTGGATTTCGCGGTCTACCTTCAGGTTAATCATCGTAGATGCATACGCAGATGCCTGCGAAATCAGGGTATTTCCAAAAGAAAAGCCGATCATCAGTGCGAAGGTCTGCAAAAGTTTTCCTGTCTGGTGCCCGGTGATAATATCAACCAGATCTTTCGATATCACACTGGACGCAAGAGAAACACCGGTTCCGAAAACACCAAGTGCGGTATAGAAAATCATGGCTTTCCAGTATCGTCTGGCATACTGTGCAATCCACAGAAATTCTTTCCACATCTTCTGAAGCATTTCCGCCTGGAGGCATTTTTTTATTTTTGTCCACAAGTTTCTCATTTTAAAGCCTCCTGCGCAAGTTCATCCTCCGTGATTCTGTGATGCATCACTTCTGCCGCTGTATCATTTTTCGTACAGCGCAGGAAGTAAACCGGCTTTTCATTTGCAATTTCTTCCGCAAAAGCAAGATTCTTTTTCATCAGCCCTGCCGTCCAGGGCGGCGAGATCATCCGCTGCATCACACGGAGTGTTTTCTGCTCTTTCGTCAGGGAAACGATTTTATCCTCCGGCGCTTTTTCCAGCAGCACAATCCCTCCCAGCTCTTTCTTTTCGACTGTGAAAATTTCTGATGTGCCGCACCACGGGATTCCGTATACTACAAACTGATCGCCCTCTTTTCCTATGAGGTTCAGATCTCCGTTCAGAAACGGCGTGTCAAACAGTTTTTTCCAAAGTGCCGTATGAGTCGATTTTCCCATTCCCGACGGACCGGAAAACAGCCATGCTTTTTCCAGATAAAGAAGAGATGCGGAATGCAGCACAAACATGCCTTTTTTCTGTGCCAGGAACAGAAATACCGGCCGGATCGCCAGAAAGAGGGAATCCTGCTCTTCTTCTGTCATAGGCAGACGGTAATAAATACAGGCGAAGCTTCCATCCGCTTTCATCCAGATTTCATAGATATTTTTAAGAGCCGGGAACCAGAGGACATAGCCTTCTTCCCACGCGCAGACTGTCAGATCTTTATTCCGGATCAGAATGTTTCCATTCTGGTGGCTTTCCGGTACATGCTCGATCAATTCTAACGTGAGATCCGCCGCATCCTGCCTATTTTCTGTTTTTATCACCGTTTCTTCCACTTCTTTTTCTCCTGTTTTTTTCGCTGCCTCTCCTTCTGTTTTCTCTGTTGCTTCTTCCTTTCCTCTTTTCTTCTCAAAAGAAGCAAACTGTTTTGGAATGCAGCCCTCTTTTCCATAAACAGCAATGGAAATTCCTGCGATCTTCAATTCTCCGGCGCAAGTTCCATCCGGAGAACCAAGTTCCCGTCGTACCGCACCAAAGGCAAGAAGCTCCTTCACAAAAGCCTGAATATCTTTTTTCAGTTCCTCCTGCTCTTCTTCCGGCACTTCATAACAGCGAATCATTTTCTGCTGAAGTTCTTCCATTGTTTTTGGTGTTTCCAGCGCTTCCCAGAGAATCCGTGCGGTCTCATTCAGCTCCATTCCTCGCTGCTGGTCTGCTATTTTCTGCCCATAAGGCAGAAGATAATGTGTGTTCCCGATTTTCTGCAGTAAATATCCTTCCTGCCTTCTGATTCTCATAATCTGATTTCCCTTCCTGTGTTTGTTTTCTTATATTTGCTGTCTTTCGTTTTGTATGTAAAGTTATGCTTTTTCTGCTCATCATCCTTTTTATTTTCAGGGTAAGCTGTTATAATAAAATTCAGGTAACTATTCAGAGCCACTCGTCAAAATGCCACGCATTTCGTCGGTTCGGCGTATCCGCCAAATGGAGTTTTTTATGTACACTTACGATATTGAACAACTTTTAAAAAACGGTTCTGCCGTCAAACTGAAACCGCAGGGCTACAGTATGTATCCTCTTTTTCTTCCGGGCCGGGACGAAGCTGTCATTGAACACTGTGTTCCTTCCGAACTTCATCGCGGCGATGTAATTCTGTATCGCCGTGTGCAGGGAATCCTTGTTCTGCACCGCATCTGCCGAATTACCAGGGATGGCTTCTATCTGGTCGGGGACAATCAGACCGAAGTGGAAGGACCTCTTTCCCCGGAGCAGATTCATGGAAAACTGACTGGTGTCGTACGCAATGGAAAATCGTTTTCTGTTTCGTATCCAATTTATCGGATGCTTTCTTCCATCTGGCTCTTTTTACGCCCTGTCCGCCCGTTTTTCTGGTCGGTAACGGCTTTTTTCCGCAGGTTTTTTCAGAAGCACTGATTTTTTCATTGTCCTCTCCGAATTTTTTTCAAAATGCACAGAGAAATTTCTATTGCATCAGGCTTTTCGCATTCCCTTCACCATGGTTACAATGCTCTGAAGTCTCCAGCCTCTTCCAAAGATCACCAGATCCAGCAGCAGCGGAATCGCAATACACAGGAGAAAGCAGACGCAGAACAGAAGCATACCGCCTGCTCCGTATATCAGTGGTACGATTTTCTGCATCAGCAGAACTTCGCCCGCTATGACTGCCAGATACTCTCCGATATCCTGCGCATACCGCAGCGCCTCTCCCGGCATCTCGAGGAAATCCCGGAAATAAATGATATACCGATACAAGATCTGCAGCAGATAAGACAGTAAGGTTCCAAGCAGAACGCCTGCCATCCCATACGGTTTTACAAGTGCCAGTGACACGATCAGATTAAGAAGTGCGGAGGATGCTCCGACATTTTTCTCTTTTTCAAACAGTCCCGTCACGCCCATCACAAGGCTGAGCGGCAATCCCATAATTCGAACCAGCAATACTACAATACAAAAAACAGTAATTCCCCAGCCAAGTTCGTAGGAAGGACCAAGCCAGATATCACGGACAAATGGTGTAATCAGAGAAAACAGGCCAACCGATACAACCGACGCAATGCAGAAAAAGCCAAAGGTCAATTGCCGCAGAATCTCATAATTTCTCTGACGATTTTTTTCTGTAAAATAATCTCCGACCGTCGGCTGGATCGTATTCGCAAGGATCGTGAGAATATTGCTGATCGCCTGCGTAATCATACAGTAATTTGCATATCGTCCTACCGTACCGACCCCGATAAAACCGGAAATAATCAGGTTGTCCGTGCAATACAGCATTTTTTCTGAAATTCTGGAAATAAACAGGCTTTTCAGATCTCTTACAATTCTTTTCGTCAGAGACGATGTGCTCTTTTCTTTTCTCCGCTGGCGCAAAAACGGATATTTCTGCTCCACATACCAGCTGATCCAGATATTCAGCACGACTTCCGTTACGGTTCCAATACCAAGCGCCAGCAGATAATTCTGTTCCCATGTAACCAGCAGAATAATCGCCAGATAGCTGACCACATTTAAAATCAGTCCGGTGATGCTTGCAATGTATTCTTTCTGATCCGCAATCAGCAACGACTTCCGGTACGTTAAAAGATAAGAAAGAACGGTTCGAACCAGCCACATCGCATACAGAACGCGGATATAGGATAACGAATAACTGTTATTTTTCATAAAAAGGTGGATGAACGGCAGAACCGCCATTCCCGCCGCAAATACAAGAACAGCAAAGACGTGATATGCCTTTCGGTAAAGATTCATCAGCGATGCAATCTCTGCCTCATCCTTTCTTGCAAGCGCGCCATACAAATGGTAAACGATTGCCGTGGATATGCCAAGCTCCGTCACGGAAAGGATATTGATGACATTGGAAATAACACCATTCATTCCAACCAGCTCCGCGCCCATGTACAGGTTCATGGCACGCTGGCTGAAAAAGCCGAGGATCAGAAGCGCAAACTGTGAAAGCATACTGAAAAAACTGTTTCGGAATAAATTTCTAATGCGCATAAGTTCCTCCTTCTTCTCGTTTTTATAACATGCTACGCGGGTAAACAGTTCCGTAATTTTACATCACTCTTATTTTCCACTGTTTTCATGGATTTTGTAACATTAAAATGGTATCATATATCTAATACCTGCTATCGTTGCTGCCGTTTCCAGATACCTGTGAATGGCAGTATCCCTTTTGGAAAGGCTTTCCTTTATGAAAACAAATAGAAAAAAATCATTTTCTTATCTTCTGTTTTTTCTTCTGCTTCTGGTATTCCTTGCACTGTTCGCATTTCTTGGTATCCGTTCTTTTTATCGTGCGAATTACATGCCGGAACCATGCACAGAATCCGCAGACGAGTTATCCAATCCATACATTGGATTTTATCACATGTATGGCTATGTTCTTGGAAGCGATTCGCTCTCGAATCTTCCTGCCGCCTCTGATTCCGACGCCAAAAACAGGCAGGGAATTGTCATGCTGGAAGTGAATCTGCAGAATTTTTCAAACGAAGATCTCTCCGATTCAGCTCTTTCCCAGCTTGATACCATTCTCTCTGCCTGGCAGAGACATGGCAGTCAGGTGATCTTACGTTTTCTCTACGACTGGGATGGAAAAGCAATGGAAACAGAGCCGCAAAGTCTGGAGCAAATTCTGCGTCACATGGACCAGACAGCTGAAGTTGTAAATCGCTACACGGACTGTGTTTTTCTGATGCAGGGCATTTTTGTCGGAAACTGCGGGGAAATGAACAATTCTCACTACATGTCCGATGAGGACTGTACTACCCTGATGCACCATCTGGCAGAGGTAACGGATCCTTCGGTTTTTCTGTCTGTCCGCACACCGGTACAGAGGCGGAAAATTCTGGATTCCTCCGAACGGCCGACAAAGGAAACAGCTTTTGATGGTTCGCTTTCCTCCCGGCTTGGACTGTTTAACGATGGTATGCTCGGAACGGCCAACGATACCGGCACTTATGGTGATACCGCTGCCTCCGCAGACACTTACCGTTCCGCCTGGGTTCGTGAGGATGAGCTTTCCTTCCAGAATGAACTCTGCAATTTCGTCCCAAACGGCGGCGAGGTCACTCTGGATAACCCATTGAATGATCTCGCACATGCCATTCAGGATTTATCGCGCATGCATGTCTCCTATCTGAATTCGGAACACGATCCCGCGGTTCTGGATAAATGGAAAGCAGCTGCTTACAAAGACAAAGCTTCCGTTTTTAACGGATTGTCCGGCTATGATTATATCGAGCGTCATCTGGGATACCGCTATGTCATCCAGGACACTGCTTTGGATTCGTCTGATTTTCAGATACGGCTGGAAAATGTTGGTTTTTCTGTCTGCTATCGAAAACTGGATTTACAGCTCACCCTGGTTTCTTCCGATGGTGAGGTTTTCTCATTTCCCATCTCTTCGGATTCCAGATTCTGGATACCGGGGACTACTGCAGAGCTCTCTATTTCTCTCCCGCTTGCGAGACTCGCCAAAGGCAGTTATACGGTATATTTCCAGATGACGGATCCTGTTCTGCAAAGGGAAATTTTGCCCGCAAACACATTTTCTCATGATACGCATGGATTTTCGATTGGTACGCTCGAAATCAGCAAATTATATTAAAACAATCGGGTCAATTTTGAAAATTCCCAAAAAGGGGCGTCCCTGTTTTTCTCCCTGATTGGCAAATGAAATAGTTCTTCCATCCCGCCTGCGGTACAGCGCCAGATACAGTTTCTGTTCTTCTGGTTCTGCTAATTCCGCAGGCAGTTTTATTTTCTGGCAAAGAGTGGTTTTTTCTCCGCTCTTCCAGAGTCTCGCATCTGTTGCAATCTGTATTTTTTTCTGAAGCGTTCCGTTTCTTTCCAGCTCCAGATAACAGTCTGCCTCTTCGGTCAGTTCTGCAAATCCTTTGTTTTCCAGTGTAATCTGAAGTTCTTCCCTTTCCGAAACAAACTCCACACCTTCCACAACAAACCGATAGCCGAGACGTTTTCCAATTGCCTCCAGGCCGCTTTCGTCCTCGACCGTTTCTGCTTTCCATTGTTCCAGCCGTCGTAAATCATACGTACTGTTCAGATAGGAAATATGCATTCTTTCGAGATCCGCCATTGCTTTTGGGGCCGAGACGAAAGGAGCCGGTTCTGCCCCACTTCCCCATATGGCCTCTCCGCCGCAAAATTTTCCGCACATTTCGTTTTTCTGCCATTCCAGTTCTTCTTCCCGGCTGCAGATTTTCTGTCCCGGTGTTTCCGGTGACAGTGTGCCATACGTTCCAAGATCCGTTTCCGATCCGAATATCCCATCGTTAAACAGAGTCAGTTTTTTCTTTTCCTGCTCCGTCCATCCCAAAGTCAGTTCCCGCCACTGCGCCGGTTTCCGCACTGCAACCGGGCAGGCACCGTCCACTGCTTTTATCATGGTATCGGTCAGGGTTCGAAAGGCATCCGGGGTCAGATAACGGGAACCGTGCATTTCGCCCCAGTTCCCGATCAGAATTCCCTGTACTGCAAAAATATCGTCCGCATATTCCCGAATGACTTCTCCGATCTGCTGCATATGTTCTTCCACCAGACGGATACTGCCCGGCTCTTTCTCCAGTCCTTTTCCCTCAAGATCATAGGAAAACCGCAGGATCATTCCTTTTCTTTTCTCCCGAAAAAATGCCAGAATCCTTCGAATCCATTCCAGAGACGGTTCTGAAATCGGCTTGTCCCGGAATGCTCCGATATCAATTCTGAGAAGGACAAGTTCTTCCTCTTCACAGGCGATGTAGAGCGGTTCCCCGGTTTGCGCCGCGTTGAAAGTATATAAATGATACCAGCCACACCCGGGATTCTGTATCGCTTTCCTGCTTTCCTGAAGTATCGCTTTCTGGAAAAGCTCTTTTTTATCCTGTTTTCCCCGCAGTTCTGGAAATTCTTTCTTTTCTGCCCTGCCTTTAGCTTCTCTTCCCTTCTGCCAGCTCAGGATACTTTTTATCTTCTCTCTCCACATCAATCCGTCCTGCTCCTGCATCCATTTTCAATACCTTACACCGGAAAATCACAGCCAGGACACTGTAAAACATCCGCATCATATACCAGATTGGCTTCAAACCAGAATGCATGCTTTTCCCCGAAGTCCGAGCATGCATAACAGCTGGAATCTCCACAACTTTAAAATCAAGAAGCAGCATCTGAGTAATCATATTAGTATCCGGATATTTATCATCGAAATGATTATATTTGGAATAGTATAAAACAGCTTTCCGGCTTAAACCCTGCAGTCCGGTTGTCGGATCCGCAATTTTCCGTCCAGTTGCCAAATACAGCATTTTTCGAAACAGGACAAATGCCATTTTTTTTGCAAAGGAAACTTCAAACTCTGTACTCCCCTTCATGAAACGGGATCCAAGCACAATGTCCGGCGTTCTTCCATCATCATCTTTTTCCTTTAATCTCTGGTAAATTTTCGGGATATTGCACACATCGTGCTGCCCATCCGCATCCATCTGAATAACATAAGAATAGCCCCTTCGGATTGCATATTTATATCCAAGCTGCAGCCCACTGCCATATCCCAGATTAAAAACATGAGTAACCACCGCACAGCCATATTCCTTCGCCAGCCAGTTGGTATTGTCAGAAGAAGCATCGTTCATGACCAGCACATCAACAATATCTGCTATCTCCGGCTGCGCCAGCTGTTTCATGACCTTTTCTATATTTTTTTCCTCGTTGTATGCCGGAATAATCAGCAGTACCTCTTTTTGTCTCATATGTATGTCCGCCTCATTTCATTAGATTCAGCAGTTTCCAGATTTCCTCTGTCTGACCGTTCATTTTCTGTTTTGCCGCTGCTGCAAGCCGTTCCCGTTTCTTCGGATCATCCAGCAGTTCTTCTACTTTTTCGGCAATGCCTTCCGGTGTCAGCGTACAGAGAAGACCATCTTCCCCGTCCACAATCTGCTCTCTGTTTCCCGCACAGTCCGATGCAATCACAGCACAGCCAAGTGTCTGCGCTTCCTGGATGGCGATGCTTTTTCCTTCAAACCGTGTTGCATGAACGTAGAGATCACACTGTGCATAATAAGGAAACAGATTCTCTTTTGCACCCGGCAGCTGGAAATCTTCCTGCAGGCCAAGCTCTGCAATCTGCTTTTCGAGCGCATTTCTCTCGGATCCCTCTCCCAGTACATACCATCGCGCCTCATAGCCATCTTCGCGGATCTTTTTCATGGCCGGAATTGCGATGTCATATGCTTTCTGATAGGCCAGTCTTCCGACAGTTAAGATTCGAATTCCTGTATAGGAATCTGAAAAACCGCCCGGCAGCTGCGCCTCACGCGCAATCCGGTCTGTATCGAGAATATTGTGAAAAACCTGCACTTTCTTCTCATATTCCGGATAAAATTCCAGAAAATGACGGCGCGTCTCCTGCGAAACGGTAAAGATCTGATCCATCTTTTCGTAGCAGTCCCGATCCATTTCCCTTGTATAACCGGAATTGCCGTATGCAATATGGACAAAGGCAGCTTTTTTCTTAGCATTCACATGATCGGCAACGTAATAAGCAGAACCGCCTTCCAGGTAAGCAACCGCCAGATCGAAGGTTTCCGAAAATCGGTCTGCTCCATCCGAAATTACACGCCAGAGCAGCTTGTCCGGCTGAATGTTTCCAGTTTTTTTCATTCGGAAAAAATTTTGTATCACATATTGCATTTTCTTTATGGTGCGACCATGGCGGAAAAACGCCAGAAAAGATGTCTGTATCAGTTTTCTCCGCCCCGCACCGGACAGCACAGAAGCGGTACAGATTTTCTTATTTTTCACATGTACCCTCTGCGGTACCTGGGAAATCATTTCACCCTGCCCCAAAAGTACGTAAAGTGAAATTTCATATTCCTCCGCATCCAGGCGGCGCAAAAGTTCCAGCAGCGCTGTTTCCGCTCCCGCCCGGCCAAGGGTGTTGATCACAAACAAAATTTTCTTCATTCGTTCTTCCTTCTTCTATTCCCTTATAACTCTCTTGCATTTTTGCCCGTCAGTTTTTCCAGTTCTCTCAGAATTCTTTCATTCTCCTGGTTCAAAAGAGAAACCAGAATCGCCAGTTCCTGG
>ENA-OPAA01001553-OPAA01001553.1-human-gut-metagenome-genome-assembly--contig:-NODE-1553-length-12979-cov-2.795497_pt1 | contig 12979 bp, 11 predicted proteins | sample MGYA00241049_ERZ501414 | MGnify/ENA primary metagenome ERZ501414 (study PRJEB25962, sample SAMEA2042520) | human gut metagenome | biome: human gut; feature: human-associated habitat; material: faeces... | reverse complement strand
TGGTACGGGTTTGCCCCCGGCTTCGGCTTGTTTGTTACCTTTATGCCCTTTGACAGCCAATAGAAAGTAGGGTTGAGGATTTCGCTTTTCTCTAACCAATGGCATATTTGTGTCGGCCCCATGCCGGAAACGCACAATGCGAAAATCTGCTGCACAACTGCTGCGGCTTCCTCGTCAATAATCCACTTCTTTTTGTTGTTGGGGTCTTTCATATAGCCATAAGGCGGGATTGTAGTAAGGTGTTCGCCGGATTTTCCCTTTGATTGCCAAGTAGCGCGTATCTTCTTTGAAGTGTCGCGGGCATACATTTCGTTGAACACGTTGCGGATTGCGGTAAACTCATTTTCGCCCCGCGTACTGTCAACTCCGTCATTGACCGCGATAAAATGCACGCCAAAATCGGGGAACAGCATATCGGTGTAGAAACCGACTTGCAGATAATCACGCCCGAAACGGGACATATCTTTGACGATAACGCGCTTGATTTTTCCAGCTTTTATATCGGCAAGCATACGTTGAAATCCGGGACGGTTGAAGTTACGCCCTGTGTAACCGTCATTTTTCAAAAGATTGTTTGTAAAAAATTTATAATTCTAAAAATTCATATAAACTGTAATCTATGTTATTCTATAGAAAAGTAAAAATACTGATGAAGAAAGCAGGAGGAAATTTATGAACATTGAGTTAAGTATTTTGGATTGGATCCAGACGTTGCATACGCCTTTTCTGGATAAAATCATGGTATTTATCACAAGACTTGGGGATGCAGGAATTATATGGATTGTGTTGAGCATAGTATTGCTTCTGATTCCTAAAACGAGAAAAAGCGGTGCGGTTATGGTGGCTGCTTTAGTAGTAGATGTATTACTTTGCAATATTGTCTTGAAAAATCTTGTAGCACGGACAAGACCATATGATGTGAATACAGGTGTACACCTTCTGGTAGCAAAGCTTCATGATTATTCTTTTCCGTCCGGACATACGGCAGCTTCGTTTGCTTCGGTAACAACTTTGTACCTGGCAGGTGAAAAGAAGCTTTGGAAATTTGCGCTTGTGCTGGCATGTCTGATCGCAATATCGAGGTTATATCTGTATGTACACTATCCGACAGATGTTCTTGGAGGAATTCTGTTCGGTGTGATTTCAGGATATTTGGGATATCGCAAAGTATTGAAATGAAGATGACCAAAGATTACCGACCGGGAATTATATGGAAGTCAGTTGGTATAAGCATCATTTTACATGAATTTTACAAAAACAGTTCTTTAAGAAGGTAGATATGAAAGCGTATTCAGATGTATAATTAATTCTTAAGCGTAGCTATAAAATATTCAAATTAGCAAAAGGAGATAAGTAGACAAATGAAAAAGAAGCAGTTAAAACCAGAACCATATATGATGAACAGGGAACTGTCATGGTTAAAATTTAATGAGAGGGTATTAAATGAAGCGGGGAATCCGAGAGTACCTTTAGCAGAACGACTTACTTTTGCGTCTATTTATCAATCTAATCTGGATGAATTTTATATGGTGCGGGTAGGTACACTGATGGATCAGATGGAATCATCGGAAGTAGTCCGTGAGAATAAAACCAATATGACCAGCAAAGAGCAGGTAAAAGCGATCATTGATGCAACAAGAGAGCTTGATATAAAGAAAGCAGTTATTTACGAGCAGTTAATGGGAGAATTGGAGCCGCAGGGAATCCGGATTATCAATTTCAACAAGCTTTCAGGAAAAGAAGGGGAATTACTGGAAACTTACTTTGATAATGAAATTGCACCATATCTGTCTGCGAATATCATCAGCAAACAGCAGCCGTTTCCATTCTTACAGAATAAAGAAATCTATGCGGTTGCACTGCTTGCAACGAAGGGTGGAAAGACAAAAACTGCGATCATTCCGTGTAGCAATAATGTGTTTAAGCGTCTGATCGATATCCCGACCAGACCGGGAACCTTTATGCTTTCGGAAGAACTAATCCTTCATTTTCTGCCGAAATTATTTAAAAAATATGAAATCAAAGAAAAATCTCTCCTGAGAATTACGAGAAATGCGGATATTGATACAGAAACCATTTATGATGAAGATATGGATTACAGAGACGCCATGGAAAATCTGGTAAAGCAGAGAAAACGTATGAATCCTGTCCGCATGGAATTCTCCAGAAAGATCAATAAAAAGCTGATTGCAGAGATATGTAAATATATCCATATGGATAAAAACCACGTATTTATGTCGAGAGTACCACTTGATTTATCATTTGTATTTGCAATCCAGAATTATCTGAGAATGCAGGGAACGGCAAAAGAGAATCTTTTCTATCAGAAAAGAAGCCCTCGAATGACACCGCAGTTGAATGATAAGCAGAGCCTGATCGCCCAGATTGAGCAGAAAGACGTACTTTTATCTTATCCTTTTGAAAATATCAAATCTTTCACCAATCTGCTTTATGAGGCAGCAAGAGATGATTCTGTCGTATCCATTAAAATGACACTGTATCGTCTGGCTGTCCGCAGTCAGGTCGTGGATGCACTGGTTGAAGCGGCAGAAAATGGAAAAGAAGTTGTGGTACTTGTAGAACTTCGGGCAAGATTTGATGAGGAAAGTAATATTGAATACTCTAGAAAGTTGGAAGAAGCCGGATGCCGTGTAATTTATGGTCTGAATGGATTCAAGGTACATTCAAAACTTTGCCTGATCACCAGAAAGACAGATAAAGGTCTGGAATATATTACTCAGATCGGAACCGGTAACTATAATGAAAAGACTTCTACTTTATATACAGACCTGTCACTGATCACAGCAAAGCAGGAAATCGGAAAAGAAGCGGCAGAAGTATTTGCATGTCTGATGCGAGGTGAGACGATAGAGGAAACGCACATCCTGCTGGTTGCACCGAAATGTCTCCAGAATAAAGTACTCGATATGATCGATGAGGAAATACGTCACGCAAAGAACGGGAAAGATGCGTATGTCGGAATCAAGATCAATTCACTGACTGATAAAGTGATCATTGAGAAGCTTGTGGAAGCATCACAGGTGGGTGTGAAGATTGAAATGATCGTCCGTGGAATCTGCTGTATGATTCCTGGTATCAAAGGATACACAGAAAATATTAAAGTAATCAGCATTGTCGGAAGATTTCTGGAGCATTCCCGTATTTATCGTTTCGGAACGCCGGACAGAGAAAAAGTGTATATTGCATCGGCTGATTATATGACGAGAAATACGCTCCGACGTGTGGAGGTTGCAGCTCCGGTTCTGGATGATACGTTGCGTGAAAGACTGGACTGGATGTTTGACACCATGATGAAGGATGATGAAAAAGGAAAAGAACTGACTGCAGACGGCGATTATGTAGATCGTGATATCAATGAAGAAAAGCTGGATTCACAGGAAGTGTTCTATGAGACGGCGTATAAAAATACGGAAAAGAAATAGTAGAGAATATTTGAGCAAAATAAACACAGTTGTAGAAATGATACAGCTGTTATAAAATCAGCAGATACAGTTGACAAAGAGGGACGTTTGTGATACTTTTATTAAGTCGCAAACGTCATATGGGGGATTAGCTCAGTTGGGAGAGCGCCTGCCTTGCAAGCAGGAGGTCACGAGTTCGAATCTCGTATTCTCCACTTTATAAGAAGTGCAGCAGAGAAATCTGCTGCATTTTTGTGTGCTAAAAAATATATCATCATTTCCATCTTGCAGAGAAAAGAAAAAAAGAGGAAAATAAAATCATAGTAAAACAAGATGGTATGATTACCAGAAAGGAAGATTTTATCATGAAAGAAAATTTAAAAGTACTTATGCTCAACGGAAGCCCGAAAGCAAATGGTAACACAGCCATTGCACTTCGCGAGATGGAAAATGTTTTCAAGGAGAATGGTGTAGAAGTAGAAACGGTTGTAATCGGAAATCAGGCGGTCCGTGGCTGTATCGCATGTGGTTCCTGCTGCGAAAAAGGACAATGTGTTTTTGACGATGTAGTGAATGAGTTAGCTCCGAAGTTTGAAGAAGCAGATGGTCTTGTAATCGCAAGTCCGGTGTACTATGCGTCTGCAAATGCAACTCTGATCGCCTGTCTTGACAGACTGTTCTACAGCAGTCATTTTGATAAAACGATGAAAGTGGGAGCAAGCGTTGCCTGTGCAAGACGTGGCGGATGTTCTGCGACATTTGATGAGCTGAACAAATATTTTACCATTTCCGGAATGCCGGTTGCATCCAGCCAGTACTGGAACAGCATCCATGGAGCAGCACCGGGAGAGGCCGAAAAGGATGAGGAAGGAAGGCAGACGATGCGTACACTTGCAAGAAATATGACTTTCCTTATGAAGAGTATTGCACTTGGAAAAGAGCAGTTTGGATTTCCGGAAAAAGAAGCAAAGATTCCGACAAATTTTATTCGGTAGAACAAGTAAAAGGCAGGGATTTGTGAAATATCACGAATCCCTGCCTTTAGAGTTGACAGCCAAATTTTCTTGTTTTATAGTGGAAGTTGCAATTTGGTAGGAAGTATTTAAAAGAGAGGTTTTGGTCATGGCACTTATAAAATCAATCATTATTTTAATTATAGGGTTTGCTCTATTGATGAAAGGAGCAGATTATTTTGTAGAAGGAAGTTCTTCTGTTGCGAAGCAGCTTCATGTTCCATCGATGATCATCGGTATGACCATCGTTGCAATGGGAACCAGCCTTCCGGAATGTGCGGTCAGTGTAACGGCATCCCTGACAGGAAATAACTCACTTGCGGTAAGTAATGTTGTCGGATCGAATATTTTCAACTTGATGGTTGTTTGTGGAGCCTGTGCGTTATTTGCACCTCTTACGATAAAAAAAGATATATTGAAAAAAGAGTTTCCATTATCAATTATCTGTGCAGCCTTGCTGATGGTGCTTGGATATGTCGGGATGCTTTTAGGACATTTAGATGGCGGTGTATTTCTCCTTATTTTTGCAGCTTATCTGATCTGGATGATTGGTTCTGCCAAGAAAGCAAGAGCAGCACACAAGGAAAGTCAGATGATGCTCGAAGAGGGAGAATTAGTAGACGAAGAAATTCAGATCCTGCCACTTTGGAAATGTGCATTATTTATTGTTGGCGGCATGATCGCAATCAAGTTTGGCGGTGATTTTGTTGTAGACAGTGCTTCAGCACTTGCAAGCGCATTCGGACTTAGTCAGACACTTATCGGACTTACCATCGTTGCGATGGGAACCAGTCTTCCGGAACTTGTAACATCGATTGTTGCGGCAAGAAAGAATGAAGTGGATATGGCACTCGGAAATGTGATCGGTTCTAATATTTTCAATATCCTGTTGGTACTTGGAGTTGCAGCTGCCATCAGTCCAGTGAAATTTCTTACCGATAATATCATTGATACGGTTGTACTGATTGCGATGAGTCTGGTTGTTCTGGTGTTTGCATGGACTTCAAAAATGATCGACCGAAGAGAAGGCGCTACGATGCTTGGAATGTATGCAGTGTATATGGCATATATTTGCATACGATAAAATAAAAGAATCATAAGGAAAAATGGCTGTGGATTGAACCTGCCCCAAAAGTTAGACCTAAATTCTAACGATTGGAAGGCGGTTCAATTCACAGCTATTTTTATTGGGTCAGTGTACATTCTATTTTATACTTCTATAGAAAAAACATTGACATGTCTAACAAAAAGAGGTATAAAAAACGAGAGAATTTTGCGACAAGGAGAAAGGCATAAGATGGGAAAGTACAATTTTGATGAAGTAATTGACAGACATGGAACGGATTGTTTGAAATATGATTTTGGAATGAAACGAAAGGGAAGAGATGATCTGCTTCCGCTCTGGGTGGCAGACATGGATTTCCGTCTGCCGGATGAGATTTTGGATGAATTTCACAAGAGGATCGATCATGGAATCTTTGGTTATACCGATCCACTGGATGAATATTTTGCAGCGATGAACCACTGGTTCTCAACCCGCTATGGTTATACAATCGAGCCGGACTGGGTAACACTTGGAGCCGGAATCGTCTATGCACTCGGAACAAGCGTAAGAGCATTTACCGAAAAGGGAGATGCCATGATGGTGATGCAGCCGGTATACTATCCGTTCAGCGAAGTCATCAAGAATGACGGAAGAAGACTGGTGAACTGCCAGCTTCGCTATGAGAATAACCATTATTCCATCGACTTTGAAAAGATGGAGAGAATGATCCTGGAAGAGGGCGTAAAAGCACTGATCTTCTGTAATCCACATAATCCGGTCGGAAGAGTCTGGACAAGAGAAGAACTGGAGAGAGTTGCAGAGATTTGCCTGAAATACAACGTGACCTGGATGGTGGACGAGATGCACTGTGATTTCATTTTCCCGGGACATACCTTCACAAGCTGTATGAATCTGGACGAAAAATACCGTCAGATTCTTGCACTCTATAGCTCACCGGGAAAGACATTCAACGTGGCAGGACTTCAGCCGGCAAATATCATCATTCCAAACGAAGAGTTGCGAAAAAAATATCAGTGGGCAAATACACAGGCAGCTTACAGCCAGGGAAGTCTGATGGGACAGCTTGCAGTCAAGGTATGTTACACCAAAGGTGCTGAGTGGGTAGATGAACTGGTGCAGTATATTTATGAAAATGTAAAATATATGAGCAAGTTCGTGAAAGAGAATTTCCCGAAAGCGAAGATGGTAGAGCCGGAAGGAACCTATCTGGTATGGGTTGATTTTTCCGGATATGGACTTAGCAATGAAGAGCTGGAGCACCTGATGCTGGAGGAGGCAAAATTGTGGCTGGATTCCGGAATCATCTTCGGACCGGAGACCGCTCAGTTCGAGAGATTCAATGTTGCCTGCCCGCGTGTGACTCTGGAACAGGCACTGACACAGCTTAAAGATGCACTGGATAAGCATCTGGCAGCAAAATAATATAAAAAGAGGATTGAGAGGGAAAAAAGATGGACAAACAAAAGAAAAATATGGGGGCAGTGGCATTTCTTCCACTGATCGTATTTCTGGTATGTTATGTAGGGTGCGGGATTACATTTACCCTGCTTGGAGCAGACGAACCGTTCGGAAAGTTCCCGCGTCACGTCGCGCTTCTTGCAGGGTGTGCGGTAGCACTTCTCCTTAACCGTGGCATTGGTGTACAGGATAAGCTGAATATTATGACAACGAGCATGGGAAATTCAGGAGTTATGATGATCGTTCTGATCTACCTGATGGCTGGTGGATTCCAGGGAGCAGCAGTGGCAATGGGCGGAAAAGATTCGGTTGTGAATCTCTGTCTGCATTTTATTCCGGTGAAACTTTTGGTTCCGGGTGTATTTTTGATGTGCTGCTTTATTTCTACATCGATCGGAACATCCATGGGAACGATTGCAGCGATGGCTCCGATTGCGATCAATGTGGCACAGGGAGCGCATTTAAATGTTGCGGTAGTCGGTGCGGCAGTGATCGGGGGATCTTATTTTGGAGATAACCTTTCCATGATTTCAGATACAACCATTTCTGCAGCAGAAGGATGTGGTTCTGAGATGAAAGACAAATTTAAAATGAACTTTTTCATTGCTCTTCCAGCGGCAATTGTGGCAATGATCCTGTACTCGATTTTTGGCGGAGTCGGAAGCGGAGCAATCGAAGCAGGAAGCTATAGTATCATCGAAGTCCTTCCTTATTTTATTGTTCTAATTGCGGCACTTATGGGAGTTAATGTTGCAGTAGTCCTTTTTGTAGGAATACTTGCATCCGGTATCATTGGACTTTGTGTTGGAAGCTGTGGATTTTTTGAATGGATCCAGGCAATTGGAAGTGGCATGAGCGATATGTTCAGCATCAGTATCGTTGCGATTTTAGTATCTGGTATTATCGGTCTTGTACGTGAATATGGCGGTGTTGAATGGCTGGTGGGCGCGATCAGCAGCAAGATCAAGAGCAGACGTGGTGCGGAATATGGAATCGGACTGATGTCAGGTATCCTTTCCGCAGCTATGGTAAATAATACGATCGCAATCATTGTTACCTGTCCGATCGCAAAAGAAATCGGGGAAAAATATAAGATCGCACCGAAGAGACTTGCCAGTCTGGTGGATATCTTTGCCTGCGCATTTATTGCACTGATGCCACATGATGGTGGTATGCTGATGATTACGGCACTTGCTGATGTATCACCGCTTAATGTACTGAAATATTCGTTCTATATGTTTGGACTGATCATTGCGACCTGCGTTACGATACAGTTCGGATTGATGGACAAGAAAAATTAGACAGGATGAAATTTAAAATATGAAAGATCTAACAAAAGGAAAACCATCCACACTGATACTGGCTTTTGCGCTGCCGATCTTTTTCGCAAATCTTCTGCAGCTTACATACAGTCTTGTGGATACCAGAATTGTCGGAACTTTCCTGGGAGAGGATGCGCTGGCGGCTGTCGGCGCGACCACAACCTTAAGTAATCTGATCATTGGATTCTTGCAGGGACTTTCGGGGGGATTCGCGATTATTATTGCACAGAAATTCGGTGCAAAGGATTATAAAAATGTGAAGAAATCATTCGCAATGTCGCTGACCATGGGTACAGGAATTGCAATATTTTTTACGGTGTTCGGATTGTTATTTTTACAGCCGATCTTAAATATACTGAATGTTCCGTCAGATCTGATGGCAACGGCAAAAAGCTATATTTTCGTGATCATTGCAGGGCTTGTGGCGACATTTCTCTATGATGCCTGCGCGGCTGCACTCCGGTCACTCGGAGATACCGTGACGCCACTTGTGATCCTGGCAATCTCAGTTGCACTGAATATTGTTGGGGATCTGCTTTTTGTCGTAGTGCTGAAAAGCGGAGTGCGGGGAGCTGCGATCGCAACGGTACTGGCACAGGCAATCGCGTTTGTTGTGTGCTGGATTTATATGGTAAAGAGATATGAACTGTTAAGACTTAGCCGGGAAGATTTCAAAGATCCGAATCCGGTTATGGTGAAAAATATGCTGGGTGCGGGAATGTCCATGGGATTCATGAGCTCTCTGATCAATATCGGTTCCCTGACGCTTCAGACAGCGATCAATAAACTTGGAAATGATTATATCGTAGCACAGACAGCGGCCCGGAAGCTGACTGAAATGTTCATGATTATGTTTACAGTATTTGGAAATACGATGGCGACCTACTGTGGACAGAACCTTGGAGCAGGAAAGATCGACCGGATCAAAAAAGGGATCTGGCTTGCGATTTTCTATACTTGTATTTGGTGTACACTTGTGATCGTGGCAAGCTATACGATTGGAGATAAACTGGTCTATCTGGTAACAGGTACACATAATGAAAATGTGATCTTAAATGCGACCAGATATCTGAAATTTGATACATTGTTTTATTATGTAACAGCAGTAATCTGCATTGTGCGAAATGCCATGCAGGGACTGGATGACCATATTACACCGATCGTATCAAGTACACTTGAGATGCTTGGAAAAATTGTGATCGCATTTACACTGGTTCCACATCTTGGATACACGGGGGTTATCATTGCGGAGCCGATTGTGTGGTTTGTTATGGTGATTCCGCTGATCGTGCAGATTTTCCGGATGCCGGTGCTGAAGCAGACAAGCCTTTCTTGACACTATTCATACGCCTGTGCTAGAATAGGCTTGTTTCAGAAAAATAAATACAGATGCGTAAGGTGTCAATCAGGCGGAATGTCTGGATTGGTGAAAAGGGAAACAGGTGCAAGTCCTGTATGAACTCGTCACCGTAATTTGCAAGCTTAGGCTGTCATACCACTGGGAGACCGGGAAGGAAAGCCACAAGCGTCTGAGCAATCAGTCGGGAGACCTGCCTTTCGCAGTACAGGAACGGAAAGTTCATGCCACGAGTAACTGGCAGTACGAAAGATAGAAACTTCAGACTGATTTTGCAGAGGGCAAAATGTCAGTTTCTTTTTTGTACGCCCTCGTTAAATTTAGATACGGGGGATTTTTTTGCTTACAAAAAATATGCTGTAAAGTGTAATGAATATCATTCCGATTCCTGAAAGTATGACAAAAAAGTCAGGGAGGATCAAGATGAAGAAACGAGTATTAGTAGCATTACTGGCAACAGCACTTACGGTGTCTATGATGACTGGATGTGGAAGCAAGAAGACAGAGGACACTTCTTCTACAAAGACAGAAGAAACATCCGAAGACAGCGATCAGGAGGCAGCAGACAAAGTGGCAAAGCTGATCGATGACATTTATGTGCAGGAAAGAACAGACAAGACAGATGAGCAGTGTACAGCAGCGAAAGAAGCATGGGATGCACTGACAGATGCACAGAAAGAACTTGTTGAGGGAGAGAATGCGGATCCAGATTATTTCGGAAGAGATACAGGAGATGCATCCAAGGATGATCCTTTGAATGAGGACGGAATTGGTGAGAACGAGCTCTTAGTTGTAAGCTTTGGTACATCCTTCAATGACAGCAGGGCAGAGGATATCGGTGGTGTGGAAAAAGCACTGCAGGAAGCAAATCCGGACTGGTCTGTAAGAAGAGCTTTCACAGCTCAGATCATCATCAACCATGTACAGGCAAGAGATGGTGAAAAAATTGACAATGTAGAACAGGCACTCGACAGAGCAGTAGAAAATGGTGTAAAAAATCTCGTTGTACAGCCAACTCATTTAATGCATGGCGCAGAGTATGATGAACTCGTAGAAGCATTAGACAGCTACAAGGATAAATTTGAGACCGTTACAGTTGCTGAACCATTGCTCGGCGAAGTCGGAGACGATGCAGCTGTTGTCAATGAAGATAAAGCAGCCGTTGCAGAAGCTATCACAGCAGAGGCAGTAAAAACCGCAGGTTTTGATTCCTTAGAGGCAGCAAAAGAAGATGGTACAGCATTTGTATTCATGGGACATGGTACTTCCCACACTGCAAAAGTAAGCTACAGCCAGATGGCTGCCCAGATGGAAAAATTAGGTTATGACAACGTATTCATCGGAACAGTAGAAGGTGAGCCGGAAGAGACAGCATGTGAGAACGTGATCGCAGCAGTAAAAGAAGCTGGTTACACAAAAGTAATCCTTCGTCCATTAATGGTAGTAGCCGGAGATCATGCCAATAACGATATGGCTGGCGATGATGACGATTCCTGGAAGAGCCAGTTTGTTGCAAGTGGAAACTTTGAAAGCGTGGACTGTCAGATCGCAGGACTTGGTGAGATCGATGCGATTCAGCAGATTTATGTAGCACATACCAAAGCAGCCATCGATTCTCTTGGGGATATCGCAACAACAGCATCTGCAGACAGTGATGTCCTTGCAGATGGAACCTACTCTGCAAAATTCGATACCGACAGCAGCATGTTTCATGTAAATGAAGCATATGACGGACGTGGAACACTTACGGTAAAAAACGGAAAAATGACACTCCACATCGTAATGCCATCCCAGAACATTGTAAATCTTTTCTTAGGAACTGCAGAAGATGCACAGAAGGATGGAGCAAAACTGATCCAGCCAACAACAGAAGAAGTTACATACTCTGATGGTTCCAAAGAGGAAGTATATGCTTTTGACGTTCCGGTAGAAGCATTAGAGAAAGAGTTCGACCTTGCACTGATCGGCACAAAAGGAAAATGGTATGACCATAAGGTCAGTGTTTCGGATGCGCAGGCTGAGTAAGCTGGTGTAGAATTTCATACAAAAGAAATGCAGCGTGATCTGTAAGGTTAGAAGTTTTGAATATGGAATAATATTAAAAGTAAATATCGGCAGATGACGGTAGACGCACAGATTGTTTTTTGACAGGCTGTGCGTTTTATGTTACTTGTAGTTCGATTAAATATATGGCAGATTTGTGATTCTGTGTTATAATAAATTGAGTTATTTATGCTTGAGTTTGTAGTTTGGAAGGTGGAGATAGTATGGAAAAAGTTATTGGTTTTCATCCATGGAACAATATATGATGTACGGCAAGGCAATGTGTTTCCATGATGAAACAATTGCAAAGCAGATATTGCAGACGGATGATGTTACAAGAATTAAAGAACTTGGGCGTCTTGTATCAAACTATAATGATCAAATCTGGAGTGGAATGCGTCAGATAATAGTATATGAGGGATTGGTAGAGAAATTTTCCCAGAATCAAGAACTAAGTGATGCATTACTTAACACAGGTGATGCATTTCTGGCGGAATGTGCTGTAAAAGATAAAGTATGGGGGATCGGGCTGTCAATGACAGATCCAAAGCGTCTGGAACCGTCATTATGGAGAGGACAGAACCTGCTTGGCTTTGCATTGATGATGGTCAGAAAGAAATTGAAATAGATATTATATTGACCAATTTAAGATAATTTATAATAAATACTTCAAAAGGATTAAGATAATAAATGATAACAGTATACAACAAAAATGGTATCTATATAGGAGGTGTACTGGAATCATAAATGAAACAATTTACAATTATAAAAAGAGAAGATAATGGAAAGGACATAAATCGAAATGGGTTTGTGTCCGTTTTATTTTTCATTACAAAATAATAAAAAAATTCATGTGAAGGCTGATATATAATTTTGAGATTTTCATCTACTATTTTAGAATATTATGGAGATATATTTATGTATTTAGATGAAATAATAGTGTCCCCAAAAGATTTGATGATATATGATGGAGCTACAGACATTGCTTTTCTGGGAACAAAGAAAAGACAATAATTGTAACTCTACAGAAAATGATTTACTTTGATAAAAATAGGCAAAAGGAGACACAACATGGGTGAATTATCACTTAGTGTAGAGTCTCTTTTTGGTTTACATAGCAGAATAATGCAACTTACCTATCTTAAAACGCAGCTTACTGCATCCCCTGTAGATTTCAAAAACAGATTATGTTATACCATGATCAGAGAGAAAAAGCGGTAAAGTTATTTTTGTCCAGCAATTTCGATTAAGTGATATAACAAAAAAGGGGTGTGCAATATGCAGAACGAATATGAATC
>ENA-OPAA01001551-OPAA01001551.1-human-gut-metagenome-genome-assembly--contig:-NODE-1551-length-12989-cov-11.667079_pt1 | contig 12989 bp, 14 predicted proteins | sample MGYA00241049_ERZ501414 | MGnify/ENA primary metagenome ERZ501414 (study PRJEB25962, sample SAMEA2042520) | human gut metagenome | biome: human gut; feature: human-associated habitat; material: faeces... | reverse complement strand
ATTTACTTCTTCCAAAGCCTGTCTGATGGGTTTGTTATGGCTCCCCATCGCCGCAGCAGTCCACAGGCGGTTTTGAAAGATAAATCTCCTTCATTTTCATTTTCTGCTTAACGGCAGCAATAAAAAAGACCCCCACAGCGTATGATTTGACGCCGCGGGGTTTCTCAATTGTTCGGTTTGTATTGCAGCACCTTCTGGGAGAACGTCCGATCGAAGAACTGGATGAAGGGCCCAAGGCAGAACGCACAGATCAAGGTGCCAAGGCCCACAAGGCCACCCAGCAGCCAGCACAGCAGGGCGCTGAGCGCATCGGTGAAGATGCGGCACCCGAAGTACGGGCAGGGTGTGTAGTCCCGCAGACCGAGGGAAAGGTAATCGTAGGGCGCAATGCCGAGGTCGGCGGTCTGGTAGAGCGAAGCGCCCAGCGCCGTGACCAGCACCGCCGCGATGACCCACGCCAACTGCACCGCCAGCGACGGCGCGTCGCCGAAGTGGGCGTGAATGGGGTCATAGAACGCCGTGACGATGTACCCGATGCAGATGCCGTTGACGAAGGTGCCAAGGCCGATGTACTTGCGCCCGAACCAGAATTCCAGCAGGAAAAACAGGATGTTCGTGCACAGGTTCTGGGTGCCCAGCGAGATGCCGAGCAGCTCCGCCAGCCGCATGTTCAGGGCGCTGATGGAGTCGTTGCCGAGGTGGGACTGCTTGAAAAGCGCAATGCCAAGGGCGATGATGACGATGCCCGCCACCATGCCCACCACCCGCCGGGCAGTCGGTTTGCGCAATGCGGTGCCGTTCATAGGGGATTCTCCTTTAGCGTTTCTTTTCCCCTATTATACGCCTACTTTGGGCGGGAGACAAACTATTTATGGAAAGATACAACGATATACGGGGGATCCGCCTTACCCCTTTAATCTCACCTCAATCCGTTCTTTCTCCAGCCCCTCCCCGATCACGATGAGCACTTCCTGCCCCTTGGGGATAGCGTTTGCCGTCAGGCCGTCGGCGGTGGCGTCCGTTGCAGTCGTGATAGTTTTGCCCACGCCGGTTGCGTGGTACAGCAGCGCGATGGTTTTACCATCCTCACGCATCTTCTTCAGGTTGTCAATAGCCTCCTGCTGGTAATCCCGCAGCTCTATTGTCTGCCCCATCTGAACCGGAAGATCTGCTTCAAAAGCCTTGAACATGGGACTGCTGCCCAAAAAGGTAATCAGCTCATCCTTAACCTTTTCCGGTTGTTTTTCAAGCTGGCTATAAATCCATCGGTATACTTTCCAGTTGTCGTAAATCAAGCTATTCTGCTTCAGGAGGTCATCCGCATACTTGTTCTCAGACACCTTGCTTGGGTTATGGTAGGTTTCGCCATCTATCTCAATCGCAATTTTGGATTCAGGAGATTCCAGCGCAAAATCGATATAACGGTGCCGACCGTAAATATCCACACAAGGATATTGCACTTGTAGATTTTCCGTCTTTTCCGGGCCAAACGCCTCACAGAACAACTGAACAAACAGTTCTTCCGCACGGCTGTTAACACTGGTTGCTTTTGATAGCTCCATGATGGCCCTCCTTTTTACATTTTAAGCTTAATCATACCTAAATCAATAAACGGCCGTTCAATTTTTCTGTCCTTTTTTGAGAACATTCTCTACAAATCGCTTCGTCATCATCGCGATCATGTTGATAATATAGGGCTTTATATCTGCCATCACCTGTAACATAGAAACCTTCTTTCTTATATCGCTCATCTATATTTTCCTGTCATTGGTCAGTCATTGACTTGCTCCCATTGGAGCCAAAAGCATTTTGCTGGAGCTGTCATATTCTTTTCCTGTGAGTTCAGACCGAACAATATCATCATTCAACATTTTAATAAATGCCGCTGCTTCTTTTTGTGAAGAAATCACAATATGATCTTCTTCAAACTTGAACATCGTTTTGTAGCGAGAATGCTTTTTCAGATTCTCTAACAAATCGTTCTTTTTCATCTGCAAAACAGGCGAATTCTTTGCCTTTAATAACTTCTTTGCATTTGTCAACTTATTTTTATTTTCAAACGCAACAAACTTTTCAAGGCTATCTACAATATCCAGATTGCGAATAAGCTCAATCGTCTTCTGTGCCCCCGCTCGAATGTATTGCTCAAATCCAAAGAATCTCTGCATAAGATCCATTTTCGCCGTAACAGCACTTGAAGAAAAGATTATTATATCTGCTCGTGAATCTATCTGTACAATGTCGCTATCAATTTCATCGTACGTATCTCCAGTAAGTCTAGCTATTATGTTCTTACTTCGATCAATTCTTGATACAGAGTATATATGTTGATAAACCCAAAAGTACTGGTCATTCAAATTAATTCTAAAAAGAAATCCAGACAGTTTATTTCTATCACTTTCCGAGTAGTACTCTGTACGCTTTTCAGCATCATCAAGGAAAGCAAAGGGGCTATAACTCTCTGTCAGACTAATCTCATAAAATTCTTTCTTATTGTCTGCAATATTTTCTGATGTGTCAAATTCTGCATCATCTGCAAGATAGGTACAATTGATAAAGCCCGCCACCTTATCTTTCGTACTAGAAAGCAACTTATCTGTTGCCCTGATTTTTTTAGTTTGATATCCACTTTCATCGCGCAGGCAGGCATATATTTCAATCCCGCAGACTGAACCAGAAAACATTATCGACTTAATCGATGCCTGAATTTCTTCCTTGGTCATTTGTTCATCTCCTTCATGTAGAGGACTGTATCATTAATCACTTTATATTCTACTGTGCTCGGATTTTTTAGAAATCCACCTTTTACTACAGCCAAGCAAACTTTATTATTAAAGTCAGGGTTACTTTTAAAGGTAACCTCATAGACTCGGTATCCTAAAATTGCCAACACAGGATTCGCATAGTACAAATGTGTTTTGCTTAGCAGCGCACACATCATAACCACAATAATAAGGAATGTTACCGCTCCCTGAATCGTTCCTACATCATCAATCAAAAGCGGGATAATCATTGTCATAAAGAAATTCAAACTTGCGTCCTCTTTTTCTACGAAGGAAGAAAGTTGATACCCTTGTTTCTTATCAGTCCATCTAAATGCCGTAAAAGAAATAAAAGATATGACTGCTGCTAAAATCCATGTAGCACATAACAAAAACACAACAATCAGCACATTATTAAGGCGAACAAACTCTCCCCAATATGACTGATTTTCAGCAAGTTCGCTGACGGGGGTAAATTTGAAATTGCGTACAATAGTCAAAAAAGCCAATGGACTCAATGATTGCAGCATTAGCTTATGTTTCAAGCTTAAATTCATTGACGCACCTCCATAAAGCTTACAGTTCAACAAATATCCTTTTGAATACCAGTGAAGTAAATATATCCTCTACTTGTTTAGCCAATTCTTTCGAATGGATTCGTGCCCCCAGCTCGATATTTCCTTCCTGTCCATGATATGAAAGGTTTGCGGATGTAATCAGCGTATCCGTTTGATCAACAGAAATTACCTTTGCATGAAGAGCAGACATTTTATCTTCCTGTTTTGGATAGTTATAAATTCGCAGAAATTTTCCCTTATAGCAGCATAAACGGTCAAAGGCCTTCTGACTCTCAATGTCATTCACAAAAAATTTCACGAGAACGCCTTCTTGGCTCTTTTGAATTACACAATCGACTAACTCGGCAAAATAATCCGAGAGGGAGTACCCGGTAATCAGAATGCTCTTCCTAGCTCCCATAAGCATTTCTCTTACGGTAACCTTTGTCGGTTTTGTTTTCAACGCAAAAGAAGGTGGCGCTGTAACAACTAATTCAGCGCTATCATCGTTACTTTGGGCAGTCGCTGAAACCATAGCAAGAATTTCATGAGCTTCTTTTTCAGAAAGAGATGGGTATCTCTTCTGAATGGCTCTAATAGACTCATTTCCACCAGATATAGCATCTGTGAGAATTTTGTTTAACAAAATATCTAAGCTTATACTTCCAGTTGACATAGTTCTTCCACCAAAGTTTTAAAATAAGACTGATTTTCTCTTCCGTCAATAGGCACAATTAGTCCGCGATCCAACATGCGATTTCCATTCTCGCAAGCTGTTTCTGAGATCATACAGCAGGAATGGCACGCCGCGCCATTTGAATTATTACCAGCAGGCACATTGTTAAGGCATTCCGGATCATTTGTGCAAACCAGTGCTTCCTGGAAAGCGTCTTTCATTAAAACAATAAGCTGATCAATATTTCCCAATTCTACAAGTCCACCAAGTGAGCCTTCTTTATCGGCACTTCCGGTATAGAGCAACACACCAGACATATCATCCCCAAAATAAATACGCTCACGAATAGCGGATGAAGAGTACCCCGAGGACATTGACATCTGCTTAATCAACAAATGTGCGAATGTATGCATCAGGACATACCTTGCATCTCGTAATGTGGTAACAGTCCATTCTTTAGATTCACAGAATTCCTTATAACACTGCGCATATTTCTGAGAAAGTGCTCCCAGTTCTGGATCTCTCAACCACGCATCAATACTATCCCTATTAAACTCAATAAAGACACCTTCACCGTGCACTTCTGCAGCAGGAAGCCATTTTTCAGTCTTACCCTTATTTAGATAAACGATATTTGTCTGCTCATCAGCATCTGGATCCGGAGCATCTACACGGGTGAAGCCAAGCAGCACTCTCACTTCTCTTAATCGTGTAATGCGAATGACTCTCTTAAAATACGGGAGCAGATAATCCGGAAGCGGATCCTCCTCAGCCTTAAAATGTTTTTTGTTGGAGGCGTACACAGGATCTGCGTGATGCGTAATGGCGTTGTATTCCATCTGCTTAATCTCAGTAAATTCCTTGATGTTCTGTTGCCTGCGTTCTAACGCTGCATCGAATTCATCTTTGGCATAAGCACCGAAATAGAGCTCGTAAATTTTAGCCACGCCATCGTCACCCATTAGAGTCTTAGCCAGTTCAATATCTCGCAAATTGATAAGGAAAAGAAAGTCAAACAAATATAATAAGCCCGTCTGAAAGATAATCTTATACCTTTCAGACGGGCTGCTTTGTTATGGTTTTGCGGTGCTTATTCCGGTATCTCACCCACAAAGTTGTAGATGATTTTCACTTCCTGCTGTTTCTGTCCATCCACTTTCTTCATTTCGCCGACTACAATCCGGCTGATCAGACGGTGCAGCATGGCTTCGTCCAGTTCCTGAATGGCAGCATACTGGCGGATTTCATGGATAAAGGTCTGTATATCGCTTTCCTGGGATTCTGTACGGCGTATCAGCAGAGACAGGTCTTGCAGGCGTTTCCGGTTCGCTTCCTGTTCCTGCTCCATAGCGGAGGTCAGCTTCAGAAAGCGCTGTTCCGATAAAATCCCCTTTGCCTTATCGGTGTACAGATTCAAAAACAAATCGTCGATTTCCTGGTTCCGGACTTCCAGTTTTTCACATTCCCTCTGTACCTCGGAAGCGTCTGTCTGGTACTGGCGCTCCATTCGGCGGCACAACCGGCTATAAAACGCATCCGCAGGCTTGTCGTCCCCTGCCACCCGCAGCATTCTGCGTTTCGAAGAGCAGGTATCCACCAGAAGATTCACGATTTGATGGATGGTGTCCTCCTCATCCGGGCAGACCCGGAGCAGCAAGTCCACCTCCAACGACTGCATAAAATACGCTTCCAGCCGTGTGCGCTCATCCAGTTCGTCCTCCGCGTCGGAAGAGAAAGGATCAGGTTCACTCCCCTCGGTTTTATTCCACTCAGTCTTATTTCTTCGTTGTTTTGCCGTTTCCTGCTGCGCTGAATCCGCGGCACCGGAACTGTTCTTTTCGCGATTCCGGAAACGCGGGTCTGCAAAGTTTTTGACGTAAATCAGATTTGGTTTTCCCAGCCCGCGCCGTTTGCGCTCAATCAGTCCAAACTTTTCCAATTCCCGGAACAGTTTGGTTGCCTTGTTGTCTGCGCAGCCCAGTGCATCCATCACTTCCTGCACAGGAAAAATGATATACACCCTTCCCTGCTCATCCAGCCATCCGTTTTTCACCGACAGCCCCATGCGGTCCAACAGGATGCCGTACAGCGTTTTGGCATCGGTGGACAAGTCAACTAGAGTGAGAAATTGTTGCTCACTTTGCATCCATTGAAAAACGTACATATTTAAAAGCATGTTGTGCTACCAAAAGTAACGGGCAAGGATGAGATATTTTTCAGTTTTGCTTGGCATTTTGTCTTTTTTCAGATTTCAGCGTATAAAAAAGCGGACAACCGTTTTGGGGTTGTCCGCAGAAGGATGTATTGTTTTCGTCACTCGATAAATGGGAAGTTGTCAATTACCCTTTGCCTCAGCGTAACGTTCCTTTCCCCACCAATTCGGCATAAGTTCTTTTAATGTTACAGTTTCTCGTTTTTCATAATCAACCATGATTTCCATATCTTCGTTTGCTTCATTTAATTGATAAAAGAATTCCTGACAAGCACCACATGGCATGCCGCTCCCGCCTCCGTTTGGCGCGCTGTCGCGGAATGCTATAAATCTTTTTATTTTTGTCTGACCACTGTTAGCATACATATTCAATGCGGCAAGTCTATCGGCACAAATATTCATCACTCCGCTGCAGCTTTCAATGCAGAATCCCGTATAGATATCTCCGTTTTCAGCTTCTATTGCACAAACTACATTGTGCGCATATATAAAGGGAGATACTTCTTCTGGATGATATTGCTCTTTCGCCTTCTCATACATTCTTTTCCAAATATCCATTTGAATTTCCTCCACAACTTCCGAGTTATCCCCCTCAATATACCACGCTTTTCCCTCGCAGAAAAGCTGCTGCGCACAAAAGGCTTCTCCGGCAACTATCCGCGCCCAGGCTCATACAATCTAACAACTATGTACCGGGAGGGATATCGTGTGCTGCTGACCTTACTGCAATTTTTCGCCACAAAATTTCTGTTTCTGGCGCTCCATCTGGAAAGCGGCTGCTTTCCGCGTCCGCTCACAGCCCGGGAGGAAGCTGCCGCCTTCAGCGCCCTGCGCGCCGGAGATGCCGCCGCCCGGGAAAAGCTGATCCGCCACAATCTGCGGCTGGTGGCGCACATCGTAAAAAAATATTACGCCCTGCCGGGCGATCAGGAAGATCTTGTTTCCATCGGCACCATCGGGCTGATGAAAGCGGTAGATACCTTTGATGCCACACGCAAGGCGCGGTTTTCCACCTATGCCAGCCGCTGCATTGAAAACGAGATCCGTATGCAGTTCCGGCGGGAGCGCAAGAGCGGGCAGACCGTTTCCCTGCAAGAGTCCTTGGAGGCAGACGGGGACTCTGCGCTGACCTTAGCGGACGTGATACAGGACGGCTTTTGCATGGAGGACAGCTGTGAGCGGCAGGAGGATGTCCGGCGGCTGCGGCAGCTGCTGGACACCCTGCCCGCCCGGGAGCGGCAGATCTTACTGCTGCGGTACGGGCTGGCCGGGCAGCCGCCCCTGACCCAGCTGGAGACCGCTGGGCTGCTGGGCATCAGCCGCAGCTACGTTTCCCGGCTGGAGACCCACGCGCTGGAACTGTTGCGGCAGGCGTGGGGCAAAAACGGCTAGGTTTTTACTCCTGTAAAATTTTCAACTGCAATTCGTCCAGTTGTTCAAAAGTATATAGGCGGTTAAATGCCTCTACCAGTTCCTTTTTGGAAAGGCGCGGCGGCAGGCCCAACGCGTTCAAGAGTCTGGCCTTGCACTCGGCGCTGCCGGGCTTGCCGGAAAGCCCCCACTCGTACAGATCGGTGTAGGTGATCTGCCGCCCTGCCGGGCGCACCGGCGCGGCACTGGCTTCCGCACCCAAGGCGTCCAGCAGAGCCTGCCGCACAAGGGCATCATCCACGCCCTCTACCCCCAGCAAGCCCTCCTTGCCGGGCTGCGCCTTGCGCTTTTCCTTGCCGTGGATGGCGGGCACATAGGCCTGCACCACGTTCTGCGCACCCACCATGTTGGTGATGTAGTTGCGGATGCGGAAGCCTGCCGCGTCCGAATCCGTGAGTAAGATCAAACCGTTTTTCTGCGCCAGCGCCCGGAACAGCTGCTGGCGCTGTTTGTCTTTATAAATGCCAAAACCATCCGTCAGCAGGATCATGGCATCGGTCAGATGCGCCAGACGGACGGCATCGTACTTGCCCTCCACGATCAGCACCCGGTCGGTATGAATCATCTCGTTTTGCATCATCTTCCGCTCCCCGCCAGCGCCAGACGGCACAGTGCTGTTTCCAGCAGTGTCTGCGCCGCCACAGGCTGGCTTTTCAGGCTCTGGTCCAGCTCCAGCAGCACCTGCAAGCAGGCCTCCAGCTGGGGCAGGGTGTAGTGGGCGGCAGTCTCTGCCGAGCGCTTCAGCCGGTAGTCGCTGCCCTTATAGCCAAAATCTTTGTGCACCGCACTGTAATTTTTCCGCTTTGCCGCCCCAAGCTTTACCCGGTACAGGTCCACATAGCTGCCGATCATGGCCGCTGTAATGGCGATGGGCTCCTGCTGCAGCCGCAGCAGGGTCTGCAGCTTTTTGCAGGCTCCGGTGGCGTTTTTGGCTGTGATCATGCGGATCATCTCGAACACATCCGCTTCAAGGCTCACTGTGCCCATCTCCGCCACCATAGAGGCGCTCACAGTCTGGTAGCCGGACAGGGCGCAAAGCTTGTCCACCTCGTTTTCCAGCAGAAAGGGGTCTTCGCCGCAGCGCTCCAGCAATGCGGTGGCAGCGCCGTCCGGCAGGGCTGCGCCCTGCGCCTTTGCGCGCTCCATCATCAGGTTTTTCAGTTCAAAGGGGCGGGGCTTTGCCAGTTCTTCCGTGTAGCCAATGGCTTTGCACTGGGCTTGCAGCTTTTGCGCCTGCTTGCCCAGCTTGATCTTTCCGCGTTCCAGCGGGAACACGCTGCCCAGCACCGCCACGGCGTTTTCCAAGCTGGAAAGGGTGCTGCACAGCTCGTCCAAGTCCTTGCTGCCGTAGGCGGCGGGGTCTATTTCCGGCAGCACCACCACGCGCCGGGTGCCGAAAAAGGAGATGGTGCCCGCTGCCATGATAAGCTGTTCCAGCTCCGGGGCGGCACCGTCCAGGATGGTAGCGTCCTCGTCGCTGTCTGCCGACAGCACCCGCACCGCCGCCGCCACTGCCTGCCGCACCAGATACCGCTCGCTGGAATAAAAATAGTAGACCGGGCAGCCCTTGTCGGCCAGCTGCCGGAGTTTTGCTTCCGTAGCCATGCAAATGCCCCTTTCCTGTTATAAAATGCTCCTTGTATTGTACCACACTCGGCCCGGATTGCAAAGCATCACTCAAGCCTTTCGCCGCCGGTGCGGCGCAGGCTGAGGGAGGCAGTGTACTGCGTTTCCGGCAGCATCCAGCTGTAACTGCGCAGCGCCAGCAGTTTTTGGTACTGCACTGTCTCCGGTTTTTTCGGCGTAGCGATCAGCCACTCTGTCTGCAGCGGCTGCGCCAGCTCTGCCTTGCCGCTCAGGGTCACAAACTGCCGGTTTCCGATGCTCAACCGCACAAGACACCCTTCCCGGGTGCGCAGCAATTCCACCGCTGCCGGGGTGCAGCGCAGCTTGCGGCTGGCATTGACCGGCAGACGCTCTGCCCGGATGCCCTGCTGCGCGGGCAGGGTGCAGGCTGTTTTTGCATTCATGCGCAGGTCTACCACCAGTTCCACGGTGCACACGCCCCGCCGTGCCAGCTGGTTTTCCACCGCACGCTGGGCGGCGCTGCCGCCCCGGAACAGCACAACTGCCCGATCGTTCTGGGCAATTACCACCGCAGGCGCCTGTGCGCTGCCCACAAGGTCGATATGCACCACGTCCCGGCTGAGCGTGTTGCCCAACCCGATGCCCACCGCTGCCGCCAGCAAAATGCCCGGCAGAGCCACCCGCAGACGGACCCGCCAGCGGAAAGCCAGCACCCAAAGCCCGCACAGCAGCAGACAGACCAGCGCTGCGTAGGCGGTATTAAAGTAAATGGATGCCCCGGGCTTTGTGCTGAGCCAGACCGCCCAGCCGTTCAATAGCCCTGTGAGCAGGTCTGCCGCCCGGGAAAGTACCCCATGCACCGGTGCCAGCCACGGCACCAGTCCCACAAAGGCTACTGCCAACCCCAACAGAAGCAGCGGCTGCACCATCCACAGCACCGCGATGCTGGAGACCACCGCCCACGCGCTGACGCTCAGGCCCCGCAGCACCAGCACCGGGAAGGTAGCCGCCGAGGCGCAGGCAGCAATACAGGCGCTCTCTGCAAGACCCTGCAAACGCTCCGGCAGCCTGTTGAACCACGGGCGTCTGACCGGCTTTTGCAGGTTCTCCCCTGCTTTGACCCAGAAGCGCCTGTCGTGGGCGTCCCGCATCCGACGGATACAGGCGTTGCCTGCCACCGTGCCCACCACTGCCGCAAAGGAGAGTTCAAAGCCGATATCCCACACGGCATAGCTGTTGACGGCGGTCATCAGGATGCCTGCCGCCGCCAGCGAGGTAAGAGCGTCCGCCGGTCCCCACACCCACACACCCAAGGCGCTGACCCACACCGCCACGGCGGCGCGGCGCACCGAGGGCGTAAAGCCGGTCACGCCCATCAGCACCAGCGCCAGCAGGCTTTTCCAGACTGTGCGTCGTCTGCGGTGGCGGTAGCTCTGCTCCCAGCGATAGGGCAGCAAAACGCTCAGAATATCCCCGCACAGGATGGAAACGTGCATGCCGCTGACCACCAGCACATGGGAAAGCCCCGCGCCCCGGTAGGCGCTGCGCAGCTGTGCCGAAAGCCCGCTGCGGTCGCCCACCGTCATGGCAGCCAGCACGCCGCCGGTGTCCCGGTGCATGGCACGGCACAGGCTCTCGCTCAGTTTTTGCTGCAAGCGGTGGGTGCGGGCACGGAAGCTACCGCTCTCACCCAGTACGGTAAGCTGCGGCTTTTCGGCCAACGGCTCTGCCTGCAAAGCGATGCCATCCGCGTACTGCGCCGTCTGTTCTTCCATGTCCGGTTGTTGCAGCGTGAACCAGCCCTGCACCCGCTGCCCTGCTGCGCAGGCGGACAGTTCTGCACAGGCTATGCGAAAACCCGCCGGGCTGCCGTTCACGCTTTCTACCCACAGGGTCGCGTCCACTGTGTCTGAAAAATAGTTACTGTCCGCGCGCTCCACCTCAGCAGTCAGCAGCACGGTGCGCCCGGCGTAATTTGCCCGGGCACGCTCCAGCCGGGCGCTCGTGGTATGCACCGCGCAAAGCCCCGCCAGTGCGCCCAGCAGCAGACAGAGCGCCAGCTTACGGCTGCCATCCGGGATGCAAAGCAGCAGCAAAAAGGCAACAAAAAATGCCGCAAACGGCATAAAAAGCTCCGTTTGCGGCAAAAAAGTCCACAGGAAACTAAGGCCCATCATTCCGGCGCAGAAAGCGCAGAGCGGGCGGCGCATCCCGGCTTAGTGGAAGAACAGGGGCAGCGGCTCAAGGAAGATGATATCCTTGCGCTCAGAAGCATCGCCCTCGGCCAGAACAGCGGCCTGACCCACGATAGTGCACTGGGTCTTTTCTGCCAGCGCGTCCAGTGCCTTCAGAGAGCCGCCGGTGGAGATGACATCGTCCACCACCAGCACACGCTTGCCGTTCATCTTTTCCAGCTCCTTGCGGTCGATGACCAGCTTCTGCTTACCGGCAGTGGTAATGGACTGATCCTCCACCACCACAGGGTCCGGCATATACAGCTTGACACCCTTGCGGGCGCAGATATAGGGCTTGCCGCTCTGACGGCTCATCTCGTGTGCCAGCGGAATACCCTTGGCCTCGGCGGTGAGCAGGATATCAAAATCCGGGCACTTCTTCAGCAGCTCCGCAGCAGCGGCCACGGTCAGCTCGGCATCACCCAGCATGATAAATGCGGCAATGTCCATGTGGTCGTTCACCTTGCAGATGGTCAGCTCACGGGTCAGGCCTGCGACGTGCAGGGTATAAGTTTCAGCCATAATCAAAATCTCCCTTTCGTATTGGAATCAGACAGGCAGTTTTTCGCCGCCCAGAACATGGAAATGCAGATGCTTCACGGTCTGGCCTGCGTCCTCGCCCACGTTGGAGATGATGCGGTAACCGTTTTCCAGCCCCTGCTCCTTGGCCAGCTTTGCGATGACGGTGAAGATGTGGCCCAGCAGAGCACCATCCTCCTCGGTCAGCGCAGCGGCAGAGGAGATGTGCTTGCGGGGAACCACAAGGAAATGCACCTTTGCCTGCGGGTTGATGTCGTAGAATGCCACTACCTGGTCATCCTCGTACAGCTTTTTAGAGGGGATCTTGCCCTCTGCGATCATGCAAAACAGACAATCTTCCATGGGGGAACACTCCTTCCTGCTTCTACAAAAGCCCGCCGCCCCGGCGCGCATCCGGCACCGGGGCACGGAGCATTGATTCTTTTTAGCCCAGAGCCTTCTTGACGATGGCGCTCACAGCAGCCAGTGCCTCGTCGATCTTGGTCTCGTCCTTCAGACCGGCCATTGCAAAGTCCGGCTTGCCGCCGCCCTTGCCGCCGGCAATAGCGGACAGCTCCTTGACCAGCACACCGGCCTTCAGGCCCTTTTCCTGTGCCAGCTTATTCACGGTAACAGCCATGGTGATCTTATCCTCAGCCTTGCCCACCAGAACAGCCACCACAGGGTTCACGGCCTTGTCGCGGATGCTGTCGCACATGCCGCGCAGGGTGTCGCCGGTAGTACCGGTAAAGTATGCAGAAGCGATCTTCACGCCGTCTGCTTCCTCGGCATTGTCGAACAGGCTGTCCACCTTGGAGGCGGCGATCTTTGCCTTCATCTCCTCCAGCTCGCGGCTCATGGCCTTGTTCTCGGCCATCACAGCCTCGGCGCGGGCGGGCAGTGCAGCCACATTGTTGGCCTTCAGGGTGTTGGCCACATCATGCAGCATGGCCTCCTGCAGGTTTGCACGGATCAGCAGGTTGCGGCCGGTGACGGCTTCGATACGGCGGA
>ENA-OPAA01001544-OPAA01001544.1-human-gut-metagenome-genome-assembly--contig:-NODE-1544-length-13035-cov-5.805470_pt1 | contig 13035 bp, 10 predicted proteins | sample MGYA00241049_ERZ501414 | MGnify/ENA primary metagenome ERZ501414 (study PRJEB25962, sample SAMEA2042520) | human gut metagenome | biome: human gut; feature: human-associated habitat; material: faeces... | reverse complement strand
AGAAGCTGGACAGCGCCGACGAAAAAGCCCGTATTGCCAGCTTTGTGGCGGTGGCTCCCATCGACGACCCGCAGTTTCTCTGCCTGGTCTGCCTGGACGAACCCCACAGCTGGACGACCGCAGGCGGCAGCCTGTCGGCCCCGGTCTGTGCCGAAGTGCTGGAGCAGACGCTGGTGTACAGGGGCGTGCCCCGCACCACGGAAGCCCCGGCTGCCTCCACAGCAGAGACCGCTGCCGACCTCCCCGCGGACGGCGACAGTTTTGACGGGGCCTGAAAACGGGCAGCAAAAAAGACCGCCGAAGCGGTCTTGAATTGCTTGTTTTCAGTTCTGGTGCGGCTGCTCGCGGAACTTGATCTCGCCGGTCTCGCTGTTCATGGATTCCACAATGGCAAGGCTCTCCAGCTGGATGCCCTTGCTGCGGATGAGCTCGCCGCCCTGCTGGAAGCCCTTTTCCACGGCAATGCCAATGCCCTCGACCGTGGCTCCGGCCTCCTTGGCCAGATCCAGCAGGCCCATCAGGGCACAGCCGTTTGCCAGGAAGTCATCGATGATCAGGACATGATCCTCTGCGGTGAGGAACTTTTTGGAGACGATGACATTATAGATCTTCTTGTGGGTGAAGGACTGGATCTTGGTCTCATAGTTGTCGTAATCCAGGTTGATGCTCATGGACTTTTTGGCAAACACCACAGGCACATTGAACTCGCTGGCAACCACGGCGGCAATGCCGATGCCGCTGGCCTCAATGGTCAGCACCTTGTTGACGGGCTTGCCTGCAAACAGCCGCTTCCACTCCTTTGCCATCTCGCGGAACAGGGGGATGTCCATCTGGTGGTTGATGAAGCTGTCCACCTTCAGCACATTGCCCTCGCGCACGATCCCGTCTTTCTGAATGCGTTCTTCCAGCAGTTTCATATCCGTCTCTTCCTCCAAGCTTTGGTACAGCATTTTGATTTTACCTAGTATACCGGATTTGCCCCCCTGTTTTCAAGGTCTTTTGGCATTTTCTCTCTTGTTTTTCAGCAAAATCTGAGTATACTGGAAGCAACGGCTCCGGGTGGATTTCCGGGGCGCTCCGGGCACAGGGAAAGGTGCCCGTTTTCTGCATCCTGCCGTCTGTTCGGGCGGGATGCATTGTGAGGAGAAGGAGTATCACGCGTATGAAGACCGGATTGATCCTGGAAGGCGGTGCCATGCGGGGCATGTTCACCGCCGGTGTTCTGGATGTTCTGATGGAGCAGGGCATCACGGTAGACGGTATGGTAGGTGTTTCGGCGGGAGCAGTGTTCGGCTGCAACTACAAATCCCACCAGATCGGGCGGACCATCCGCTACAACACCACCTATTGCAACGACAAACGCTATGCCAGCTTCCGCAATCTGCTGCGCACCGGCAACCTGTACAGTGAGAATTTCTGCTACCACGAGGTGCCCGAAAAGCTCGACCCGTTCGATGACAAGGCTTTCCGGGAATCCCCCATGGATTACTTTGTGGTCTGCACCGATGTCCGCACCGGCGACCCCATCTATCATAAGTGCCGCACCGGTGATGCGGAGGATGTGCTCTGGATGGAAGCCTCGGCTTCCATGCCGCTGGCCGCAAAGATCGTCAGGATCGGCCATTACGGCCTGCTGGACGGCGGCGTTGCCGATTCCATCCCCATCCGCTTCTTTGAGTCCATCGGCTACAAGCGGAACCTCATCATCCTGACCCAGCCCAAGGGCTTTGTGAAAAAGAAGAACCCCATGCTGCCCGCCATCCGGGCACGGTATCTGCGCTATCCTGCCTTTGTGGAGGCTGTGGCCGACCGCCACGAGCGCTACAATGAAACCCTGAGCTACATCTCCATGCTGGAGCAGTCCGGCAAGGATTATGTCATCCGCCCGCCCATCCCGCTGGAGATCGGTGCCATGGAGCGTGACCCCGACCAGCTGCGCCGTGTCTACGAGACCGGCCGGGCCGTGGCACAGATCCAGGTGGACAAGATCCGGGCCTTCCTTGAAGCTGCAAAGGCCGAAGCCGAGGAATGATCACTGTGCTATACTGGGGCAAATCAAAACAGGAGGCACTGATCTATGAACACTCTGGATGCCATTCTCACCCGGCGCAGCTGCCGGGAATTCACCGACAAGCCCATCAAAAGTGAAACCCTGCACCAGCTGCTGGAAGCGGCCATGAGCGGACCCAGCTGCGTCAATGCACGGGACTGGGCCTTCGTGGTGGTGACCGCCCCGGAAAAGCTGGCACAGATGGCCGATGCCAATGGCCGCCCTGCTGAGCCGCTGCGGAAAGCTGCCGCCGGTATCCTCGTCTGCGGCGACCTTGACCGTGCGTTCCGCTTTGCCAAGGACTACTGGGTGATCGATGGAGCCATTGCAGCCCAGAACATCTGCCTGGCTGCACAGGAGCTGGGGCTTGGCGCAGTCTGGCTGGGCACCTGGCCCCAGATGGACCGGGTGGTGGCCCAGCAAAAGCTGTTCGCTCTGCCGGAGACCATTGTGCCCCACTCCATCATCGCCCTTGGCTACCCGGAAGCAGACCTAACTGCCCCGCGTAAGAGCCGCTATGAGGATAATCGGGTACATTTTAACCAATGGTAAATCTGTCGGACGCAAAAGCTTTGCGGCCCGACAGTTTCGATCACATGTACCCCGAGGTTCCCATAAACCACGAGCGTTCCTGCTTGATACTTTGCCATATTGCTCCTCTTTCATCCAAGTGGAACAGACTGTGCAAAACAGACTTTCCAGCGCGTTTTCGTTCTTTTCTATTATAACACAAACCACTCCATGGCTTCAAAGGTGATTTTCCACAAAGTTTGCATCGTGCAATCTACGCAGAATGACCCGCAGATTTCTTGTGCAAAAGTATAATGATTCCGTACAACGAGTGGCACTCATGCGTAAGACCGGTTGCATGAGTGCCACTCGTTTTTTGTTTGTCCTAAAATGGAAAGGTAAGGTGAGTCCCATGGAAAGTACCAATGAATTTCTCGGCACGGAACGCATCGGCAAGCTGATGCAGAAGTATGCGATCCCGTGCATTATTTCTCTGCTGGTGGGTGCGCTGTACAACATCGTGGACCAGATCTTTATTGCAAACGCCAGCTATCTGGGCTCCTACGGAAACGCGGCCAACACCGTTGTGTTCCCGCTTACGGTGGTGGCGCTGGCCATTGCCGCCCAGAACATCTGCCTTGCTGCACAGGAGCTGGGGCTTGGCGCAGTCTGGCTGGGCTTGTTTTGCTGTTCTCTCCGTCGTCCTCGCTGCTCTAATTTCAGCATTTGAATGCTGTTTGTCAGGGGCAGCGGTCGGCAGACGTATTTTTTCATTTTGGGTCTTGACTTTTAATAGTTAGTCTTTCACGCAGTTTTACTTGCACCCCCCCGAAAGTGGTATAATTTCCTTACAAGCCCATGTTTTACCGGATTTGAAACTTTGTAAGGAGGTACCACTTATGATCTCTTATCGTAAACTCGCCATGCGTGTTCTGGGGCACAGCCCGGTTTCTGCGGCCAGAACAGCCCGCCGCTCCACCGCAAAGCGCGCCGCCGCCCTCGCCCTCACCGCCGCCCTTGTGGTCGGGATGACGCTCCCCGCCTTTGCGGATACATGGTACATTGACGATGGTGACATCTCGATTTCGGCTGGTGAAAACGGCAACAAGGTCACACAGGGAAGTACGACAAAAGAGAATGATACGGACACGGTTATTACAAACCGCGAACCTTCTACCGCGTCTTCGAATACAGTAACGATCAATGCAGATGAAGGCAAGACGGTGAATGTCACGCTGGATAACGTAACGATCAATGTAGACGAAGGGTACAAGTATGGTTATGAACCGAACGCCTATAAGACCGCTGTAAGCGTTACCGGCAGCGGCAATACGAACATCGAGCTGAACGGCAACAACACGCTGACAAGCGGATATGGCCACGCCGGTCTGGAGCATAACAAGACCGATGGCAGCGGCACGCTGACGATTCAGGACGAAAAGAATGATGATGGCTCCGCAAAGGGAAGTGCGTCCGATACTACTGGCAGTTTGACTGCCACGGGTGGTTACCACAGTGCTGGCATCGGCGGCAGTGACAAACAAGACGGCCAAGTGACCATTACGGGCGGTGAGATCACTGCCACGGGTGGTAATGGGGCTGCCGGTATTGGCGGCGGTGCCGGTGACAAGTACGCCGCCGTCGGCGGTGACGGCGATGTGACAATTTCCGGCGGTACGATCACCGCTACGGGCGGCAGTCTGGGTGCCGGTATTGGCGGCGGTGCCTACGGCAATGGTACTGTCACAGTTACCGACGGCGATATCACCGCAAAGGCTACGGGCAATTATGGTGCCGGTATTGGTGGCGGTTTTGGCGCGATACCGAAGGACACTCTTATTGGAGGAAATGGCACTGTCACCATCAGCGGCGGCACCATCACCGAAGCCTCTGGTGGCTATATGGCTGCTGGCATCGGCAGCGGCTATCAGGGTCTGGGTACAGTGACCATTGAAGGTGATGCCGTCATCAAAAACGCACAGGGCGGTGAAGCTGGAGCCGGCATCGGCAGTGGCACCTATGGTGACAGCGAGATCATTATCAGAGGTGATGCAGTCATTGAAAATGCGGAAAGCAGCGCAAACGGCGCTGGCATCGGCAGCGGCCAAGGCGATTTGTATCCCGATGGCGATGGCATGGTAATCGATCTAACTGTAGGCAACGTGACCATTGAAGGCAACGCCAAAATCGAAAATGCAAAAAGTGGTTCTGGTGGTTCCGGCATTGGTGGCGGCGCTGTTGGCATCGGCAATGTAATCATTAGAGGCAACGCTCAAATCGGAAACGCCACCGGCGGCGATGAAGGTGCCGGTATTGGCGGCGGTGTTCTTGGCACTGGTGACGTGACCATCGAGGGCAATGTCACCATCGAAAATGCACAGGGCGGCGCTGGTGCTGCCGGTATCGGTGGCGGCGCAGAAACACAACCCGACACCGAGGATACCAGAAACAAAGTTTCCATCAAGAGCACCGAAGCTGGTTCTCCCAACATTACTGCTAAAGGCGGCGGCGTTCTGAATGGCGGCGGCGTTCTGGATGAAAATGCTCCCCTTGCCGGTGCTGCGGCCATCGGCAGCGGCAGCGTTGCTGACGGCGCTACTGAGGTAAAGTCTGATATTACCATTGAAGGCAAGGTGACGATCGACGCCACTGGCGGCGGCGATGTGGCCATTGGCGATTCGACCAACGGCGAAACGCAGTTCTCCGGTTTGCAGGTGGGCACGACCATCACCCGCCGCAATGCGAAGGGCGACGACGTTTCCCAGCCCGGCGATGTTGTACGCGAACCCGAAAAGCCCGCCCAGCCGACCGTGACGCCCACCGAAGGGGCAGAAGCACCTTCCAACGGCTCGGTGGAAGTGGAGCGCCCGGTCACGGTGGAGGGGCTGTATGTCACCAACGTTCTGGGCAAGCAGATCACTCACACCTGCACCCAGAACGGCACGACCCTGACCATCCGCGCCAACGGCATCGTGGCCTCGGCCCACCTGACGCTGGGCATGGTCCGCACCCTGAAGGCTCAGGGCGTGAAGACCCTTGTGTTCACCACCCTGCTCTCCCGCTCCACCACGGTCTCGGTGGATGCCCTGCTGGCGGCTGAACCCGACGCCCCCGATGAAATGGCCGTCGTCTGGACCCACACCGGCCCCCGCGCGGCATTGACCATTGGCGGCGCAGACCACAGCGACCTGCTCAAGTAACCGAACGGAGCACACAACTTATAAAAACGCAGCCGGGAGGCTTCCGCTTTTGGAACGCCTCCCGGCTGTTTCGTTATGCCGTTTTGGTTTTAAGGTAGTACCCGATGCCGATGGCAGTGGTTGGCATCGTGATGAAGTTCTTCCAGATCGTCATCTCCATCGTGGTGGGCATGACAGCAGAATCCACCGCCCTTTCCATGGTGCGTGAGGTGGTGTTTGGTGTGGGCTTTGCCCTGCTGCTGCCCCGGTTTTTCGGGCTGGACGGTGTGCTGTACTCCATGCCGCTGTCGGATATCCTGACCTTCCTGATCGCCGGCTATCTGATTTACAAGACCTACCATGAACTCAACTATCATATCGCGCTGGACAGCGGTGATCGGCATTGAAAAGTGTGCGGAGATCATCGAAAGCCTGGTTTGAATGAATCGGAGTCTGCTGCCATCCGGCTGTCACTGATCCAGAAAAAGCACCCCATGTCCAGACTGTTGTGTGAACGGCCCGGACATGGGGTTTTATGGTTTTAATGCAGTTACGCCCAATTCTTCCGCCCGTAACGGGTGGTCAGCTGGCAGATCTCCTTTTGGAGCTTCTTGGTCAGCTGGGGCTTTTTCAGCCGCCAGCGCCAGTTCTGGCCCACGGTGGAAGGCTGATTGATGCGGGCGGAGTTATCCAGCCCCAGCCAGTCCTGCATGGGAATGATGCAGGTCGCCGCTGCGCTGCGCAGGATCAGTGCGATCATGCTTTTATAGAGCTGCTCCTCCGGGGTGGCGTAGTCGAACAGATAATCCCGCACCATGGCGCGCTCCGCACCGGTGATGGTCTGGTACCAGGATACCAGCGTTTCGTTGTCGTGGGTACCGGTATAGGCTACGCTGTTCACCGGATAGTTGTGGGGCAGGTAGTCGCTGGCGCTGCCGGTATCCCGGGAGTCAAAGGCAAATTCCAGCACTTTCATGCCAGGGAAACCGCTGTCCCGCACCAGCTGACGCACGGTGTCGCTCATGTAGCCAAGATCCTCCGCAATGATCTCCCGTTTGCCCAGTGCCTGCTCCACAGCACGAAACAGCTCGATGCCGGGGCCTTTTTCCCAGTGGCCCGGTGCGGCAGTCTCGCTGCCGTAGGGGATGGAGAAATACTCATCGAAGCCGCGGAAGTGATCGATGCGCACCACATCGTAAAGCTCGAAGCAGTACCACAGGCGGGTGATCCACCACTGATAGCCGGTTGCGCGGTGGGCTTCCCAGCGGTAGAGCGGATTGCCCCAGAGCTGGCCGGTGGGCGAAAAGCCATCCGGGGGAACGCCAGCCACCGCCGTGGGAATATTGTCCTTGTCCAGTTGGAACAGACCCGGGTTTGCCCATGCGTCCGCCGAATCCAGCGCCACATAGATGGGGATATCGCCGATGATCCGGATGCCCTTGCTGTTGGCGTAGGCCTTCAGCCTGCGCCACTGCTGGTCGAACTTGAACTGGAGATATTTGTGGTACTCCACCTCAAAATACAGCTCCCGGCGGTAATAGTCCATCGCGGGCTGCCAGCGCAGACGGATATCCTCGGCCCACTCGATCCACGGCTTGCCCTCAAAGCGGCCCTTCACCGCCATGAACAGAGCAAAATCGTCCAGCCACCACTTGTTTTTCTCGCAGAAGGCTGTAAACGCTTCGTTGTGGCCGATGTCGCTGCGGGAGTAGGCCAGCCGCAGCAGGCGGCCCCGCTCGGCATACAGGCGGCTGTAGTCGATATCATCTGCCTTGCGGCCAAAGTTTGCCTTTTTGCACTCGGCGGCGGTCAGCACCCCTTCCTCCACCAGTGCGTCCAGGCTGATGAAATACGGATTACCCGCAAAGGCAGAAAAGCTCTGATAGGGGCTGTCGCCGTAGCTTGTCACACCCAGCGGAAGGATCTGCCAGTAAGTCTGCCCGGCTTCCTTGAGCCAGTCCACAAAGTCGTATGCTTCCTGCGAAAAGCAGCCGATGCCGTAAGGGGACGGCAGACTGCTGACGGGCAGCAAAATACCTGCACTTCTCTGCATCTTCATTTCCCTCTTCCTTTATAACTCGATCAGAACACCCGCGTGGTCGGATACCTGCGGCTCCCGCAAGCCGTCGAACACCACCCGGGTGCTTTTTACAGCGATCGCCTGGGAGCACCAGATCTGGTCAATGCGCTTTTTTGCCGCCGCATCCGGGGCATCCCGCCAGCCATCAATGGCCTGCATGACGGTGTAGCCCTCGTCCCGCTGCTGTGCCAGACGGTAGGTGTCCTGCCAGCCGCTGCGGAGCACAAGGTCGTAGCCCTCGCCCCGCACGTCGGCCTCGCTGTTGAAGTCTCCCAGCAGAAAGGCGGTCTTTTTTGCGCCTGCCGCCCGGGACAGCGTTTCCCACTGGGCGGCAAAAGGTTCCACTTCGTCCTTCCACCAGCCCAGATGCACTGTGTAATACCAGACATCTCCTGCGCAGATGCCCAGGGTGCGGCGGGTCTTCCAGCAGCTGTAATCATCGGACTTGCTCAGCAGCAGGTTTTCAGCGGCGGTGATGGGTGCACGGCTGAACACTGCCGCGCCCTCATCGTACCTGTCGTAGCCGATCTTTGCCGGAAGCCAGCTCCAATGGTACTGCACGCCCTGCTTTTCCAGCATCCGGGCCACGGCTGCGGCGTGGTTGTCCGCTTTCAGCAGCACTGTATTGCCGGAGCAGGGATAATACCTTGCCGGAATCTCTCCCAGCAGCGGAGCGGCGGCGGTCTGGTTCACCTCCTGCAGGGCGAACACCTCCGGCTGCTCCCTGGCGATAAAGTCTACAAAGATCTTCCGTTTTGCCTCATAGTCCGGCTCGATGAGGCTGTGGGTATTCAAAGTCAGCAGTTTCATAGTTTTTTACAGAATATCATTGATGTCAGATTTCAGAACGTCTGCCTTGGGGCCGTACACAGCCTGAATGCCGTCGCCCTTCACCAGCAGGCTCAGAGCACCCTCGGCCTTCCATGCGGCAAGGTCGGCCACCTTGGCAGGGTCCTTCACGGTAACACGCAGACGGGTCATGCAGGCATCCACCAGCACAATGTTCTCCCGGCCGCCCAGCAGGGCGATGATGCGCTCGGCCTGGCCGTTATCGGACTTTTTATCTGCCTTCTTCTCGGCCTTGGTATCGGCTGCAGCATCGTCCGCGTTGTCATCGGTGTAGTTGCCCAGACGGCCCGGCGTTGCCAGCTTGAGCTTGCCGATCATGAAATAGGCCACGAAATAGCCGATGACAAAGAACGCCACCACGCAGAGCACAAAGTTGATGATGTCGCCGCCCAGACCGGCCTGCAGGGACATGGGGATACGGGTGATGAATTCCAGATTGCCGAAAGAGTGCAGGCGCAGATGGATGATGCCTGCCATGGCAAAGGCACAGCCCTGCAGCAGTGCGTACACGATGTACAGCGGCATGGCGCAGAACATGAACATGAATTCCAGCGGCTCAGTCACACCGGTCAGGAACACAGCCAGCGCGGTGGAGATGAACATAGACTTATACTTTGCGCGCTTGTCGGCATCCACACGGCGGAACATGGCCAGCGCAATGCCCAGCAGCAGACCGGTTGCACCGATCATCTGGCCCACCTTGAAGCGGGCGGGGGTAACGGTGGTCAGCAGGTTGTTGTAAGCGGCCATGTCGCCGGCTTTCTTGAAGTTGATGAGGTCGTTGGCCCATGCCAGCCACAGCGGGTCCTGGCCAAACACCTGACTGCCCGCATTGACACCGGTGGCAATGGTGTAGGTGCCGCCGAAGGAAGTGTAGTTCATGGGGATGGTCAGCATGTGGTGCAGGCCGAAGGGCAGCAGCAGACGCTCCAGCGTGCCATAGATGAACGGAGCCAGAACGGGAGAAGTCTCGGAAGAGTTTGCGATCCAGATGCCGAAGTTGTTGATGCCGGTCTGGACCACAGGCCAGAACAGTGCCAGCACCATGGAAATGACCACAGAATAGGCAATGACCACCATAGGCACAAAGCGCTTGCCGTTGAAGAAGGCCAGTGCATCCGGCAGCTTGCGGAAGTTATAGTATTTATTGTAAGCCACGCCGCCCACAAAACCGGCAATAATGCCCACGAACACGCCCATGTTCAGGGCCGGGGCACCCAGCACAGAGGTGAAGTAGCCGTTGACGGCGATCTCCCGCCCGAACAGGGTGTGGGTCACGGCGTTGGGGTCTTCCAGCATGGCGCTGGTGACACCGAAGATGTTGCCGGTGATGACATTGATGAGGGCAAATGCCAGCACAGCCGCAAAAGCACCGCCGGCACGCTCCTTTGCCCAGCTGCCGCCGATGGCCACGGCAAACAGGATGTGCAGATTGTTGATGACCGCCCAGCCAATGTTTTCCATGGTGGTGCCAATGGTCATAACTGCCGCAATGTCACCGCCGCCCATCTGCACCAGCTTGCCCAGACTGATCATCAGGCCGGCAGCAGGCATGACGGCGATGACGGTCATCAGCACCTTGCCCAGCTTCTGTAAGAAGTCAAAGTTGATAAGCCCCTTTTTCCCCGGAGCTGCTTGTGTTGTTGCCATAATGTTCCTCCTTGTTTCCTTTTGCGCCATTTTACGCAATCGTTGCGCTTCAGTTGCGTAACTTTACGCAACAAGAATAATCCAACTCTGCAATTTTTACAAGAGTTTTCTAGGTCAAAAATATATTTTCTTCTTTTTGCACAACAGCCCGCAAGTTTCTTTGTTGAAAACATCGAAAGTGCGCAAAGGGCGCAGTTGCATACTCTGCGCAAACTCGTGCGCAAATCATTGACATTGCGTGCAAACCGCTTTACAATAGACCTATTACATCAGGGAGGAACAGACTATGGCAGTTACCATCAAGGATGTGGCAGCAGCGGCGGGGGTTTCGCCTTCCACGGTGTCCCGCACCTGCAAGGACAGCCCTTCCATCAGCCGGGAAACCAAGGAGCGGGTGCGCCGCATTATGGCACAGCTGGGCTATGAGCCGAACTTTGAGGCCGAACCGGTGGAGGCCTTTTCCAAGACCATCGGCATCATTCTGCCCTCCTCCCAGAGGGATGTCTACGAGAACGCCTTCCATCTGGAGATCATCCGCGGCATCGGGCAGTTCTGCAACCAGCGGAGGTATGTGAACACCGTCATCACCGGGCAGGACGATGCAGAGGTTCTGGATGCCATCCAGAGCATGGTGGCCAACGCGCAGGCAGATGGCTTTATCCTGCTCTATTCCAAAAAGGACTGCCCGGTGGCAGCCTACCTGCGCAGCGAAGGGCTGCTCCATGTCATTGTGGGCAAGGCGGCGCAGTCTGCAAATCAGACCATCTATATCGACAACGACAACGCCCTTGCCGGTGAGGAAGCCACCGATTACCTCTATGAAATGGGCCACCGCCGCATTGCCTATTTTGGTGTCAGCAACGCCATGCTGTTTTCGGCAGAGCGCAGGCGCGGCTACCAGATGTCCCTGCTCAAGCACGGCATCACCCCCCGGGAGGAGGACTGTGTGGAGGTCAATACCCTGAACGATGCTTACGAGGAGCCACTGAAGTCTCTTCTCACCGCACCGGACCATCCCACAGCCATGCTGGTCAGCGATGACATTCTGGCCGTGGTGCTGGAACAGTTCTGCGGCAAACTGGGGCTGCGCGTCCCGAAGGACCTTTCCATCGTTTCCTTCAACAATTCCCTGTTCTCCCGCATCACCAGCCCCCAGCTGACCACCGTGGATGTGAACCCCTATCAGCTGGGCATGGAGGCCGCCAGCCAGACCATCAACCACATCGAGAACCCGAATCTGCTGGCAACAAAGATCCTTGTGCCGCACAAGCTCATCCCCCGGGAGAGCTGCTGCCCACCGGAAGTCTGATCAAAACAATGAGGCCGTTCCCTCTCTTTCTCAGAGAAGCGGAACGGCCTCATTTTGCTTATTTTTTCCGGTACTCCCGCGGGGTCATGCCAAAATGTGCCTTGAATGCCCGGTTAAAATAAGAGAGGTTTTCAAACCCGCACCGGGAAGCGATCGTCAGCACCGTCTCGTCCGTAGCGTGCAGCGCTTCGGCGGCGGCATTCAGCCGGTATTCGTTCAGAAAGGCAACAAAGCTCTGCCCGGTCATCTGCCGGAACCAGCGCATGAAGTGGCTGGAACTGAAGGAACAGACCCCGGCGGCATCGGCGACCCGAAGCCCTTCGGCATAATGGGCAGAGATCCATTGCAGAACGGCTTTCAGCCGCTGGGTATCGGCAGTTTCCACGGGGAGCTGCTGTTTTCCCTGCGCAATGAGCAGGGAGAGGAAGCGCAGCAGTGCTCCTTTGACCAGCAGCTCATAGCCGGGAAGCTTGGCGCGGTTGGCTTCCTCCACCTCCCGCAGGCAGGCGGCGGCCTGGAGATAACACAGGTCGTTGGGTGTCAGCCGCACAGGCAGCAGCAGCCGTCCGCTTTGCAGCGGAAGCAGGTATTTTTCGGCGCAAAGGTCCTCCGCACCGCCCAGAAGCTCCAGCTCAAAGATGATATTCTCATATTCCATCCGCCGCCCCTCTGCCTGCCGCAGGGCGTGGAGGGTGCCGGGCGTAAAAATAAAGATATCCCCCTGGTAGGCCGGGCAGGACACCGCACCCACCTGCACCAGCCCCGCGCCCCGCTTGACAAAGACCAGCTCCATGCTCTCCTGCCAGTGGAGTGCCACCTGCGGAAAATCTCCCGGAATGGTGCAGGGATACAGATTGAAGGGGAACCGCACGGCACCGTGCTGCTTGGTTTCCTGCAATGATGCCTGATTTTGCATCTTCTCACCTCCAGATGATAGGATTGTACCACAATTTGCACTTTTAAGGCAAGATTTCGATTGTTTTATCTGGTATATCTTGCATTATAGATGTCAAACCTGTTTTCCGTAGCAAAGGAGGAGCCATTATGAGCTTTACCGAAACATTACAGAGTATCACCGGCAAGCTGCTGGCGGACTGCACCGATCAGGAGCTGTATCTGGCACTGCTGGAGCTGGTGCGGCAGAAGAGTGCCGACCACGTGCAGCCCGTCACCGGACGCAAGCTGTATTATATCAGCGCCGAATTCCTCATCGGCAAGCTGCTGTCCAACAACCTCATCAATCTGGGGTTGTACGAAGAAGCCCGGGATGCACTGGCCGCTGCCGGAAAGCGCCTTTCGGACATTGAAGAGGTGGAGCCGGAGCCTTCTCTCGGCAACGGCGGTCTGGGCCGTCTGGCTGCCTGCTTCCTGGATTCGCTGGCAACGCTGAACCTGCCCGGCGACGGCG
>ENA-OPAA01001537-OPAA01001537.1-human-gut-metagenome-genome-assembly--contig:-NODE-1537-length-13083-cov-2.274716_pt1 | contig 13083 bp, 6 predicted proteins | sample MGYA00241049_ERZ501414 | MGnify/ENA primary metagenome ERZ501414 (study PRJEB25962, sample SAMEA2042520) | human gut metagenome | biome: human gut; feature: human-associated habitat; material: faeces... | reverse complement strand
TTCTTCGCGAAGGCCTTCCGCGTGAAGACGCACTTCAGGTACTGCATCACGTCGCGGGAGGCGTCGTCGGCGCGGCGCTCCGCCGCGGAGCAGAGCACCCCCAACCGCACCCAGGCGGCGTCCGCCGCGGTCGTCTTGGCGGCGGTCTTCCCGGGCTTCTTCGCCGCGGCGGCCTTCGTGCGCTCTTCCGTCAACTTCGTCGCGTGGTAGCCCGCCATCGCGGCCGCGTCGTCGAAGACCACCTCGGGGACGTAGGTCCGGCGCGAAAGGATCCCCTTGATCGTGCGGTGAAGAAGCAGGTCCGGGTAGCGGCGGATGGGCGACGTGAAGTGCGCGTACGCCTCGTACTGAAGACCGAAGTGCCCGACGTTTTCCGGCTGATAGACGGCGCGCGACATCGCGCGCAGGATCGTCTGCTGCACGACGGGCTTGTCCTTGGTGTCGCGGATCAGCTTGGCGAGCTGTTCGGGCGACTCCGCCTTCGCGCTCCAACCGAGGGCGCGCAAGGTCTGGTGCATGAGGCGCAGGCGCTCCAATTCGGGCTTAGGGTGGACGCGGAAGAGCGTGTGCTTTTTCTTTCGGATCACGAAGTCCGCGGCGCAGACGTTCGCCACCAGCATGCACTCTTCAATCAGGCGGTGCGCGTCGTTGTGCTCGCGCACGCGGAAGCCCTCAATCTGGCCCGAGGCGTCGAAGAGCGCCTGGCTCTCGGGCGTCTCGAAGTCGAGCGCGTTCCGCTTCTCGCGCGCCGCGCGGAGCACCTTGAAGAGCGCGTGGAGTTCGCGGAGTTCCGCGATCCGCTCACCCACGGCGTCCAACCCCGCCTTCTCGCCCGTGAGCGCGCTCCAGACCTGCGTGTAGGTCAAACGCGCGTGCGAGTGGATGACGGCCGGGTAGAACTGGTAGGCCTTCGTGAGGCCGTCCTCACCCACCACCGCGTCGCAGACCATCGTCAGGCGGTCGACGCCGGGGTTGAGCGAACACAATCCGTTCGAGAGCTTCTCGGGGAGCATCGGCACGACGGACGACGGGAAGTAGACCGAGGTCCCGCGCGCCTGCGCGTCGCGGTCGAGGGCGCTCTTCGGCTTCACGTAGGCGCTCACGTCGGCGATGGCGACCAAGAGGCGCCAGCCGCCCTCCTCTTTCCGGCACCACACCGCGTCGTCGAAGTCGCGGGCGTCTTCGCCATCGATCGTCACGAACGGGATGTCGGTGAGGTCGACGCGGCCCTTCATGTCCTTCGCGGGGACGGTGTCGGGAAGCGCCGCGGCCTCTTCCAAGGTTTCGGCGGAGAATTCCACCGGCACGCCGTGCTCGGCGGACGCGATGGCGACTTCGCCCAGAGGATCGTTCGCCTGCCCGACGGTGCGGACGTAGCGCGCGGGGACGTTGCCGATGTTGGCGCCCGCGAGCTTCTCTTCGATGATCTCGACCTCGATCACGCAGCCGGCGGGAAGCCCCTTCGGCAGAGTCGAGGCGTCCACGTTGAATTCGACGGGCGCGAATGGGTTGACCGACTGCCAGACGGTCGCCTTCCAGCCCTTCACCGCGCGGCAGATCCAGCGCTTCCTGGTGCGCTCAATGACGCGCACGAGGCGCGGCGTGTTCCCGTAGCGGACCTGGGGGCGAAGCTCCAGGACGTCGCCCGGCAGCACGAAGTCGTAGGTGATGTCTTCCAGGGGCCAACTCTTTTCCGAGTCGTCCTCACGCACGACGGTCATCATGTCGGCCGTGCGCGCCCCGCGGACGATCCCGCGGAAGCTCTGCACGGTGTCGGAGAGGAAGACGCGCGCCGCGTCGTCGTTTTTGAAGCCCTCCGCGCGCAGCTGCAGTTGGAGCGCGTTCGCCTCCCCCGCGCCGATGCCGAGCTCGTGCCGGAACCACATCTTCGCCTTGTTGTAGGGGAGGTCCGCGTCGAGCTTCTCGATGGCGGCCCGGGCGCGCCCGAGAAGCTCGGGCGTGAGGGTCACCTCTTCGGGCGCCGCGTTTTTCGTTGTCCTTTTCTTCTTCGCCATGATGGAAATTCCGTCGGCTTTTTCTCAAACTTTCCCGAGTGTACAACGGTATCCGGGAGGACCATCCGGGGGTGCCCGGCGGCGGAATGCTCAAAAAGGCGCCGTTTCAGAGCCCCGTCGAGCGCCCGGCAGAAAAATTTTTGCGAGACCCTTGACAGTCTCCGAAGCGCTCGGCATAATTCATCTCCTCAGTGCCCAGGTGGCGAAATTGGTAGACGCACCAGCTTCAGGTGCTGGCGGCCGCGAGGTCGTGAAGGTTCGAGTCCTTTCCTGGGCACCACGAATTCACTGAGAAAGCCCGTTGACGACAAGTCGGCGGGCTTTTTCGCATACCCAGCGACTTTTCTCCACCCGAGAGGAGAAACGTTCGAGGTTCGCGTATGCCCGCCCGAGAAAAAGCCCCCAAGGCACCTCAGCAGGCGCCTTTGGCCCCCCTCTTCCCCGACGACCTTTATCAGGATTTCGATCCGTATCTCTTCGTGGAAGAGCCCGTGGAGCCGAAAAGCTTCCGCAAGCTCCTCACGTCCGCACTGCTCTGGTGCGTGATGATCCCGCTCTTCATCATGCTGATCGTTCATCAGCAGACGATAAAGCGCACGGTCGAGCTCGCCGACCAACAACAGGTCGACCTCACGCGGATGTGGGCCGCCGCCATCGACAACGAACTGCGGAGTCTTCAGTCCGTCGCCGCCTCTCTGGCCTACACGGAACATCCGGCGGCGACGGGCGCCGTCGCCGCGAAGACGCTCCCCGCGCACGTCCTGGCGATCCGCGAAAAGCCTAAGGAAGACGCCCGCACCGGCGTTCGCACCGGGATGTCGATCACCGGGCGCCCCAATCTCTTCGTCACCGGATGCTCGGACGCCACCTGCGTCGAGCTCCAAATCGATCCGCGGAGCATCGGCGACAACCTCTGGAACCGCTTCTCGGAAGAGTCCGCCGTCGGACACGTGCTGGACGACAAGGGCGCGCTTCTCTTCACGTCGGACGCCTCGTTCGTGAAGAACTTCCCCGACACGAGCTTCCACGAGCACCTCAAGGAAGGGCTCAGCTTCTGGAGAGCGACCGTTACGCGCGAGAACCCGCAGGTTCAGGCTGCCGTCCCCATTGCGGGCACGAACCTCATCGCGGCGACGGAGTTTTCACTCACCGCCCGCAACATGGCGATGCAGGACTCGCTCGAAAGCTCGGGCTTTCTCATCCTCTTCGCGATTTTCGCGTCCTTCATCTCGGGGATTTTGACCAGCCGTCCCATCATCCAGAGCATCAACCTTTTGGGCGACGCCGTCGATGCGATGAAGAAGGGCGTCCCGATCAAGGTCTCCGAAACCATCGCGCAGTTCGGTCCGACGGAGCTCGTGCGCTTCGCGACGCGCTTCGAGGACATGGCTGACGAAAACAGAGACAAAAGCCAAAAACTTCAGGAACTCACCGAAGCGCTTGAGCAGCGCGTGAAGGAACGCACCGAGTCGCTCCAAAACCGAAACAAGGAACTCAGAGCGCTCCACCTCCTTTTGGCACCAATTGAAGGCTCGGTTCAAACCGAGGTCGACAAAGCCGTCGCGAACGTGCGGCAGATCTACGGGATCGACGACCTGCACTTCCTTCCGGCCGGGGAATCCGTCGACCCCGAATGCCGGTCCGTCCCGGTGTCGTTGGGCGACAAGACCTTCGGCCACCTGGTCACCGCCAAGACTGAACTTCGAGGCGAAGACGATCCGACCTGCGCCGCCGTCCGGCGCCTTGCGGGTTCGATCGCCATCGTGCTCGCCAACCGTGAGCTCCTCGTCTCGTTGCGCAAGGAGCAGGACACGCTGAAGGGTGCCTTCGGGAGCATGACCGAAGGCGTCGCCCTCGTATCGGACACCGACCAAATCGCCTATGCGAACCGGCACTTCCGCACGCTTCTCGGATTGACCCAATCCGACCCGATACTCTTTCACGACGTGATCAGCGAGCAGTTTGCGAGCGTCGTGCGGTTGGACGAAGCCGGCAAGCCTCATCCTGCGCCAACCGAGGACGCCTTCCTTCCAGAGCGCATCTATCGGGCCACCACCCGAGGCGACTCCCCGCAGACCTTCGAAATGCGGACCTTCGCGGTGCGTTCAGGCATCCTCCAGAAGGAAGGCATCGGCCTCGGCGTACTCGTTCGCGACGTGTCAGAAGAAATGGAGATGTCCCGCATGAAGGACCGGCTCGTCTCCATCGTCGCGCACGAACTCAAGACGCCGATCACGAGCCTTCGCCTTCAGGCCGAGACGCTCGCTTCCGGCATCGGACTCGAAGACAAGGACCGCGCCCAGATCCTCACCGAAATGTGCGAGGAGAGCATCCGCCTTCGAAAACTCATCGACGACTGGCTCGACCTCGCGCGCCTCGACGAAGGAAAGCTCCTCCTCGAGAAGAAGATCGTGCACATCGCGACGCCGATCGACAAAGCGGCGAAGCTCGTGAAGACGCGCTTTCCCATCATGGTGCGGCGCACGATCGACGCGGACGCCGAATGTTTCCGGTTCGACCCGGCACGCATCACGCAGGTCTTCATCAACCTCTTCTCGAATTCCGCCCGCTACACCAAGGAGGATGTGCCCGCCGAGGTGACGGTCGACGTGAGACGCGTCGGCGAAACCGTCGAGATCGCCGTCGAGGACAACGGCATCGGGATCGCGCCCTCGAAGCTCCCGCACATCTTCGAACGCTTCTACCAGGCCGACATGCGCGACCGGCGCCGCAAAGGGGGCACCGGTCTCGGGTTGGCGATCGTTCAGGCGATCGTGGAGGCACACGAAGGCACGATCCGGGTCGAAAGCCGTGAGGGCGAATTCACCCGCTTCGTGATCGCGCTCCCGTATTGAATCAGAGGTACTCGAGCGCGTCTTCTCGCATGTCCCGAAGGACGTAGCCGTGGCTCGAATAGGCGGAGATGATCCCGCCTTCGAGTCCGGCCTCTTCGAACTTCCGCCGCAGCTTCGTGAAGGCGACGCGCAGGTACTGGACTTCCGAGGTCTTCCCCGCACCCCAAACCTTGTGGAGGAGCTCCTCATGGGAGAAGATCGCGCCGGGACGGCGCATCAGAATCTCAAGGAGTCCGAACTCCGTCGCGGTGAGGTGCACCTCGTGCCCGTTCGCGACGAACGTGCGGGCGTCGAGCCGAAGCGTGAGAGGCCCGTTTTCGATTTGGGTTTCGGGTTCATCCGGCTTCGCGGCCGCCTGACTGCGGCGCAGCACCGCACGGATTCGTGCGATGAGCTCCTCAATCGAGAAGGGCTTCGTCACGTAGTCGTCCGCACCCAAGTCGAAGCCGCGCAGCTTCGTCGTGCCGTCAGACTTCGCCGTAATGAAGATGATCGGAACGGCATCGATATCGCGGATCTTCGCCGCGCACTCCAACCCGTCCATACCCGGCATCATCACGTCCAAAAGAATCAGGTCGGGCCGGGGCGAGCTCTTCATGAAGATTTCGACGGCAAGCAGCCCGTCCGCAGCGCTCATCACGTCGAATCCGCTGCGTTCGAGGTTCGTCGCGATCAGTCGCCGGATCTTGGTCTCGTCGTCGACGACCATGATGAGGGGACGGTTGTTGTCGTTCACGTGCTTCTCCGTTTGGGCAGGCGGCACCCGGTGTCGGCATGCCGGTTCAAGGGCATCTTACAGCCCCGCGTAAAAAAGCGCCGCAAACCCGAAGGTTCGCGGCGAAGCGAGAAAAGCGGGACGCACCGGAGAGCTCAACGCGCGTCCCTGGACGACTCCTTAAATGTCGAGTTCGGCTTCGAGACGCGCACGGTCCGTCGCCCATTCGGGATGCTCGGCGAGCATCACCATGAGCTTGAGGCGGGCCTTGGCGGCGGAAATTTCACCGGCCATCGCGATCCCGGCGCGTCGGCTGTCGGTCACGGAACCGGGGTAGCCGTAGACGTCGAGGACGCGGCCGCCCGGCGTACGGGTCGTCAGCACGACCGCCACGCCCTTCTTCACGGCGTCTTCAACGCCCGGGACCATGGCGGGCGGGATGTTCCCGCGGCCGAACCCTTCGATCACGATCCCCTTGACGCCCTGCGAAACGGCGAAGTCGATGTATTCGCGGCCCGAGCCGGTCATCGCCTTGATGAGGTCGACGCGAGCGGTAAGGGCCTTCGGGTGATAGCGCTTCACGCCGAGAGAGGAGCGGCGCAGGATCACGCGGTCCAGATCAACGTAGCCGACCGGACCCCACCAGGGCGACATGAAGGTCGCGGGGTTGGCGGAATGGGTCTTCATCACTTCGCCCGGCGCATGGAGCGTTTCGTTCAGGCATACCAACACGCCCTGCCCGATCGTCTTTTCACTCGCCGCGGCCTTGACGGCGCAGTAGATGTTCATGGGACCGTCGGGGCTCGTGTCGCCCGCGCCGCGCATCGCGGCCGTCGTGACGACGGGCTTCTCGCTCACCTTGGTGATGTCGAGGAAGAAGGAGGTTTCTTCGAGCGTGTCGGTACCGTGCGTGACGACGAGGCCGGCCACGTCGTCGCGCGCCAGGAATTCTTCGATCTTCTCGTGCATCGCCCACATGTTCTGCGGGGTCATCGCCGGAGAGGCGATGTTCGAGAACTGATAGAACTCGAGCGGAGCGATTTCACCGATTCCGGGAACGGCCGCCGCGAGGTCTTCGCCCGTGCACGCCGGAACGAGCCCCTGGCTCGCTTCATCGTACTTCATGGCGATCGTGCCGCCGGTCGCGAAAATGATGATCTTCTTGTCAATCATGGCAAAGCTCCTTTTGATTCTTCACGGGGCGGCTCAGTCTTCAGCCGCCCAAGGGTTGCGGTAGTTCTGTCGCAGGACCTCTTCCGCCTTGGGAAGAAGCCCCTCGCCGGCCATCACGTCGACGGCCTCATAAAGCATGTCGGCAAAGCACCCGGCGTCCGCCGTCGAAAGGACGGGAAGCACGGTCCGAAGCTGCTCGGCCTTCGGGATGAACAAACTCATGCAGGCGGTCGTACCGGGAATCTGCCCGACGCCGCCCATCACGCGGTGGATGTCGTCGCTCATGAAGGTGATCCCGCCGAGGTCTTCACTCGCGAAGCGGTGCACCTCGGCAGCAATGCGGACCTTCTCCGCAGACGTGCGGGCGGCTTTGAGCTCCTCACCCAGCGCCACGAGCTTCTCGCCCATCGTTTCCGTCAGACGGCGCATGGCATCGGGGCTGCGCTGCAGGAGTTCCTCTCGGTAGACCGCAGGGTAGCCGAGGCGCTTCGCCGCGCGCATGTACGCCTCGGCGACGACGGGGTTGTCGTCCGTCGGATAGGCGCGGATGAGGAAGGTCGGTACGTCGATGATGGGCGAAATGGGACCCGCACACACCTTCCCCTCAATCAAGAAGGTCGGCACGTCGCGAAGCCCGAATCGGGCCATCGCTCCGGTCTTGCCGTAAAGGTCGACATTGCCTTCGACGTCTTCGTTGGGACCGAGCCCGCCGACCGTCGCGTTGACGAGCGCCATCATCGAAACGTCCAGGCCGTGGATCCTGAAGGAAGCGCAGGCGCCCAACCCGCAGTTTCCTTCAACGCCTTCATCGAAGATCTCCACTTCGTCGGGATTCGCCGCCTTGAGACTCCGGATCGCCGCGTTGGCGATCGCGGTTTGGAGCGCAACCGGCGCCTCCATGGCACCCTGTCCGAGGATGCGGCCGAAAGCCCGCACGGCGAGAGCCTGCGTGCAGATCGCCTGTTCGCCGACGACGGCCTGTGCCAAACGGGCTTCGTACGGGGTCACGCCGCGGCGCGCGGTCGCGGTGGCGACGCCGCCCGAAGCGGTTTCGACCGTGAAGCTGCCTTCCATGCCGACTTCGGCGCGCACGGACGTGATCGTGAGGTCGACGCCGGTCAGACGCTGCCAGAGCGTCAGCACGGCCGCCAAGCCGCCGGAGTCATCCTGGATGAAGCCGAGATGGCTGTTGGCGTGCCCGCATCCCGCATGGCCGACGATCCCCAAACGGGCCTTCGTCGGCATTTGGATGCCGTTGCTGCGCTTCGCGGAGGGTTGCATGTCTTCGTCCTTTTCGCTTTGGTCTGGTCGCCTCACTGAGGCTTGGGTAAGCCGTCAGCGGCTTGCCCAAGCCCGGTCGGGAGGAGCTCCGACCGGAGAGGGTTCCCGGCGTGGCGGCAACCAAGCAGCCGCCGCGCCGCGTGGTCAACGTATTAACCGAACATCATCAGAAGGATGGTGATGACGAGAGCGGTCGCCGAACCGGCAAGAATCGAGGGACGCTGGAAGGCGTTGGCGGCCTTCAGTTCGGAACCCGGGATCACCGGAATGACGGTCGCAAGAGCCGCAACCGGGCCCCCCGTCAGGAAGTACTGGATGAGGGCGGCGCCCGAAGCCGCGGCGAAGGCCGAAGCGAAGGCCGATGCGGCCGAAGTAAAGGCCTCCAAGGCCGCCAAGGGATCACCACCGGCCGCCAGCACGATCTGGAGGAACGGCACGAGGACGGCCACGCTGGCCGCGTAGGACTGGGTCATGAAGGCGGTGCAGAACGCGACGCCGAACATCACCAGCACGGGCGAGGTCGTCATGATCGGGGCGACGATTTCGGACATCGTCTGAACCATGCCGATTTCCTTGATGACGGTCGACATGAAGAGGAAGCCGATCGTGGCCACGAGCGGGGTCGCGATGAGCGAGACGCCCTTCATCATGTCGGCTTCGGCTTCACGGGGCGCACGGTGCGCGAGGAACATCGTGAGCATCGCGGAGAAAAGGCCGACGAGGAAGATCGGCAGACCAGCCACGAAACCGACGAAGAGAACGACGAACGGCAGGAACGCCTTGAAGGAGGTCGTCGTGTATTCGCGGTTTTCGATTTCAGCCATGATCGCGTCGTGCTGGGCCTTGTCGATCTTGACGCCGCGGCGCTTCATGTCGAGCGTGATGCGGATGCCCGAAACGACGAAGATCGAAAGGGCGGCGATCAGGCCGAGAACGTTGAAGAGGCCGTAGCCGATGCCCGCCGTCGCGAGAATCGCGACCTGGGTCGGGTGCGTGAAGCCCGCGAGGTTGCCGATGTGGCCCGCATGGGCGATGATGCCGGCGGTCTTGTTCGGATCGACGCCGAGACGAACCGCGGCGGGACCGGTAATGACGGCCGTCACCACAGGCTGCGTGAAGCCGGTCAGAGCACCGATCACGCCGGCGGCCACGCCACCCGCGCCGGCCACGCCGACACCACCGCCCATCTTGTCACCGATGCGAACGATGTCGCGAATGATGACGTCGAGGAAGCCCGTCGCCTGCATGATGCCGATGAAGAGCAGGATGCCCGTCATGTCGGCGATCACGGGATTGAGGCCCGAAATAATCATCTTTGTGATGGTCATGCCTTCGGCGCCCGCCAACGGGAACCCGGCCACAAGCGCGGAAATCGCCGCGCCCGTAATGGCGGTCAGATAAATCGGGGTCTTACCCGTAATCATCAGGATGAGCGTCGCGAGCATGCAAAGCTGGGCGATCACATGTGCGTCCATTTTGCTTGTCTCCTTTGGGAATTAAGAAGTCGTTTCCGGTCGCAAAGGGCGCCGGTTTTGTTTGTAGGCGTACGCCGAAGAGGTCAATTCCGGGTACTCCTTTCAGAGTAGGGAGCTTTCGTTTCTTCTAAATAAAGGTTTCAAGCCCCGCGCCCCCTTGGCATTGCCGAAAAATAAAGATTGCACATCAGATTCATGTTTTCCCTTAAGTAGCCGGAGCCGGGGATGCCCGGATTAAGCGAACCACTCTCTGCCAACCTCTCCGCTGTCCCTCGTCCATCCGGCTGAAGCGAAGCGCCGCGCCCCTCCCTTAAACTCCGTCCCTCATCCACCCACCCACCCATTTCTCTGCCCGACGAAGTCACAATGCCCCAAACCGTCAACCCCGCCCCGCAAGACGCCGCCCTCGAAGAGGAAGCCCGCGCCATGATCGGGCGCTTGGTCGAGCGCGCCCTCTCGGACGCCGAGATCACCCCCGAAGAAGTCCTTCCCGTCGCCGCGCTCCCCGTGGAGACGCTGGTCGACGCCGCGGAGGAAGTCTCCCGAAAGCACGCCTCGCGCACCTTCAACATCTGCGCGATCGTCAACGCCAAGTCCGGGAAGTGCCCGGAGAACTGCCGTTGGTGCTCGCAGTCGGCCTCGTGGCCCGACGCGAAGTCGCCCGTCTACGGGCTGATCGACGCGGAAGAAGCCTTGAAGAGCGCCAAGGCCGCCTACGAGTCCGGCGCCTCGCGCTTCTCGCTCGTGATGTCGGGGCGGAAGCTCTCCCGGCGCGAAGTCCGCGAGACGGCTGAGATCGTGCGGCGCCTTCGCGAAGCCTTCCCGATGGAGGTCTGCATCTCGCCGGGGCTCTTGACCGAAGACGAATTCCGGGAGCTGCGCGACGCGGGCGTCGCGCGCGCCCACTGCAACCTCGAAGCCGCTCCGTCGTTCTTCCCCGAGGTCTGCACCTCGCACTCGTTTGAGGCGAAGATCGAGACGCTTGAGGCCGCGCGCCGCGCGGGCCTTCAGATCTGCTCGGGCGGGATCATCGGGATGGGCGAAGACCGCCTGGCCCGAATCGAACTCGCGCTGGCGCTCCGGAAGCTCCGCGTGCCGTCGTTGCCCTTGAACGTCCTCGAACCCATCCCCGGCACGCCCTTGGGCTCAATGCCGAGGATTTCAGAGGAAGAAGTGATCCGCACGGCGGCCGTCTGGAGGCTTCTCAACCCCACGGTGGAACTCCGCTTCGCGGGCGGACGCCGCCGCCTGTCGGACGCGTGCCTTCACGCCTGCTTCCGCGCGGGCGTCAACAGCGCGATTGCGGGCGACATGCTGACGACCCCGGGGACCGACCACAACCACGAGCTCTCACTCGTGCGCGAAGCCGGCTACAAGTTGGAAGCGGACGAGGGGCTAGCCGTCGACCGCGACCACATCTGGCACCCGTACGCGGGCACCATCCTCACGCCCCGCGTGGAAAAAGTGGTGGGGGCGGAAGGCGTGAAGCTCAAACTCGCCGACGGGCGCGAACTCATCGACGGGACGAGCGCCTGGTGGTGCGCGCCCTTCGGCTACAAGCCAAAGGCGTTGGTTGATGCCGTGCAGCGCCAGGCGGCGGAACTCCCTCACGTGATGTTCGGCGGGCTCACGCACGACCCGGCGATCGGGTTGGCGAAGCGTCTCACCGAAATCCTCCCCGCGGCGCTCCAGCGCATCTTCTTTGCGGATTCGGGCTCGGTCGCAGTTGAGGCCGCGATGAAGCTCGCGATCCAGTACCAGATGGCCTCCGGGCGCCCCGACCGCACGGGCTTCGTCACGATCGAAGGGGGCTACCACGGCGACACCTGGAACGCGATGTCGGTCTGCGACCCGGTCGCCGGCATGCACGGCGCCTTCGGAGGGGCCCTCCCGCAGCGCCACTTCGTCCCGGCCCCGAAGTCCGTCTTCGGGGGCGACTGGGATCCGGCGGACATCGAGCCGCTTCGCGCCTTCCTTGAAGCGCACGACGACGTCGCCGCCTTCATCCTGGAGCCGATTCTTCAGGGTGCGAGCGCGATGCGGTTCTACCACCCGCAGTTCCTTGCGGAAGCGGCGAAGCTCTGCCGCGAGCACGACGTCCTGCTGATCCTCGACGAAATCGCGACGGGATTCGGGCGCACGGGCCGCGACTTTGCGTGCCAGTGGGCGGACGTCACGCCCGACGTCATGACGATCGGCAAAGCCCTGACGGGCGGCATGGTGACTCTATCGGCCGTCGCGGTGCAAAACCGCGTCGCCGACCGCGTGAGCGCGCACCCGCCCTTCGCCTTCATGCACGGGCCCACCTTCATGGGTAACCCTTTGGCCTGTGCCGTGGCCTGTGCGTCCGTCTCTCTCCTCCTCTCTTCCGGCTGGAAAGAGAAAGTCGCCGCCATCGAAGCCCAGTTAAAACGGGAGCTGAGTCCGGCGGCGACACTGCCCCAAGTTTCCGACGTAAGAATACTGGGTGCTATCGGAGTCATCGAAATGAAAAAACCAGTCGATATGGCTTCCATACAGAAACAATTTGTCGAGCGGGGCATTTGGGTAAGGCCGTTCGGGAAATTGGTATACATCATGCCGCCGTTCATCATAACCCCTTCCCAACTTTCCACACTCACCTCGGCTCTGTTGGAGGTAGTAAAAACCCTGCGATAATGAATACCTATTCTTCCCCATTGGAACAACTCTCTCGACAAGGAAATTTGCGATCCTTGCCGGCCGTGGATGCACAAGGCCTGTCCATCGTCCGTGACGGGAACACCATGTTGAATTTCTCCTCGAACGATTATCTGGGACTGGCCGATGACACGAACCTGAAAAAGGAATTTTTGCAAAACCTGAATTCCCGTAATGTTCGTTTTTCCTCGACATCTTCTCGGTTGTTGACCGGCAATTTCCCCGTGTACGCTCGATTGGAAAAAAGACTCGCCGAACTGTACAAAGCCGAAGCCTCTCTCGTATTCAACAGCGGTTACCATGCCAACAGCGGCATCCTGCCGGCAGTGACCGACAACCGCTCTTTGATTTTGGCCGATAAACTCGTCCATGCGAGCATAGTCGACGGGATAGGACTCTCCAAAGCCCGCTGCATACGCTACCGACATAACGATTACGAACAATTGGAACGGTTGGTTTCCGAGTCGGCCTCGCAATACGAAGCGATATTCATCGTGACCGAAAGCATATTCAGCATGGACGGTGACGAATGCGACTTGCCCCGCTTGGTGGCGTTGAAGAAACACTACCCCAATATTTACCTGTATGTCGACGAAGCCCATGCTTTCGGCGTGAGAGGTCAATGCGGATTGGGCTGCGCCGAAGAACAAGACGTTATTAAAGAGATAGATTTCTTGGTCGGCACGTTCGGAAAAGCGGCCGCCTCGGTAGGAGCATTCGTTATCTGCTCCGATGAAATGAAACGATATTTGGTCAACAAAATGCGGACGCTGATTTTTACGACCGCATTGCCACCTGTCAATCTCGAATGGACGCTGTTCATCATCGATAAAATCGTCGATATGCAATCGCACCGGGAACATTTGGAGGCAATCGGCCACAAAGTAAGA